>ENA-OWNT01004172-OWNT01004172.1-seawater-metagenome-genome-assembly--contig:-NODE-4172-length-12914-cov-3.450183_pt1 | contig 12914 bp, 13 predicted proteins | sample MGYA00238136_ERZ651165 | MGnify/ENA primary metagenome ERZ651165 (study PRJEB26861, sample SAMN08777766) | seawater metagenome | isolation source: coastal seawater | place: USA: Florida | collected... | reverse complement strand
CCCCCCCACGACTTCACTTCTGCGTGCAGCAAAAGCTAACGCAGTCACGAGGAACGATCAAGCCCGAGACCTTCCGGTGTTTGCAGCTGCTTCTCTAGGAGTCACCCGGTTGCGTGTCCTGTTCTAGTAGGTCGTCGGTCGTCGTCTTCGCGCGTTGTTTTCTCATGCTGCCCACGTTTGTCTGTTGCATTGTCTAACTGCGTTCCCCCTTTGTACGCTGACTTGGGGGACTGCGTTGCTGTTGTGGTTGTTGTATGATGGTTGTCGTCGTCGTCGTCGTCGTCGTCATCGTCGTTGCTTGCTTGCCGACAACTTGCCGAACGACGCCGCCGACGAACAAACACGCGCGGACCGTCCATCCATCCATCCATCCATCCATCCATCCGTCCTTCCTTCCATCCTTCCATTCGTCCATTGGTCCATCCGTCACAGTGAGGAAGTAAACACTGTGAAGGAAGAAAGGAGCGAATGGAGGAATGGAGGAATGGACAACACAACCCACCGTCCATCCGTTCGTCCGTCCGTCCGTCCGTCAGTCAGCGCAGTCAGTCAGTCAGCGCAGTCAGCGCAGTCAGTCAGTCAGTCAGTCAGTCACTCTCCGTTCCGTCGTTCCGTCGTTCCGTCGTTCCGTCGTTCCGTCGTTCCGTCGTTCTGTCGCTCGGTGCGCTCAGTTCGCTGGCGCGTTGATTGATTGTGGACGAACACTCAACACGCCACAGCAGCGCCACCCACAGACAGACAACCAGATAGACACACAGACACACGAACAGACCGACTCACTCACTCACCCACTCACCACACTCACTCACTCAGCAGTGTGCAGGCAGCTGAGAGAGAGAGAGAGAGAGAGTGAGTGAATGAGTGAATGAGTGGGGCAGTGAGTGAGTGAGTGAGTGAGTGACTACCTTTGCTGCTGCCCACTCAACTCAGTCAGTCAGTGGGGGAGAGTGGAGAGAGAGAGAGAGAGAGAGAGAGAGAGCGTGTGTGTGTGTGTGTGTGTGTGTGAGAGAGAGAGAGAGAGAGAGAGAGAACGACAATGTATGTGGCGGTTTCTCTCTCTCTCTCTCTCTGGCGGTCCCTCTCGGTCGGTTTGTTTGTTTGTTTGTTTGTTTGTTTGTTCGCCAGTGATGAGTATTGAATGAATGCAGTGAAAGTGAGAGTGGTGCTGTGAGTGAGTGCCGAATTGTCGTCCCGCTCCGCCACGCGCTCACACGCTGAGCATACCAAACGTCACCGTCGCCGTCACCACACGAGCTTATGATTACTCACTTGCGCTTACTGTACTGGAGTACAGTTTGCACTTTCAACTGGCACTAGAGATTCATAGAGCATGGTTTAGGGGTGCGAGGCGGCTTTCGGTTTAGTGAATATAGCCATAGCGGTACTGTGTGGCATGACAAACGTCCTCGTCCTCTGCCGTGGCGTGCGATTGTGCTTGCGCGGATGATGAGACAACGCCGAAACAAAAGAACCGGGTACAAATCCGAATACCACGGGGTATCTTACAATGCATGACTTTGAATTACCATAGTTGCTGCCACGCGAAAGGCAGTTAGTTTTCACAGTCCGGTGTTCGCGTACGTCGGTATGGCATGTGCCTGCCGCGGAGGTCGGTCCACAGCAACAAGTAAGTGGCAAATCATCACTACGCGAAGTGTCTCCACAACATCATCAGAGTCATCATCATCGTAGACTCGCTGTGTTTTTTTTTCATCTCATTGCTCCTGTGACTGCACGAAGAAAGCGTTTCACATGTTCGAGCGGAGTGACAAGCAGTGAAAATCTATTCGTCGACATCGGTCCGTCCAAATGCGAAAATTAACGTCACAGTCCGCAGCATGCTGGCGACGTTGGTCGGAACGGCGGGAAAGTATTACAGGATAGTAGTAACAGTGATTTCGGCAGAGCGTAGGGATAAAAATAATTCGGGAGAACATCGAGTACGCAGAAAAAATTGCTTCGCGAAGCTTTCCCGCTTCGAGTCTTGCGCCTCCCCGAAATGTCACGGTTTGTGGTGTGTCACCTCTTTGATAATGTGGTCCAAGTCTTCGACCATGTTGATAACTGTCCTGAGTTGTCGCCCTAGTTGAGTGTCAAATAATGCACCGCCACCGTGATCGTCCCCGTACCAATCCCAACAGCCCCTGTTCAATCGTACAGCGCCAAAAACGTGAATACGCCGAGAACGCGGCAGCGCGGGGAACAACAACAAAAGCATGTCAACGTACCAGCCCTGAACTCCCTTGCGACTTGTCTGTGGATAGAGTACTATAATGTTGTTCGGTTCGGCCCACTCAATGATGCCTTGCTTCAACATCAAGTTGCGCCCGATTTTTTCTGTGTTGTAGCTCCCCGCACAACAGTGATAGTGGACATGGACGTCGCACTTATGCTTGTGGTTGCCACTCCCGTGGTTGTGGTGGCACTCTTCTGGAACGTAGATAAATGCTTCCGGAGCCATAGCACTGTTCCACGCGGACCTATCGGTGCCGTTCTGAGTGTAACGACTTTGATTGAATTGGTACAAGTGGCTATCATGGGCATACTCTCGCTTCTTTGAAAGTGGTTTGCCACCACCGACGACGGCCTCGAACATTTCGCCGGACATATCATAACCACAGTGGTTGATGGGTGGCCGCCACCACGGTGCTGTGATGTTTATTGGGGGATTGCGGCCGTTGCACTGACCTCCTGCATCGCAAACTGCGCAGCAGCCATGCGTGAAGATGGGGTCGGGCTCAGACGGGTCGTCGTTGCTGCTGACGAAAGGGAGCGTGGTCTGAGGCGGGTCCTGTGGCTTGTCGCCGCAATAATAAGGAATGTGGAAACTATGCCCAGGCCGGTTGCACACAAAATCGTCCACGATCCATGCATGCTCCGACGGGATGTCGTAGACAGTTTTGAAAGCCTGGGTCGGGAAATCTCCGAGTGTGTCCGTGTTGTCGTCCCACAGCTTCGTCAGGTTGCGCAGCTGACGTTCCACAGCCTTCATCACATCCCTGTAGACGCACGTGTCGAAAAGCCCCGAGTAAAGGTACACATTTGTTCCCCGCAAGCTTTCCAACGGGTCAATGAGACCGTCTTCCGCTCGCTGTACCAGGTATTGAAAGAACTCGTCGTCGACGTACTGGTCCCAAGGCAACGTGGCATTATCGGCCATGGCCCCACACGCATCGCCAGCGTCGGGCAACAACTGGCAGCCATACGGAGCGCCGCCAACGATGCCGACCCCAGTCACATACGATGAAAACGCCACCGTGTGCATGATTGCCATGTCAGCCCCCGAAGAAAATCCCGACACCGTGTGCTTGTGCTGATGGTTATCCAGAGAAGACGCCGACACTGCCCCGAAGCATCCGACAGCTACCGCCGCGGTCATGACGCGATGCATCTTCCCACACCTTCAAGGCGAAGGAACAAAACGGCAAGCTATGTCTGTTTGCTGCAACGGTGCTGTTTAATGTCGTTGACAACTTCGTGGTCGTCTTGCGGAAAAGGAATTGTGTATAATCCGTGGTTCGACGATATTTGTAGTTTCGGCGATGAGTTGGACCACACTTGTGAAATGCTCGGTGGGTCACCACGTCGGCGAATGGGCGCAGCGTTGACATCGGCGAATGACTTGACTGTGCTGCGCGGTGAACGACGAAACGAGTGAGGTTCTGTACGCTGCATCGACGGATGGACGTGTCATTGGGAGCAGTCGGCGACGTGGGCGGTCGCTGAGTCACACCACGTAAGTTGTTCTGGCTTCTGTTGAAGGTTATACCCTTGCGAAATGCTCTACAACTGGCGGTAAAGCCACATACTTGGTTGAAGCCGTTCTCTCTCTTCTTCGCTCGTTGCTCGTGCGAAAAACCGTTCGTTCCATGCCGACGTCCTCGGCATGCATTGCTTTCTTGACCGGTTGCGGCTTGAGTTGCTTGGCAAGCTGCGGCGACCAAGTATCCAAGTAAGTGGCAGAGTGCTTGATTCCTGCCTGTTTTCTGCTTAGGGTGTTTGTCGGGCTGTCGGCTGTCGGCTGACGGCTGGCGGGCTGGCTGTTGGTGACCAAACACAGACGATCAAAAGACAGTTGTTGTGTGTGTTTGTTTGTGGTGGACGAAAAACGATCCATCAACCAACCAACCAACCACCCAGCACCAGTCAACCAACCAAGCGACAATCAAACGAGTCGACCAACCAACCACCAACCACCAAACTCCGGACCCTCACTCGAGGAGGTGGAGTGGTGGCGAGTGGTGAGTGGTGAGTGGTGAGTGGTGAGTGGTGAGTGGTGAGTGGTGAGTGGTGAGGGAGTGGTGAGTTGAGCGTTGGTTGGTTCCACAACAACAAACAACAACAAGGGAGTCAGCTTTGCTGCAAGGTTCCGAAAGTCTCTCCTCCCCCCCCCGCCCCGCCCCAACGAAGAACAAGGAACAAAGAACAAAGAAGGAAGAAGGATGAACGAAGATCGAAGAACCACAAAACAAACTCCGAAAGAAAGCTTCCGAATTCATCAAATCTGCTTCTCGGTTGTTGCCAGCCAGGGCGGGAGGACGAGTCCCTCGAAAACAGAAAAGTTGAAAAGTTGAAAAGTTGTTTGGAAGGAAGTACAGTGTACCCGGTAAGTAAGTGCGAGGGGCGAGGTTCTGCGTTCTGGCTGGGTTCGTGGCGAGGCGATGATCATGAACACACACACAACACTGCAAACTGGGCTCTTTGTTCATTCATCAATAGTGCGCACATGCGTGTTGGCGTGGTTTGTGGTTTGTGGTTTGTGGTTCGTGGTTCGTGGGCGTGGCCGTGGGCGGTGAGTGAAAGTTGACAACGCATGAGGCCACGTCAAACGGGGCTGGGCTCACGATCCAAAGCGACGCGTGACGCAAGCAGCAGATGCGTTCGTTTGGTGGCTGACTCCTCAAAAGCTCACCGTCAACCCACCCACCCACGCACGCACCCACCGCGCGGCCTACTCAATTCACGGTTCGCTCACAGTTCATGCACAATGTGGCCGCAGCGCAGCCGGAAGGGAGGGAGGGAGACCACAAGAAGGAGAACAACGCATGCAAACGCAACAACGGAACAAAACAACCAACCAAGCAGACAGACCAAACAGAACAGGGTGGGTGGGTGGGTGGGTGGGTGTGCAGGTTGCCAGCGAACTGACTCTTCTCTCCCCCTCACAATCCATGAGGAGTCCCGTCTGCCTGAGTGGGTGGGTGAGTGAGTGAGTGAGTGATTTGAGTGACCTATGTGCCACTGACTGCGACTGTCACTCACTGCCATTCACTGCCTGACTGACTCCGTGACTCCGTGACTTTGTGACTTTGTTGGTTCAGTCAGTCATCCGCATTCACGCATTCAAAATCAGTCGGTTCGTTCAGGTGGGTGCGAGTTCACCGCTCGCCCTCGTTCGCACGCTGGCCTAACTAACAAAACAAACACAACAACAAGAACATTCAACATTCACAACAAACCAGCTGACAGCGAGCGCAGCGTGCCTCCCCAGCCCGCCCCCCCCCGCTCACTACACTCACAGGAAGGAAGGCACCAAAGAGTCACAGTCAGTCGTTAATTCGTTCGTTCAACGAATGTACACCCAACAAAAATTTGCAATTTCGTGTCGTGTAACCGGGTAGACTAGTCTTGCACAATTTCACAATTTCAAAAGAAAATTGAAAACAATTGAACATTGTCGTGTTCGTTTTTGTTTTGGCCTTCCTTCCTTCCTTCCTGCCTTCCTTCCTGCCTGCCTTCCTTCCCCCCCCTTCCGCCTTTGTTCTTTCTTTCTCCGCTCTGGCTCTGCCTGGCTCCGTCCGTCCGTCCCTCGGGCCCCACCCACTCACCCACTCACCCACTCACCCACTCACGCACTCACCCATTCACCCACTCGGGCACATTGTGCCAGTGCGAGAGCAAGTCGAAAGCAACAGGCACGCCGAGTGAGTGGGTGAGTGTGGGTGTCCGTGGTTGCCGACACACGCACACACACACACACTGTACAACATGAATGATGATGTCATGCTGGACTAACAAACGCCCAAAGACCCACCAGCAGGCTGGCTGCCACAAAGCAACTGCATCGCACGCAAGCAGTGAGTGGAGACCTTGCTGCGGCCATCAACCCACCCACCCACCCACCCACACAGCCCATCCCATCCCATCCCATCCCACTCCATCCCATTCATCCCATTCCGTTTCCGCAGAACAAAAAGCAACCAACCACACCAACCAACCACACCAAACCCACACCAAACAACCCACCCACCCACCCACATCCACCAATTCCGAATCCCGATTCCCGTCGAGCTGGACGACGCCTCCTGCTTCGTCATCAATCATCACCATCACACAATCACTCACTCACACCAACCAACCAACCATCCAACTTACAACTTACGAAAGAACAAAGGAACGAACGACCACCCGACAGCACAACATCACCACCACCACCACCACCACCACCACCACCACCATCCACACACACACCGCCGCGTTTCCCGTCTGGCGTCCCGCAATCCGTTTCCTTCTTCACCACTCACCACTCACCCCACCGCCCGCCTGACTGTGTGTGCGGCTGTGTCATGCGTGTGTGTGTGTGCGTGTACGCAGTATGGCAGAAGGCAGGCAGAAGGGGGAGTGACGCACACTGGACTGCGGTATTTTTTTCGAATGTCCGGCGTCTGCGTTGTGTGCGTGTGTGTGCGTGTGTGCGTGTGGTGAGGGTTTGAAGGAGCGGTGGTTGGTGGTGGTGGTGGTGGTTGGTAGTCACCCGTCATTCATTCCTTCATTCAGGCCTTCATTCACTCACTCACTCATTCACTCACTCACTCACCTCGGCCCAGTTCCATCTCCATTCATCTCATCTCATCCAATGCTCCGCAATCGCGCACTTACTTACTTACCCACTCATTCACTCACTCACTCACTCACTCACCCTCTCACTCACTCACTCACTCACTCACTCATTGCCTGCTGCCATCATCATCATCATCCGCATCCTCAACAACACACACACACACACACGCACTCACACTCACACTCACACTCACACTCACACTCACACACGCACGCGCACGCACGCACGACCGCGCGCGCGCGCACACACGCCCACTCACAAAACATGACGTAAACGACACAGACCTCACCACGCAACCACACCACCACCATCCACCACCATCCACCACTGCCACCACTGCCACAAACCAACCAACCAACCAACCAACCAACACAGTCAGCCATCATCGTCAGTATCACCACCAACCAACCAACCAAACAACCAATCTTCACCATCATCACCTACCTACTTCCTACGTCCTCCACCACCGCCCCACCACCCACCACCACGACAACAACACAGAACACACAGCAGGCCCACGAAGGACGCACTTACGTGTGCATTCGCCAATGCCAATGCCAGGCAGGGACGTTCATCACCACGCCTCCGCGCTGCCAAGCAACCACCCCGCCACCTCCACCACGCTGTCATGCTGTCACGGCTGTCGCGCAATGCAGCAAGGAACGAGGAAGTGAAGCACGTCTTTTCGTTGCCCAAGTGCCCAGGAACCCTCCTGCCAGGCCGTGGACGGAGGACGCGGGCACGCGGGGGTGCCAAAAGGGAGCCGTGCGCGGCAATACTGTGGCGTGGTTCACACTCCAGAAGCGCGCTGCCACACAACGCAGCATGTCGGCCTGGTTCTGGCAAGGCCCATACACTCCAGCTTAGTAACGCAAACGATAGCCATTACGAGTGGACATGTGGGGAATGGAAGGATATGTGGCTCGCGGCTGTCACACACACCGCACAAGCCTCTCACCGCAGACGCCAGGCACAGCGCAGCAAGACACGACAGGGAGTCCAATGGAGACGCCGATCTCACACTCGCGGCTGACCGCACAATTGATGCAGACGTGCTTGCAATGAGTAAGTCGCTCGCTCACTGGACCACACCACAGAAACGCGCGCCAGAATGTCGTGTCGTCAAGTGTATAAAGGCATTCCTTTTCTTTCTGCAGATTGTTGTTCGCTGCGGAACCCCTCGTGCAGTGCCGACGCGCACTGTTGTTCCCGCAACAACCATGTTGTTCAGCTTCGTATGATCGCTGGACGACAGTTGGGCTCCATTATCTCAGGCACCACGGACAGTTTTGGCTCAATCGCATAAGCTCTCGTGAAATCGTGGCAGCGGTTTTGTTGCGGTTCGAGCAACAGCATGGCGGCAGATGACAAGGGATTTTCCATTGAAGGGTTTGCTGTGGGGGGATGGAAGGACGAATACTATGCCGACCGTGGGCCGCGCCTCCTCTTTCGGCTCTGCAACGTGCCAGAGTTCGTGGAGGAGGTGGAGCTGAAGGTGTACACCTCTATCACGGAGCAAGATCCGGGGCGGTCTGAGCTCACCAGCTCCCCGTTGCAGGTGAAGCAAATGTTGGAGGGCAACTCGATGAAGTCATGGTTTAATTGCTTCCAAGTCAACACCATGCCCCCCATAATATTCCGAGCTAAAACCAAGAGCCAAGTGCGCGATTGGATCAACGCCATCAAGCTTGATTCTCGACCTCCTTCACCGGACGGGAGTGCGGTTATCAGCGGCTACTGCTGGCTAAAACCTCTCGACAACAAAGTTTGGTGTTCTTTGACGAACGATGTGTTGACGATAGCTGGTAAACCTGGAGGCACGATCATGCAATCGTGGAATCTGGCACACGTCGCAGCTCCACGAGCCCAACCGTACACACGCCGACTGACTTTGAGCGCCGCCAACAACTGGCAATCAACTGCGGTCTACAAGCTGCAGGTTGGCTTCCATGGCGTGCAGCGCTTCGTGACCGAAGTCCTCACGTCCCGCCCTCATGGTGTGCAAGCCAAAACCTGGCGGAGCCCATTTTTTGTGGTAAAGTCATGCAATCGCCACGCCGCGGCGAAAACCGCCAGCCCTTCCAGTGATCAAGCTTCGCTCCTCAGCGGGTTGAACGCCAAAGCGTCGGCAGAGGCCACGACCGCACGAGGGAACGCCCCTCGTTCCAAGAAACAACAACCTTTCAAAAGATCCGTAGGAAAAGTTGAGGCAAGGGGCGCGCCACCAACTGGTATGTTGTCGGAGCAAAAGATAGCATGAGATAGTTTGTGGCCACTCCTCTTCATAGAATGTTGCTGTGCACGGCCACCATTAGGGGGCAGTATAGGACGGAACGGAGCGCGGGACGGAGACTCGCGATCACAAAACGCCCACGGTGCAGGCTCTGGGCGGCCAACAGCAGCGCCGGGTGAGAATTGCATGCATGCTCACACGGCCTTGAAAATTCGAGCTCAAGGCGTCACTTTGCACTGTTTGGTGTCTTTTGATTTTCTTGCCATCGGGTGTTTGTACAGATCATAGAAGTACGCAGCTACATCAATTTGTTGCAAAAGGTTACATAGCCCTATCCGGGGCGGAGTCTGGACTATCACCAGACGTGCACCGGCACATTGCCGCCAGGGCCAATGCGCTCCTGGCAAGCAATAGCGTGTCCGGCGGGTGCAATGTACTCGCGCAGCTTCCTGACTTGGAGCACGTTGTGACTGCCCCGATCGTGCAGCAGACACTGTTGTCGTTGCTCGGTCAATGGTGCGTGCAGGGCGAATGTATGCACGGACGGTCAATACGAGAAATGTAGATTGACGACGATCTTCCTCACGGTTGTCCTGTGCTGTTGATGTCAGGTTTGAATTTTCCTACGTCAAGGAATGGCACAAGTTTTCACCTGGCAGCCCGAATGGTCAACTTCATCAGAACGAGGCTTTTCGAGCTGCCCGTGCGTGCCCGCAGAGAATCCGTCACGTCGTGATGCTGTACTTTCCCGAAGAACTTTCAATTGCAAATGCCCCACTGGAGGTGATTGAGGGAAGCCACCAGTTTGAAGCTTTGCCGATCGACGTCAGTGTGTTGGTGTTATGTGCGGCTTGTCTTGTCATGCCGTCGTCGCCTTGACTCTGATGTTGACACCAGGCAAGTCGCAACCTGCCCCGATGGCAGCATTTGAGTAGTTTATCGCGAGCGGATGCTTCCAAGTCGAACGGCCACCGATTGGGACCAGCTGCTTTCCCTTCAAGTTGGGGGTACGCTAACGTTGACCTGGTGTCGAATCCAAGACGTTTGTCTGACGTTTACACTTGCAACTACAGGAAACCGCGGCTTGTCACCCCTGCTGGCCCAGGCACCGTTGTTTTTATGCATGAATCCTTATGGTCCGTTTTGAGTCCCAACTCGTTGCATGCGTGTTGTTGGCACGAACTCATCACTCGTCGCGTCTTTGCAGGCTCCGTTATTTGGCCAATCAAACCGCCACTTGCAGCCACGTTTTTGAATTCCACTTCCTTCGTGTCGAAGAGCCAATGTTCACGTAAGCCAGCTGCCGCCTTTGCAGCGCTGCCGCGCGCACCCTTTGTCTAATGTCATGGTTGCATTCTCTTGGTTTTGCGGATTCAGACCACGAGTGCCCGGCTTCAGTCCTGGTGTCACCAGTGCGTCGAAAATGTTCCACGTGTTTTCAGCTCAAGGACAAGCTGACCCGCAAGCACCCGTTGGGGTCTCATCGAATGGTGGCCCCCCTGCGATTTCACCTACCGACGCAGCCTTTCTGCGGCGTACGGCACTTCGTGGCATCAAACGCAGCATGTTTGCTTGGAGCCAACTCGTCCCATCGTCTCTGAACGTTCCAGCAGTGCCAACAGAACTTGACTATTACGACGGCGAAGAGAGCGACAGCAGTGACGACGAAGAGCAAGAAAGAGTGTCTCCTTCCGGCGCGTTAGCTGACGCTCCCAGGGGTAAACGAATGCGTCGCACTTCGAATGGGTTGACTGAAAGCGAGTGGCAAGTCCGCCATCTGGTGAGGGCCGCTCGTCGCGAGAAGCGCAGGAATAACGCACGATCCGGGCAACTTGCGGTGGCAGTGGAGGTTCGTGGGTGGCGAAAAAATGCTCTGTTGTGTATGCACCAGTTCGTGATTGCGGAGGTTTGCGTGTGTTGGCGGACAGAGTTTGGTGTCCCTCATGGGCTGGAATCCACTGAATTGGGGCCAAAGAGACGGTGTCATACAAGCAGGACAGGAGCCCACAGCAGCTGCGGCTGCTTTTCTTCTGTCGTTGGACTCGCTCGGTTGCAGGGCCTTGATGCACCAGCTGGGGACCTTTATTCCACCGCTGAGCAGCATCGACCCAAATGCGTTCCAAGGCCGCCCGCGAGAATTCGCGTCGTCGATGTCGATGCGGAACGTGCAAAGCTCGAGGCGTCGCCATGTTGTCAACGCATTAGCATGTTGCACGTACGTGGAGAAGTGTTTGCTGGAACGTGCAGTTGCGTTCACATGTTCCCCCTTGGTGACTCATTGTGTGTCCGTATTGTGCACAGTCGACAAGATGTCATGACGGCCATAGCGCCGCAACTCATCTTGCACGTTCAGCAAGCTGGCGACGCTCAGTTGCGAGAAGATTGCATTTTCATTCTTGGAGAGTGGGCGTGGATGTTCGACGTCGAGATTCCCACTCAAAATCCGCAAGATGGATCATCGTCAATGCAGGAACTTTCGTTTTTGCTGATGCCCATTCTTTTGCAAGTCGTTCAAACGCAAGAAGTCTCCACCGTGCGCTTAGCTGCAGCGCGCGCCCTTGGAAGTTTCGCAGCTGTTGCTGCCTCCCGCTATGGTTACGTGATGTCCATCAAGCAAGTTCAAACGGCCACAACGAGCATCGAAACGTTTGCCGTCAACGTGCGCATGCAGATTGTGGGGATCTGTTCGGTCCTATCAAAGTGTCTGCAGATGGAGACGAATCCTACCGTGCAGTGTGAGATCTTATTCACAATACTGCGAATATCACATTACATTACAGCCATGGACATCGATACGCCGGGTCTGCTAACCGTCCTGCAGCATGTGGCCAAGTATTCGACGAGCCAGCGAGCGCAGGTGTTGGCGCTGTCCATTCTCCGGCGGATTCGAAGCTTCGCTTCGCTGCAGTGCGCCACTGACATCCTGCTCTATCGTCGCTGGACGCCGCAGGCGGCGCAGTAGGCGCCTCTTTTGCGGTCGGCTACTGCTTTGATGCGCAATGGATCGTTCACGAAATGTTGACGCAAAATGAATCGCTTAGAAATTTTAGCACCTAATTTATCATCAAACATTGAGGGGCATGTCACCGAACCACACTTGCAGCGCAGGTCTCATACCGAATGTTGCAGCGAGAGCACCGTCGCTAACGCTCTCGTCCGTTGGGTTGTTTCGTCTGTATGTCGTTTTGCTCAGCTCGCCGGCAAGTCTGTCGCCGGCGCAAAGGTCTCTCGAAGGTATGTGCTTCCAGTTTCTGCTCGTGCGCCACAAAATTGCAAAATGCAGGGTTGGTGGCCGTTGTGTTGGATCATGTCGTGATGCATGCGCTCTTGCAGAGTGTGTGTGCAGTGGCCCAGCCCATCAACGGCGGGCGGGAAGTTCTTGGCTCTCGCTGCCACCGTGCACCAAGTGAGGTTCACCAAATTGCCTGAGCTACACACGTGTAGTGCATTCTCCACTCGCATCACTTCAACCAACACTCACGACATCACACTCGAGTCCATACACACATCACCATCATCACTCACGCACGCACTCACTGACACACTCACTCACTCATCGAACATGCATGCTCACGATCGTCAAAGTGGGCGCTCCCACAATCAACACTCACCCAATCGTGTATCTGCAAAACCACCAACAGACAGACCACACTGTACGCTGACGAACCCAGGGCATTCCCGGGTAGACTAACTGAAATTCACACACACACACAAATGAATTGGTAGTTGGTATCATCTTCTAGCTGCACAAATGACCATTGACCATTGGTCATTGATCATTGATTGCATCATGAAAAGACCAAAGACCAAAAGACCAAAAGACCAAAGACCAAAGACCAA
>ENA-OWNT01004171-OWNT01004171.1-seawater-metagenome-genome-assembly--contig:-NODE-4171-length-12916-cov-13.613288_pt1 | contig 12916 bp, 9 predicted proteins | sample MGYA00238136_ERZ651165 | MGnify/ENA primary metagenome ERZ651165 (study PRJEB26861, sample SAMN08777766) | seawater metagenome | isolation source: coastal seawater | place: USA: Florida | collected... | reverse complement strand
CATGGTGGATGCACGGTGAGCATTGCCAACGACAGCCGCGAAGGCTCCGGGCTCGCGTTCATGGCCATCGCGCTCGGCGTCGCCCTTCGGCGCCGACGCTCAGGATCGTGATGCGAGCCAATGCGCGCCGGCCACGAACGGCAGTTCAGGATACTGGACCACCACGTCGACAAGGTAGCTGGCACGGGAGCGGGCACTCGGGAAATCATTCGTGTAGGAGTACGCGCCGGCGTCGGACTCGGTTCTGAGGTTCCCCGTGCTCAGCCCGGACCCGAAGCCGTTCACCGTCGCGGAGTAGGACCCGGTGGTGCTCTTGTAAGCCATGATGTATTCGGTGTCCGCGCTCATGGCGATGGGCTGATTGAAGTAGGCCGTTTGCCATCCGGACGTGCTCTCATTGGCGAACGTGACGGTGGCGAGCTGCTGTCCGGTTACCGTGAACAGGGTGCCGGTGTGGGTGCCGGTGTTGCCCTCGGACTTGTAAAACCGGATGCCGGTGACGGTCCCTGCGGCAGTGCTCGAGAAGCGGACTCCAAGCGTCAGCGGCACACCGTCCCGGACCTCCTGGATCCCCGGTACAACAGAGTCCTCGAAGAGGCTGCAGGGGCAGCTCCCCGGTGCTGGCGGCGAGGCCACACTGGTGAAGGACCACGTCGCGCCGCTGGCCAGCGATCCGCCGCTCGACGCTGTGGCGCTGAGCGTCACAGTGTAGACGGTGCCAAGTTCCAGGCCGGCCGCAGGGGTGAAGGTCACCTTCCGCGTTGTGGCGTCGTAGCCGGTGGTGCCCTCGCAGTCGAAGCCGGCCGGCAGCGTTTCGCCCGGTTCCAGGATCTTCTCGATCAGCAGGTAGCTGCCGCCGGTGACCTCGCGCAGCCGGTGCAGGTAGCCCTCCGGATCGGCGAGGCCGTCCGGGTGGTCGATCCGCAGCCCGTCAACGAGCCCCTCCCGGAACCACCGGACAACCTCCGCGTGGGCTTCGTCGAAGACCTCGGGCAGCTCCACCCGGATCCCGGCCAGGCTGTTGACGGCAAAGAAGCGGCGGTAGTTCAGGTCCGTGTCCGCCCGGCGCCAGCCGATCAGCTCGTAGTGCTGCCGGTCGTGGACCTCGCGGGGGTCATCGGCAGTGGGGTCACCTGCGGTGTAGGTGCCCTCGGCGAGCGGAAAGCGGTGATCGTAGTAGCGCAGTTCGCCGTCGCGGATCTCAAGCGCGTCCACGTCCGAGTCCTCGCCCAGCACGGGGATCCGGACCCGGCCGCCGCCGAAGTCCCAGTCGACGTCGAACGCCTGCGCGTAGCGGGAGTGCCGCCCTTCTTTCAGGAGGGACCACCACCACGGGTTCTGGACCGGCGTCGCGACGCCGACATGGTTCGGCACGATATCGACGAGCACCCCCATGCCCGCTGCCCGTGCCGCCGCCGATGCCGCCAGCAGCCCGTCCGCGCCGCCCCGGTCCGGATCAATGGCGGAGGGATCGGTGACGTCGTAGCCGTGGTCCGAACCCTGCTCCGCCGTGAGGATCGGCGAAAGATAGATCCAGTCCACGCCCAGGGACTTCAGGTACGGCACGGTCTGCGCGGCGTCCTGCAGAGTGAAGCCGGGGCGGATCTGCAGCCGGTACGTCGAGACGGGCGTCCTCATGAGGCCGGACCCTTCCTGGACCTCGGCTTCTTGGTGGCCTTGGTCGAGGCGCGCTTGGCCGGGGCCGGCTTCACGGGAGCCTGCTCGGGCTCCGGGGCGGGCTCGGGCTCGGCGGGGGCTTCCACAGCAGGAACATCAGGAGTCTCGGCCGGAGTTTCCGACGCAGGAACGTCAGGAGTCTCGGCGGGTGCTTCCTCAGCCGGAGCCGCGGGAGCCTCCTCGACAGGAGCCGGAGCCGCGGGGGCCTCGGCCCTGGCGGCCAGGGATGCAGCGGCGGAGTAGTCCACCTCTACCTCCGGGCCCGAGTAGGCGCGCAGCACCACGAGGGACTTCGCCGCGAGCGGCAGGACGGTCCCGGCCTTGAGCGGCTGGCTCGTGTCTGCCTTATCGGCGGTGTCCACGACGACTTCCCAGAACGGCGAGTACTCCCCGGCGGGAAGCAGGAAGTCGACGTTATCGTCATGGGCGTTGAAGGCCAGCAGGAAACTGTCGTCGGTGATCCGGCGTCCGCGTGAGTCCTGTTCCTGGATGCCGTGGCCGTTGTAGAACACGCCGATGGTCCGGCCGAATCCGCTGTCCCAGTCCTCCGGCAGCATTTCCTTGCCGTCGGTATTGAGCCACACGATGTCCGGGAGCTTCTCGCCTTCGCCGCGGCGGACCGGGCGGCCGTCGAAGAAGCGGCTGCGCCGGAAGATGGGGTGGTCGCGGCGGATCTTGTTGACCACGGCCGTGAACTCCACCAGCGGCTGGTCCATGTCCTCCCAGTGCACCCAGCTGAGGTCGGAGTCCTGGCAGTAGGTGTTGTTGTTGCCCTGCTGGGTGCGGCCCAGCTCGTCGCCGTGCAGGATCATCGGAACGCCCTGCGAGAGCAGGAGGGTCGCTATGAAGTTGCGCTGCTGGCGGGCGCGCAGGGTCAGCACGGCGTCGTCCTCGGTGTCGCCTTCAGCGCCGCAGTTCCAGGAGCGGTTGTGCGATTCGCCGTCGTTGTTGCCTTCACCGTTGGCGTCGTTGTGCTTCTCGTTGTAGGACACGAGGTCCCGCATCGTGAAGCCGTCGTGCGCGGTGACGAAGTTGATGGAAGCCACCGGGCGCCGGGCAGAGCTCTCGTAGAGGTCGGCCGAGCCGGTCAGCCGGGAGGCAAATTCGCCGAGCGTGGACGGCTCCCCGCGCCAGAAGTCTCGGACGGTGTCGCGGTACTTGCCGTTCCATTCCGTCCACTGCGGCGGGAAGTTGCCCACCTGGTAGCCGCCGGGGCCCACGTCCCACGGTTCTGCGATCAGCTTGACCTGGGAGACGATCGGATCCTGCTGGATCAGTTCGAAGAAGGTGGAGAGCTTGTCGACGTCGTAAAACTCGCGGGCCAGGGTGGAGGCGAGGTCGAAGCGGAACCCGTCCACGTGCATCTCGGTGACCCAGTAGCGCAGGGAGTCCATGAGCAGCTGCAGGGAATGCGGGTGCCGGACGTTGAGCGAGTTGCCGGTGCCGGTGTAGTCCATGTAGTGCTTGAGGTCATCGTCCACCAACCGGTAGTAGGCGGCGTTGTCGATGCCCTTGAAGGACAGGGTGGGGCCGAGGTGGTTTCCCTCGGCGGTGTGGTTGTAGACCACGTCCAGGATCACTTCGATGCCGGCCTTGTGCAGTTCGCGGACCATGGCCTTGAACTCCTGGACCTGGTGTCCGACGTCGCCGGAGGAGCTGTAGGTGTTCTGCGGCGCGAAGAAGCCGATGGTGTTGTAGCCCCAGTAGTTGTTGAGGCCCTTCTCCACGAGGGTGCCGTCGTTGACGAACTGGTGCACGGGCATGAGCTCGATCGCGGTGATCCCGAGCTTCTTGAGGTGCTCGATCACGGCCGGGTGGGACACGCCCGCATAGGTGCCGCGCTGTTCCTCCGGGACTTCCGGGTGCAGCTCGGTCAGGCCCTTGACGTGGGCTTCATAGATGACCGACTCGTGGTACGGGATGCGCGGCTGGCGGTCGCCGTCCCAGTCAAAGAACGGGTTGATGACCACGCCGTGCATGGTGTGCGGCGCCGAGTCGGCGTCATTGCGGGACGTGGGATCCCCGAAGTTATAGGAAAAGAGCGCCGGATCCCAGTCGATCTGGCCCTGGATGGCCTTGGCATACGGGTCCATCAGCAGCTTGTTGGCGTTGAACCGGTTGCCGTTGTCCGGCTCGTAGGGTCCGTGGACGCGGTAGCCGTACTTCTGTCCGGGCTGGATCTGCGGCAGGTAACAGTGCCACACATAGCCGTCCACCTCGGTCAGTTCGATCCGGGTTTCGGTCAGGTCGTCAGCCAGGAGGCACAGCTCCACCCGCTCGGCGCGTTCGCTGAACAGGGCAAAGTTGGTTCCAGTGCCGTCAAAAGTGGCTCCCAGCGGGTAAGCCGTTCCGGGCCAGACTTCCATGTGTACTCCTCGTGCGTCACGAATATTCTCTAGACAGACTACTTGTAAGTAGGGTTAGTATTTGCCCGGGCGCACTGAACGCGCCCGATTATTACAGCTCCCGCATCACCTCCGGAACGGCACGGGCGATGTCCGTCGCCGTCACCGGACTCCCGCGGGACGCCCGGACTCCGGCGAGGCCGTGGATGCTGGCTGCCATCGCCGCGATCGCCGCCCATCGGGCGTCGGGGTCGATGTCATGTCCGCCGAAGCGCCCGACGTCGGCGCCCACCTGGGCCAGCAGCGCACCGATGACTCCGGCCAGGACGTCACCGCTGCCTGCCGTGGCGATCCAGGGCGTGCCCTCGGCCTGGCTGAAGAAGTCCTGGAATGGGGAGGCCACAAGGGTCGTGGCTCCCTTGAGCAGCACGGTGGCCTCGGTCAGCCCCGCCGCCCGCCGCACCGCGCCGAGCGTGGATGCTTCTACCGCGGAGCGGTCCGAGGCAGCGCCGAGGCGCTGCAGCAACGCTGACAGTTCGCCGGCATGCGGTGTCAGGATCACCTGCGGGGCCAGCACATCAGGCAGGGCGGGCAAGGCGCCGGCGTCGGCGATCGTCGGCAAACCCGAGTCCGCGGCGTCCCGGGCGCGCTGCAACTGCTGCTCGTCGGAGTCATCCAGGCCGGGGCCCACGAGCCAGGCCTGAACGTGCGAGCCGGCCACCGTGCCGTCGCTGCACACGACCTCGGGGCAGGACTGCCGGACGAGGTCGGCGACGTCCGGCGGCCCAAGATAGCGCACCATTCCGACCCCGGCCGCCAGGGCGCCTTTGCAGGCCAGGACCGCGGCGCCGGGATAAGCGCCGGAGCCTGCCACTACCCCAAGCACTCCCCTGGAGTATTTGTGCGCCCGCCGCTCCGGGCGTGGCAGGAGGGCGGCAAGGTCTTCGGCCTCAAGCCGTCGCAGGGCCGGCCATGGCAGCGCTTCTTCGATTCCGATCGGTATGACCTGCACCCGGCCGGCGAAGTCCGCTCCCGGGTCCGCGAGCAGCCCGGCTTTGGCGGCGCCAAACGTCACCGTCAGATCGGCGGCCAGAACCGGCGCGTGCGCCTCTCCCGTGTCCGCGTCGACGCCGCTCGGGATGTCGCAGGCCACCACAAGGGTCGGCCGGGATCGCCCCAGCGCCTCGACCAGCCCGGCGGCCGGGCCCCGCAGCCCGCCCTGGGCTCCGGTCCCGAGGACCGCATCAATCACGACGTCGGCGCCGCCGGCTACCGCGGCGAGGTCGGCGACGTTGTCCGCGGCCAGGACCAGAACGTGTCCGCCGGCCTTCCGGAAGGCGGCCAGCCCGGCGTCGTGGGCGGCGCCGGCGGTGAGCACCGCCGTCGTGCGCATGCCGCGGCGGGCCAGGAACGCGGCAGCGAAAAGCCCGTCCCCGCCGTTGTTGCCCTTGCCCGCGAGCACGGCCACGCTGGAGCCGTACAGCCGCCGCCCGCGGCCGCGCAGAGCGCTGACGACGGCGTTGGCGAGGCCGTACGCGGCCCGCTGCATAAGAACAGCGCCCGCACCGGAGCCCAGGGTGTCGTCGAGGAAAGGCTTTTCGGCCTCTCGTACCTGGGTTCCGGTGTAGGCGCTGATCATGTTTTCAGTCCGTTCGCGGTGCGGTCGCTGGGGATTGCCTGGCGCTCAGGCCGGTCCTGCCTGGACGGCCGTCTCAGCCCTCGGCGATAACGGTCGCGGTGGCGATCCCGCCGTCGTGGCTCATCGACAGGTGCCAGCGCTTGACGCCCTTCGACTCCGCCACGGCAAGCACCGTTCCCTTGACCTGAACCGTGGGACCGTTCTGGTCCAGCCCGATCCAGCAGTCCTGCCAGTTCATGCCGGCCGGAGCCCCCAGCACCTTGGCCACGGCCTCCTTGGCCGCAAACCGCGCGGCCAGGGACCGGGTGTTCAGTTCCCGCTCGGCAGGTACGAACAACCTGTCGCGCAGCCCGGGGGTGCGCTCGAGCTGGCGCCCGAACCGCTCAATGTCTACGACGTCTACGCCTATGCCTACGATCATGGCGTTATTCTACGGTCACGCTCTTGGCCAGGTTGCGAGGCTGGTCCACGTCGTAGCCCTTGGCCGAGGCGAGTGCGAGGGCGAAGATCTGCAGCGGAACCGTGGCGAGCAGCGGTGCCAGCAGCGTGGGGGTCTCCGGGATGTAGAAGACGTGTTCGGCGTAGGCCTTGACGGCCTCGTCGCCTTCCTCCGCGATCACGATCGTCCGGGCGCCGCGGGCGCGGACTTCCTGGATGTTGGAGACCACCTTGGAGTGCAGCGAGTCGCGGCCGCGCGGGGACGGGACCACCACGAAGACGGGCTGGCCTTCCTCGATCAGGGCGATCGGGCCGTGCTTGAGTTCACCGGCGGCAAAGCCCTCGGCGTGGATGTAGGCCAGCTCCTTGAGCTTGAGCGCGCCCTCCATCGCGACCGGGAAACCGACGTGGCGGCCCAGGAAAAGCACGGACTTGGCGTCGGCCATGGACCGGCCGAGTTCCTTGATCTGGGCCTCGTTGTCGAGGATGTGCTGGATCTTGGCCGGGATCTTGCCGAGGTCGGCCAGGATGTCCTTGATCTCGCCCTGGAACTTGTTGCCGCGCAGCTGTGCCAAATAAAGGCCCAGCAGGTAGGCGGCGGTGATCTGGGCGAGGAACGCCTTGGTCGATGCCACGGCGATCTCCGGTCCGGCGTGCGTGTAGAGCACGGCATCGGATTCGCGCGGGATGGTGGACCCGTTGGTGTTGCAGATCGAGACCGTCTTGGCGCCCTGCTCCTTGGCGTACCGGACGGCCATCAGGGTGTCCATGGTCTCGCCGGACTGGGAGATGGAGACGATCAGGGTGTTCTCGTCCACGATCGGATCCCGGTAGCGGAATTCGTGCGAGAGTTCGACCTCGGTGGGAATCCGGCACCAGTGCTCAATGGCGTACTTGGCCACCTGTCCGGCGTAGGCGGAGGTGCCGCAGGCCAGGACGATGATCTTGTCGACGTTCTTGAGCAGTTCCGGATCAACCCGGAGTTCGTCGAGCGTCAGCCTGCCGTGGACGTCGGAGCGGCCCAGCAGGGTCTGCAGCACGGCGTCCGGCTGGTCGTGGATTTCCTTTTCCATGAAGGACGGGAAGCCGCCCTTTTCCGCGGAGGCCGGGTCCCAGTTGACGTGGTATTCCTTGCCCTCGGCGGCGGCGCCGTAGAAGTCCGTGATCTCCACGGAGTCGGCGGTAATCGTGACGATCTGGTCCTGGCCGAGTTCCACGGCGCGACGCGTGTAGTCGATGAAGCCAGAGACGTCGGAGCCGAGGAAGTTCTCGCCCTCGCCGAGCCCGACGACGAGCGGGGAGTTCCGGCGGGCAGCGACCACCACGTCCGGCTGGTCGGCGTGGATGGCCAGCAGCGTGAAGGCGCCCTCGAGCCGCTGGCAGGCAAGCTGCATGGCCCGGGTGAGTCCGCCCTTGGCGGCGTCACCGCCCACCTGGTTCCGGTAGATGTCGCCGAGCAGGGCGGCCGCCACTTCAGTGTCGGTCTCGGACTGGAAGACGACGCCCTTGCGCAGGAGTTCCTGCTTGAGCTCGGCGAAGTTCTCGATAATGCCGTTGTGGATCAGCGCCAGCTTGCCCTCGTCGGACAGGTGCGGGTGCGCGTTCTGGTCCGTCGGACCGCCGTGCGTCGCCCAGCGGGTGTGACCGATTCCCGTGAGGGATTCCGGCAACGGGCGGGTGTCCAGTTCAGCGATCAGGTTGCTCAGTTTGCCTGACTTCTTCCGGGAAGAAATGGTGCCGTCGGCAACCACTGCGATACCCGCGGAGTCGTAGCCCCGGTACTCCAAGCGCCGCAATCCTTCAAGGACTACGTCCAAGGCATTGTGTCCAGTATTTACCCGGCCATCTGAGTGACCCACATATCCAACGATTCCACACATGGTCATAAGCCTAGCCGGTTTCCGGGAGGGAGGACGTGGGATAGGACCGGGTGGTACGGCGAAATACCGGGCTGCGGCGGGCCCGTCCCGGCTCCCACCGGCCAGTCCATTTCGCTCTCGGCGCCGTGGAGGGCAGAATCTCTAGGGTGACTTTGCAACGCAATGAAGCGAACGGGGAAGGTGTCTCCCCGTTCGTGGAGCTGGACCGGCAGACCTGGTCCCGGCTCGCTGCCCAGATGGAGCAGCCCCTTAATGAAGAGGACGTGGTCCGGCTTCGCGGCCTTGGCGACCCCCTCGACATGAAGGAAGTGCGCGAGGTCTACCTCCCCCTCTCCCGGCTTCTGCACCTCTATGTGGAAGCCGCAGGCCAACTGCACGCAGCCACCACCACGTTCCTTGGCGAGACCACCCAGCGCACGCCGTTCGTGATCGGCGTGGCGGGCTCCGTGGCCGTAGGCAAGTCCACCATTGCGCGCGTCCTGCGGGAAATGCTTCGGCGCTGGCCGGGCACCCCCAACGTGGAGCTCATCACCACAGACGGATTCCTCTATCCCCTGGCCGAGCTCAAGCGCCGCCAACTGCTGGAGCGCAAGGGTTTTCCGGAGTCGTACGACCGGCGGGCCCTGCTGCGGTTCGTGAGCGAGATCAAGGGCGGCGCCGAGGAAGTCCGCGCCCCCTGGTACTCCCACGTGACCTACGACATCGTGCCGGGCAAGGAAGTGGTGGTGCGTCGGCCGGACGTGCTGATTGTCGAGGGACTGAACGTCCTGGCGCCGGCCCGGGCCCGGCAGGACGGCCGGCAAGGCCTCGCCCTGAGTGATTTCTTCGACTTCTCCATCTACGTCGACGCGAAGACCTCGTTCATAGAGGAGTGGTACGTGGACCGCTTCCGCAAACTGCGGAGCACGGCCTTCGCCCAGCCGGAGTCCTATTTCCACCGCTACGCCACCCTCTCCGATGCCGAGGCCGAACAGACAGCCCGTGAAATCTGGAAGCGCATCAACGAGCCGAACCTCGAGGAAAACGTCCTCCCGACCCGGGGCCGGGCGCAACTGGTTCTCAGCAAGGACGCGGACCATTCCATCCGGCGGATGCTGCTGAGGAAGGTCTAGCACGCATGTGCTACAACGGCGGAGGCGAAACTTCCGGACGGCAGGAAGCCGGACCGGATTCGCCGAGCCGCCGGGCGTTCAACCGCCTCCTGCTGGCAGGCACCGGCCTGGCGGCCCTGACCGCCTGCACTCCGGCCCAGCCCAGCACGCCGTTCGGCACGCCCGGGCCGACGCCGGGGCCGACCCCGGGCAACGGCAGTGCGGCGCAGTCCGCCGCTGCTTCGGCGTCGGGCTCCCCGCTTCCGGCAAGCGCGACGGCGGCGCCGGCCACGCCTGCGTCGCCGGCGGCCGCGGCAGCCGCTCCCTCGGCCACGGCCGCCCCGCCGTCGGCCGCGGCATCCCCTCCGTCGGCCGCGGCGCCGGGGCCGCAGCATTCACTCACGAATCCAACCAGTCCGTGGGTGATCGTCAACAAGCACCGGCCGCTCTCCCCCGCCACGTTTGTACCGCCGGATCTGGTCCGGCCGGCCATACGCCTGGCCACCTCCGGTGAGGCTGCGCTGCTGAACAGCACAACGGCGGCCGCGGCGGAGAAGATGTTCGCTGCCGCGGCCGCCGACGGCGTCGTCATTACCCTGGCCAGCGGATACCGTTCGTTCGCGACGCAGACGGCAACGTACGGCAATTGGGTGCGCACGCAAGGGCAGGCCGCGGCCGACACGGCTTCAGCCCGGCCGGGCTATTCCGAGCATCAGACAGGGTGGTCGTTCGATATCGGCGACGGCAGCGGCGCCGATTCCTTTATGCCCCAGTTCAAAGACAGGCCGGCGGCCGTCTGGGCCAAGGCCAATGCCCACCGCTTCGGCTTCGTGGTCCGCTACCCGTGGATGCTGCACGAAATCACCGGGTATTACTACGAGCCCTGGCACTTGCGCTTCATCGGCAAGGCGGCTGCCACGGACATGGCCACCCGCGGCATCGGCACGCTTGAGGAATACTTCGGCCTGGACGCCGCCCCGGCTTACCTCTAGGGGCGGCGTACCTCCAGGGCCGACCTGCCTCAAGTGGCGTAGATCCGCGCTGAGCCTAAGTCCGCGTCGGATCTTCCCCACCTTTGCCGCCACGAAGCCGGGACACCCCGGCATAGTCGGCTGACACGCCGTCGGACGCCGGCAAAGGTGGGGAAATCCGGCGGCGCCGGCCACAGCGACGTGCCCACGGAACCGCAGGCTGACTGTTGAGGGGCGGGCTAGTCGGAGACGAGTGCCAGTGCGAGTTCGGTTCGGACCACCTGCGCCAGGCGTTCCGCGACACCCTGGGCGGTTTCGTGGTCTCCGGCCTCCACCATCACGCGCACCACCGGTTCGGTGCCGGAGGGGCGCAACAAAACGCGTCCGGTGTCGCCGAGTTCGGCTTCGGCGACGGCAACGGCCTCGGCCACTACCTCATCGCCCTTCACGCGCGTGCGGTCCACACCCTTGACGTTGATGAGGACCTGGGGCAGCTTGGTCATCACGGTGGCCAGTTCCTTGAGCGGGCGCCCGGTGTGGGCCACCTGGGCGGCAAGCTGCAGGCCGGTCAGCACGCCGTCGCCGGTGGTGGCGTAGTCGGCAAAAATCACGTGCCCGGACTGTTCGCCGCCGAGGCTGAAGCCGCCGTTGCGCATCTCCTCCAGGACGTAGCGGTCCCCCACGCCGGTTTCTCGCAGGCTGATCCCGGCGTCGCGGAGGGCGAGCTTCAGGCCGAGGTTGCTCATGACGGTGGCGACAAGGACATCGTCCTTGAGCTTTCCGGCCTTTTTGAGGGCTACGGCCAGGATGGCCATGATCTGGTCGCCGTCCACCTCGTTGCCTTCGTGGTCCACCGCGAGGCAGCGGTCGGCGTCGCCGTCGTGGGCGATCCCGAGGTCCGCCCCGTGGTCCAGGACGGCGCGCTGAAGCGGGCCAAGATGGGTGGACCCGACTCCTTCGTTGATGTTGAGGCCGTCCGGTTCGGCGCCAATGACGATCACGTTGGCGCCAGCGTCCTTGAATACCTGAGGGGAACAACCGCTGGCCGCGCCGTGGGCGCAGTCCAGGACCACTGTCAGGCCGTCCAGGCGGTGCGGAAGCGTGCCGAGCAGGTGCACGATATAGCGGTCCTCGGCGTCGGAGAAGCGCTGGATGCGGCCCACCTCGCCGCCGACCGGCCTGACTGGCTCCTTGCCGAGCTGCTCTTCGATGGCGTCCTCGACGTCGTCGTCGAACAACGTTCAGACCGTTGCTGCTGCTGCCGAGGAAATGTCGGCGGCAATCCAGGAGATCATGAACCAGGCGGAACGGGCAAGTGGTGTTATCGACGAGGCAACAACCGTTGCGCAGCGCACGGATACCAACGTTTCCAGCCTGGCCGAAGCGGTTGAACAGGCCGCAACACCCCTAGTAGCAGAGAGTTAAGTCCCATGGCTCTGGACACGATCAGTCATCCCAAGGTTGAGATCCCACAACTTCCCGCTGATGCGCCAATTCAGTTCTTTGATTTAAAGGCGCAACAGAAGCTGGTGCGCGAAAAAGTGGAAAACCGCTTTACGACGATTCTGGATCATGGCCGTCACATTGGCGGACCCGAAGTGGACGAGCTGGAACGCAAGCTGTGTGAGTATACTGGCGCGGCTGACGCTGTTGCTGTTGGCTCCGGCACACAGGCATTGGTCATGCCTATGATCGCGCTGGGCTATGGTCATGGCGATGCGGTGTTCATTCCGGCTTTCACATATAACGCCACCGCAAATGCTGTATTGTTGGCCGGCGCCACGCCGGTGTTTGTGGACATCGACCCGGACACGTTCAACATGTGCCCGGAAGATTTAGAACGCCAGGTCAAAGCTGTCCGCGCTCGTCGCGACCTTCGTCCGCGCGCTGTTGTCCCTGTGGATCTTTACGGCCTGCCAGCCGATTACCGCAACATTCAACCGGTTGCTGACGCATACGGTTTGCGCGTCATTGCAGACGGCGCCCAAGCCTTTGGCGGCAAATCCGGCAACCAATGGGTTGGCGCCATCGCCGAGATTACCGGCACGTCCTTTTATCCGACCAAGACACTCGGCGGATATGGCGATGGCGGCGCGATCCTGACAACAGATCGTGAGTTTGGCGACATGCTGCGCTCTATTCGCTGGCACGGCACGGATGACAAGCGCAAAGAGTCCATCCGCGTCGGCATCAACGGCCGCTGTGATTCCATCCAGTGCGCCGTCGTATGCGAAAAACTGGAGATTTTTGACGCAGAGCGTGAGCGGCGCGTCGCCATCGCCAAAATCTATCGCGAGCGCCTGAACGGCGTGGCGCCGCTGCAAGCCGAACCTGAAGGCTATGAAAGCGGCTATGGTTTGTTCACCGTGCGCGTTAAAGACCGCGACGCCGTACGCGCCAAGTTGCAGGACAAGGGCGTTCCGTCCGGCATTTACTACGACCAGGCCCTGCACCAGATGGAAGCGTTCAAAGTGTACGCGCCCGCAGACGGCCTGCCCCACTGTGAACAGGCGGCGCGCGATTCATTGTCCATCCCCATGCATCCTTACCTGTCGGATGCACAAGCGCACCGCATCTGTGACGAACTGATCAAGATTGTGCGGGGATAAATTCCGTCTCACACAATGGAACGTTACAAATACACACTGGCGATACACGCTCTATGGCGTGTTGACCCTTGTGGTCGGCATGAGCGTCTATTTCTTGCTGATCAGCGCAGGGGTCATCGATAAATCACCTGTTGTTGGCGTCATTGTAATTTTAGGCATAGCAGGTGACACAATCGCCTTGTGGTGGCGCAGTAGAAGCATCGATTATCCGCGCTGCAAGCGTGAAATGTGGCGCGACGAGATACTAGACCTTCGCCTGCATGGCC
>ENA-OWNT01004168-OWNT01004168.1-seawater-metagenome-genome-assembly--contig:-NODE-4168-length-12920-cov-4.157206_pt1 | contig 12920 bp, 15 predicted proteins | sample MGYA00238136_ERZ651165 | MGnify/ENA primary metagenome ERZ651165 (study PRJEB26861, sample SAMN08777766) | seawater metagenome | isolation source: coastal seawater | place: USA: Florida | collected... | reverse complement strand
GGGGGGAGGAGGGAGATGTCTGCAAGCGAACATCCATCACGGACTCGTGCTGCAGCACCGCACCAACACACATGTGACCAAGTCGCCGCGGAAAGTTTTTGCAGCAGTGAGTGACGCCTACTGCATGGTCAGACAGTTTGCACGATGGGTATTTCAATAACTTTCTCCGCGCGCCGCCGCACGCGTGTGAAAGCAAGACAGGAAAAACGTGTCAAGCCATCAGGCGGAGCGAGCGAAGGAGGCGGAGGCGCGGAGGCGAAAGTGGTGCAACAAGCAAGACAACACACACACCACACCCACCACAACGGCGAACATGCGAACACGAACTTTTCCATCTTCACATCCATGGCTTCTTCATTGTCAGTGTACGCACAGTGTTATAGTGGTTAATAGAGGATGTTTGAGACTACTTAAAAGCCATAGTTTGACACCACAAGGAATTTCCGGAGTGCGTGCTGGGAGTGTGGGAGTGAGCGCGAGCCGCAGAAAGTCCACGGTCACACTGCCCAAAACTTTCGTCGTTCTCGCTGTGCGGAAGGAAGGCGAAGTCGCATTCTAAATTATAAATTCACAATTCTAATTTACTAATAATACAACTGTACGCATGATTTCCATCTCAATACTAAAACATCTTCCCTATTGTTTCATACATATAGAAGTAAGCTTCCAAGAAAAGCGGTGATTGTACGCAAAATAAAAAAGTCATAACGCGTAAACATGTAAACGTAGTGCTCGAAACGTAGACACCCGCTCCCAGTCACACGCACGCACGACAGCGGACAGTTTACACTAATTCAGCAGCCTGTAAAATTACTTCACAAATGTCTGAAACATCTCTATAATAACCATAGTTAACACCGGAAACACGAATAAAACATGGTCTAATAACTGTCATTTATACGCGATCGACGGGTCGTCGTCGGCTGTCGGTTGTCCGGTTGAGTTCAACGACGACGACGACGCAGACGACGACGACAATAATAGCCGGCGGCCTCGCACCGAACGTACGTTTACACATTTGCAGACTTTAAGTTCACGGGGAGCGCCTGGCCGAATGCATGAATGTTGCGACAAGCCAGCCAGCCAGCCAGCCGCTGTTCGTTGCTCGAAGTCACTTGAGGAATACGCAGCCAACCACAGTCATCATTCATCATCAACCAACCCCCCAAACCCCAAAAGCCGGTGACCAAGAGGCGAATGACTCGCACACACAACGGACAGACAGACAGACGCAGACGCACACTCACTCACTTGCCCATTGATCAGATTGCATGATTACAGAGTCCACGAGTGTGCTGTCGCAATAGCCTTGGAGCCACACAAATGGCTTATTTGATATTTGCACTCGGGCACCCACACCTTTCCAATCTCTTGAAGAATGAATTGTACACGTTTCTTCGCGCCACGCGTTTGTTGGGTGAGTGATGCTGAGAGTGGGAGTTGTGTTGTTGAGTGCTTGCTTGTAGCTCTCGCGACTTCGCGACCCGCAACTCACAACTCATGTGTACAACGAACAACGAACAACGAACAACGGACAGTCAACGTCACGCCACGCAGGCTTGTGCACTTTTCATGTGTTCATCGCCACCACATGACCCATGCATGACTCACAGCATCCGATGAACGACTCACGCCAGCGAACACAACAGCATCCGATGAACGACTCACGCCTGCGAGCGACCTCGAACAATTTCGAAGTAGTACCTGAGTCACTGAAGAATAACGCAGAGGACACGTTGGGCCGCGATGTCACCGAGCTCGTCGGGAAGACGGGGACAAAGAAAAGGGAAACAAAATTTGTGAGCAAGCCGAAAAGTCGCGCAAAGTGTCTGTCATTCTCGGGCGCTGTTGGTGCTCAGCCATTGGCAGGACACAATGCCCGCAAACAGTTTCCTCTATGCGGGGTTTGCTTTATGCAGCATTGTCGCAAACAGCTATGCAAATCAGCAACTCGCACCCATAATTGATCCAGACGTTTATTTCTCTGGCAGTGATGACATCAATCCCCCGTATGAGTGCTCTCAACACCATTGGGCACACCGTGTCCACGTCGGTGGGGACGACACCTGCACTGCTCCTTGGAAAACGTTAGAAAGAAACTGGTCTCCGAAAGATTCTCCAGTGGATGTGGAAAAACAACTTGCCATGAGGAAGTTCGCGCAGGGTGACGACTTGTTCGAGAAAGTACTAACGGAGCGCAGCATCTCGGACGACGCGCTGAAGCAAGCAGCGCAACTTGTGAAAGACGATCTTGTGACTCTGTACCCTGATGTGCTCATCGACGTCAAAGCTCAAAACAACGGGCGGTCCTTGAAAATCCCGCTCGCTCACCACGTTTCAAAGATGACAATAGAAGCCATGCAATCTTCTGGGACGAATCTACAGTCGTTCCCCCACTTTCGCGAGCTCATGATCGCACTGTTGAACGGCCGAGTTTCGCCGAGCATCGCAACGTTTAATGCGATGGATACCCCAACATACGTTCACATATTGACGCATGGATTCCTCGACGTGGAGTTGGTGGACGCTTTGGCGGCGTCTTACGTGTTGCCGAAGCCCTTTATGCGCAAGGATAACTCCGCCGGGGTGTCTGTAGTTCATCTGCTCTTCAGAGACAGTGAATCAGACATCAAAGATATGTTGCTGGGAATCCAACATGTCTTGCAGAATCACGCACTCAAGAGCGTGGATGAGCTCGTCGACTTCATGGCAAAATCACAAGAAACACTCCAACTCTCGTTTTATGTCAGGGGTCTTGTTCCAGTTTCGTCTTCATTTTCGACCGTTCTAGACAAACTTATTGTTTCACCTGCATCTGAAACGATTGAGCGATCGCAGGTGCTGCGTATTCAAGACGAACTTACGGTCCACTACATCGAGCAGTGGCTCCAAGTTCCGTCTGGGTTTGACTTTGGAGAATGGGCCATTGCAACACCGACAAATCATTTCAGTGTTCTGCACATGGCTGCACGCCAAAATATGCCACGGTCTTTGGCCACCGTTATCGGAATTCTGCGGCGAGTGTACCAAGGAAAGAAGCTCCAAGATTTCATGGTGTATTTGTTGGCGGGAATGGAGGCGTGGGTGTACCGAACTCCGCTGCACTTTGCTGCTTTTCACCATGGATTAGAATCGCAAATATACAAAGATCTACTTGCGCTGACGACTGAATTCCCGCAGAAAAACGGAGCTGAGTCTTGGCGGGATGTGCTATCACAGACACCCATGGATCTCGGACGTCCGCTCGGTTCTGATGCCAAATACTCAAACGCAAGAGGAGGTCGGCCGCGACAGCACGCATACACGGTGGAAGAGAGTGGAGATTGGGGTGTGCAAACAGACCAATCGCTACAAAAGGACACAGAACTGTGTGAAGTGGCCGAGCTTCGAGGATTGGTTACAGAAGCCCATCACCTTTCACCGTTGCTGCTAAGGCCAGATCCTTCAGTAGTTCGTGCTGCGGTACGCCCTTCTGACTTGCAATCCTTTCGGTTTCAAGAAGTTCAATCCGCAATGGCTCAACTAGACCCGTCCACGCCCAGCGTGAACATATACTCTTCTCATGCAGATTCCAGTGTGAGACACAAAATTACCGATGAGCTCAAGCAGACCTTTTCATGTTTTGTTGCTCCTTCTCTAGCGGAGTCGCAAAACTATTTCCACAGCATTGTGTCCACTGTGCCAGGAATGGGAGTTAATGACCCATCAGCAACTTGTGTCGGACTCGCAGGAGCAAAGTCTCCGGTGACATGGAGCGATTTGATTATGTTGGATACATTGGCTTTCGGTAGACGCCACTGGACTATTTGGTCTCCGGCCGCCATGAACGGATCAACACCTCGACAGGTAACTCAAGAGCCTGGGGACATCATCGTTATTCCCAAGGGATGGGCATTCCAGGTGCAGCAATTGGAATCGGGCGTGTCAAGCGTATTAAAATTGAGATACTCTCCTTCAACACCACGAGTGTGGGACTCGAAGGCGTTGAAAGACCCCTCACTAAAAGCCGGTAAAATTGACCGAATACCCCAACAACGAGGCCAAGGAGCAATTCAATCCTTCATGGACCAACAGTACCAAGGTTGGTATGGAGCTAACGAAGAAGCAGGCAATTTGGCGGTGATTGGTGCTGGCTTCGGCCGCACGGGGACGAGCACCATGAAGCAAGTCTTGGAAGAACTTGGATTTGGACGTTGCTACCACATGCTGGAAAATGTCAACATGAATCACACGCGCTTGTGGAACAGTTCAATGCAATTGCCTCAGTTGAAGAGAATATTGAAAGAAGGAAGTTACCGAAGTGGAGTAGACTACCCGTTTTGCTTGTACTATAAGGAGTGGATGGAAATGTTTCCTGATGCGAAAATTGTTTTGACAGTTCGGTCCAATGTCAGCAAATGGTGGCGGTCAACGCGAAAGACATTGTACAAGCCCAGCTCCCGTTGGTTCCCATTGGTGTCGCGATTGCTCACAGCGCCAGATGCCGGACAAAATGAGTTGTTCATGTGGGAACGTCAGCTACTGTGGGAGGGCCTGTACCAAGGCAACTTTCTCGATGAGGTGGGTGCCTTGGCCTGTGCAAGAGCTGAACTGGTTCTTGTTTTAACAACTGATCTATTGCTGCTGAAGGACCACACAACTAAAGTGTTCAACAATCACGTGCGTGAAGTCCAAGAGTACGCGGCCAAGCTTGGACGACCTGTGTTGGTGTATCGTGTGGACGCAGGAGAGGGGTGGAAGCCACTTTGCGACTTTCTAGGCGTTCCAGTGCCTAACAGGTTGCGTTAAGTGTACTTTGCGCACTGTTGACTCTCTCCATGACTGCTCGGTGTGTCTGTGACCATGCAGAGACTTTCCCCGTGCTAACGAGCGAGACACTCGAGCTGCAACCGCATTTTGGTTGCATGTTGGGTGTTTGACAATTGTCGCGGCACTAATGATGACACCAGTGGTACTAATATACATGACGAAGGTTTGGACCTTGCGCTCGAGAAGTGTGCAACAATCAGCAATGTCATCATGTGTTTGCACCGATTGCATAGGTTCTGATGAGCTACTCCCCTCTTCCGGGTGTTGTTGGGGCGGCCTTCTTTTACGGGATGTTGCAGTTGATTCATTATTGGGCACGGCGTACAGAGACAGAAGTGTACTCAATCAGTGGGTGATATTACAACAAATTCGTTTCAGTACTGTTCAACGTGCTGTGGAGTGTTGGCGATAATCGGCGCGCGGGTCGCGGGGTGGTTGTTGCAGATGGCCTGAATTACATAACGGTCCTCGTGACGCGAGCGGGACTGACAATTTCATCAACTGCAAGCGACTGAAAGTACCTGTCCACACGACGCCAGGATCCACCACCACGACGTTCGGAGTTTCCTGAATCTCAGCCCTCAACGACCCATACATGTCCTCCAGTAATTTAAGGGATGTGTTATCGATTCTTGATGACTGTGCTTTGTGGCCAGTTTCTGATTCATACCTATCAATGCAACACAGATCAACATAGTAGCTCAACCGTGTTATCCACCAAATGTCACCAATCTTGCTCGTCGTAACCAACCGAGTGCCCTTTGGGAGGCAAAGTGCGGCGGCGATCTCATCAAAGTCCGTCCACAGAGCTTCAAATTTCACAGCTACAATTCTGTAGTTGTGAGCTTTTTTTGATTTCAAATAGTGGTGGTAATAGCGTTTCAACTGGAAAATGTCTTTGCCTTCCGCAACATACGCGGCGTGGATTTTGGTTTCGTTTTTTCCGACGAGTTTATGGCACAACCTGGTGGCACTATGGGTTTTGTCCTGTGAGCGACGCACTCGATGGCAGATGTCTTCGCTGCCATGTGATATGATCGTCTTTGCCGGATCGCGATATAAAAACACAACCAAGGTTGTGTCCAACGACTCACCATAGGCCGGGAATGTTATGTTGGAAAACAAGAGACCTCTTTGTCTCCCCATAATCCAACCAGTGTTCGTCGAAATCTTCACACGTTGATCGCGATCCCACGAACCGCCGTGGTAAGGTGCGGCTGATGTGGGCTCCGTTAAGTTGACAGGTGGAAACCTTTCGGCACAAGCAACAAAGAGAACAATAAGCACATGAAATAAAAACGTCAAGGCAACACTTTCAAGCTTACGGATCATGCAGGTGGTACACATCGGGCGACTTTGTTTCCAAAAATGCGGTCATAGTTAAACTGCCAGCACCACCGGTAGACACCAAGATAAAAGTCATGTTGTTCGGTGGCGCGACGCAGTAGCACGGGAGACCATCTTCACGACTGCAATTTTGTCGACCTCCCACGACAGTTACTGCTACCAACAGAAGTACCACAATAATACGTGGAATCATCATGGTGTTGTAGTTTCGTGCAGTGCGCAGTCAGGTCAAGCGTTTACATGACCGAAGTTGAGGAGCATTTGTTAGCCAGCCAAAAAAGAAAATTGTCAAAGTATTCCATTGCTCCCCAGAATTTCACACCGAAATATCGAAAGCTACTGGTACACGCTCCTGTCACAAAGAACCTCATCGATCGCAAGTAGCCTTATAATGCATCGCGTTGGCGCGAGGCTCCAAGGCTGGCTCCTTGTCCGTTCAAACTTCCATTCCCGTTCCCACAAATTGCTCACCGTACTCCTCCGCATTGCTCACCGCAATCTCATCAGTCGGTGTCACTCTGTGACGTGAGCACCACCATATGAAAGTGCACCGCACCACCCACAGAATGCACCACACAGCACCACACCATGGCGTTTCGTCGGAGCTCCGACAACGACGACGATGATGGTTCTCGTCAAAGAACGCGATTGGCCAACGAACGAGTTGATTGTCCTTCGTCCTTTGTTGGTGCTTCGGCGCTCAGCCACTTCTCGCCGCTGACAGCTGACGGCGCAAACACTCCGGAAGTATGTGTTGTCACACGTCGGCGTTCGTTGGTTTGAGCTGCGAGCTGCCCCGTTGACGACCGCGAGCACACTTGCGGCTTCTAGCGTGCGCGGCAACGGCAAAACAAGACTTGTCAAATACTCTGTGTGGGTTGTGGGTTGCGTCGAAAGGCGTGAGGCGGAAGGCGGAAGGCGGAAGGCGGAAGGCGGAAGGTGTCAGGTGTCAGGTGTCAGGTGTCAGGTGTCAGGTGTGGTGCAGGCATGTAGTGCTGGATGCGGCGGATGGTACATGCAGCTACGAAATGGACTGTCAGGTGCTGACGCGTCCTGTGTTGTGCCGTTGCTTGCCAGCCCTGACGAATGTGTGGGGTCTTGGAAAATTCGTTGCCCACGACTGTTGGTTAGAATGTGTCGTCATGTCAGTGCTGCCGCGGATGGCTCGTCTGCAAAAACACACCCGCCGATTTCGGAGCACGAAGGGCGAGGTTGTGAGAATTCCCGGAGCCGATTTGATAGTTTGAGAATACAACGTCAAACTACGAGACTTTCTGTCTGTTGATGGAAGCCGTCGAAGGAAACATGTGAATTTCGTCAATTGTTAAAGAAGCCATTCCACCACGTTTATGGTCAACTACATCCAGTGGGCTGGGTTGGCCACCCTGTGCACGCTCGGATGCTGCATCGGTTTGTTCACTTATTTGACGTGGGTGACTCTGTGGGGTGAAGTAGAAACACCTCAGGAAGCCAGTGACAACAGTTTGTTCTATGGATTTGCAATTCCCTTGATGCTGCCATGGGGTTTTGTATTTGTGTGAGTATGCTTTGCTGTTACTGCCGCTCGCGCTCGAAATATTTAGGACATTCGGTCGTCTTGTATAGGTACACAAATTGGCTATCGTTTAGCTTTTTCCGATACAATCCATGAATGTGGTAGTTAGTAGTTATGATGTGGCAAGTTGACGCATTGTGCGGAACAAATTCAGAGCAGCCTCTCTCTTGGCGAATGCCAGCCGTTGACGCTCCGGCGACGTGTACGATCGGATCACCTGGATAGAAAAAGACCATGTACGCGCAATCAGAAAAAGAGGATTTGATTGAGTTCAAAGTTGTGTGCAACGTACACCATGTGACTGTGGAGGTTGGAGAGTCGCTTTCAATGCAGCCAAAATGGCAGACTTGCTCTGGATATCTTCACTCAGTGCTTCGTACACTTCCGAATCTTTCGCTAGTCGCATCTTGGCATCGATTTCGCTTTGAACTTCTCTTTCGAGGTTGCCAATCACCTTCACCAAACTACCGCCGTTTCCCTATTGCAGCAATGAATGCCATAAACTTCAATGACATGATTAGCAAATGAAGCGCCAAGTTCGCTTTACCTTTGTTGCCTTTGACTCCGGTGCAGCGGTCTTGAGTTCTTGGGCGGGTTCCTGGGTGACCATGGATCCCGATACTGCGGAACTTTTGTCTCGCTTTTGAGATTGCGTGGACCCTATTGCAGCGAGGGCATCCCACCACTGTTGTGAATCTAGACCTGAATTTGCGTCCGCGGAAGGGACGATTCTGGCAGCCGCAAACACCGCAAACACACACAAAAGAGACATCAACATTGGCAGGTCGTTCAATCAAGCTGCATTCCGCCAACTACATTTCAGGTTGGGCATACCTTTCTTGGTCACCTCCGTCGCTTTCGGAGCTTTTATTGCCGTACGCTTTACGATCCGAGACGCCACGTTGGACCTAGCAGTTGACAAGCCAAAGTTGTTGGTGATCGTCAGAACGCGAAGGGCCGTTGCACCACAGGACAAACACGTACGTTTGCCCAAACTGAATGACTGACAACATTTGAAGCACCAGATGGCAGAAATGGAACCGGTTTTCCCTGTCCAAAGGCAGCATTGAGAGCGCGTAACAATACGGGCACCACTGACTGTTTCATGCCCGGAGTACATACATGGTTAACATCGAGGAGAGATTTGTGAATGTTCTTGGAAGTCGCTTTTTTCTTCCCCTTTTTGTTGCGTCGGCGTGCGTACTTGCCTTTGACACTCTGTGTACTCCACATGAACCGTGGCTGTTTTGAAATACTCACCTTCAAAGAGTTGTCGCTGTTAGCTTTGTTGACATTCGATGCAAGCGTCTGCAAAGTATCGCGAGTTTGGGACAGCTGCTGTTCAAGCCAAGCACAACGCTCTCGCTCGAGGTTCAGTTCTGCTTCAAACGCGTGTTGCAGCACTTTTGGGTCAAATTTCTTCATCAACTGCATTAACTCCTCCTCTCTGCGGTTGTCCGTTTGGGTCGACGCAGTTCTCACAGCTGGCCGTCGTAGAGTTTGGACTTCCTCTTCCAGCTGCTTAAGTTGTGTGCTTGATTGGTTGATTTCGACTGTCGCTTCATGCAGTTTTTCTTCAAGAATAGACTTCTCTTTCTTGACAACCAGCGCTTGCTTTTTGGCAATCTCTACTTCGTTGATGGTGTCTTCAAGGTCAGACCTTGCTGTAGAGAGTGAGTCTTCCAACTTCTTAACTCGATCTGGCAACAATCAATGACAAAAGTTATCGACACAGGATCAATCAATGGCTTCGTGCTTAACACGAGGTGGGACGTACCTTGGAGTCTTGCGTTCGTTGATCTATCGGTTTCACGTTGCTCTGTTAATGCGTCGTTTTGCTCTTTCAGTCGCTGACAATGCTTCTGAAGAGCATGGAGCGCGGACACGAGCGAAGGGGAGGCTGCAATGCTGTTGGGTGCATGTGCGTGATAGCTGCGTTGATGCGCCACGTTAATGTCTTCAAACGACGGCATCACAGTGTTCCGTGTTGTTTGAGGAGGGACGGCAAAACCTCCAAGAGATGCTGGATTGCCAAGCACGCTGGATTGCGATGGGGGAACAGCATAACTGCCTACGCTCCCGGCCGCCTTAGTTTGTGCGAGGATTGATTCGACAGTTGGAAGCGCGATGTCATCCATCACACGGCGGGCATCAAACGTCGGGTTGCTAAAGTGGGTCGGCAGGAATTCACTTCGTGGTGCGGAGGAGATATTTCCCCGGAATTCACGCGAACGATCATAAGACCGGCGAAGGCTGTGCTCCAAATTTTGTGGCCTCAGTTCACTCTCCTCTGATGAATCACTCGGCCTTCGCAAATCGGCATTGTACCTGGAGTGGTTAGAGTGTGGCTGTCGAAATTGATGACTTGTGGAATGTTGTGACGGCTGTAGTGGCGTATTGATGTCAGCATTGGGTGCGTAAGGATCATGTTTGTTCAACGATTGCGACGTTGCGCCGTCACGAAAATGCTCATCGAAGTTGGAAAAATTGGCGGAACCAATTGACGAGTTCGAAGACGACGACACCGAATTTTGTGATGGAACGCGTGGAGGCTTGCCCCTCCGTCTTTGGGCTTCCGGTCTTCGATCGACGTCGCGGGAGTCAACTGACATGCTTTTAAAGCAATTTGGGCCAGATCAGAGGTGAAGCCTAAAGGGAGCGTACCTCACGGCTGAAGCATCGCGAGCTTTTGTGCTGGGGGCTGCGAAACGTCAGCAACGTACTGACGAGAATGTGTGGGCCAATTTTCATTATCGGGACTATTTAAGGTTTCACTTTCGATTGGGGAGCTGTTGGTCAAGTCTGTTGGTGGGAGGTGGATTGATGCTGAATAGCAAACAAACTGGCGAAACAGCTCTGACGCAACATCGACACCCAACGTTCGTCGCCGTCATGATTGATTGTTCCGTCGCAACGTCAAAGCGCCAGGTCACTTTTCAGAAACCGCCTCCGACTTTACCATCCAAGTCGACACACCATTCAGAGCACTGCAATGTATTCCACCACCACATACAACATACACATCCCATCGTGCCACCGGCACAGCGAGCGTGCCAGCGTCACAGCTGTTCTCGGATCGAACACAACGTCAGTCAGCCCAGTTCGTTGCAGGAAGTGGATGTGAACGGTGGGTGGGTGAACAACGAACGAACAACAAACGAACAGTGAACCAACGAACGATCGTTCGTTCGTCAGCGGTTCAAACTCAAACCGTCGTTGAGCCAGCCGTTGGTCGGGCTCTGCAATTGAAACAACAGCCTGTAAACTCAACTCAATTCTTTGGTCACGTTCTTAGCCTGTACATATTGGTTTTCGGGGTTCGAAGTCAGTCCAAGGTTCGAAGGTTGGTTCGCATGATGGCCTGTCTGTGTCTGTGTGGTGCGGTGTGGCTCTTGACTTTTTGATTCTTTTGTTTCCTGACTTTGTGTCGTTGTGGTGGGTCCATGATGTGTGCCGTGCATGGCCTATATCCTATAATCGGCACGTTCATGACAATAGTAATCACACAACAGCACTGTACGGACTTTTGTGATTCATGCCTCAGAAGTCATGCGCTCGCGAGCGAAGTTGGTTGTGGTGTATGGAGAGGAGCGAGGAGAACGTGTTGGCGAGACCATTTTGGTCTGTTCCATTAAAATCGAGAAGGGTGAATGAAAGGACAATACTATAATAAGCTAAAAGCTGGAAACTACTTTTTTTTTTCCCTCTAGGAGGACGTTCTACTGGAGCTGCAAACACCATCAACTTTCTCTTGCAGCGTTACCTCTGTACACTGCCTGAATCTTTGTTGCGGCCCGGTTGGTTTGCTTCAATTCATCAACCCGCGTCGCATGCTGCCTTTGGCGCTGAATAGATTGAATCTTTATCGCAGCTTTTGTTTGCTCCTTAAGTTCTTGTACCTAGTAAGGTATGGGTGTGAGATTGTGCAGGTCGAAGAAAGTAAACACCGTATGCAGGTCACTCAAGCAAGGGAACAATGGCAACGGACCTCCTGTCTCTGCTTCTTAGCACGGGCGATGGCCTGGATCCTCACAGATGCGTCGAACTCTTCGACAGTTGGCGATGCGCCGTGGTCGCTGGTGAGAATGAGCTTCCCATCTTTTGGTTTCAGACACCGGCTAACTTTTATTGCAGCCTCAGACGGGTCTGCATCTTCCAGTCCAAAATTACTTAGTACCTCGCTTGCGCTAAACACTGCGTTGAGGGGCGGATGGTGCGGGGAGATGTCTTTTGCCGACAGCTGCAGCCAGTGAGAGCGATCTGTAGAGTTTGTGATCACTAATTCGTAACGGCGGTCGCCAATGACATGCTTTCCATAGTAAATAGCGGTTGCGTCTTTGGACTCTTGGTCTTTCAAGTACACGGAGAAGTGGTCACGTGCGAATTTAAAGACGTCATCAGGTTTCTGCATCAATATTGCTGCCGTGAAATCGGCCACAAGATTTTTTAGCTCCGGATGCTCGCCAAGATACTGTGAATTTGCGCGCTTGATTTCCTCTTGGCGTTCGTGCAGCCGCGTGATATCCTCATAAGTGAGGCGCTTGCTGCTTTCAGCAGTGTCCGCCATCCTGCTAAACACCACGCTTACCGAATGACACGCTGGCACAAAATCACAGAAGCTGCAGCTTCAAGCGGGACACAAACGAAAGCGACAATCCGCAAAGGGCAGTGTTTTGTCAATCTAAATTTTCGCCGCTATTCAAGATTGAGTAACCTCCTCTCCGCATGCGCTGATTGTGCATCCATCTCTTCGCACGTCTGTGTCGTTCACGGTGATTCTACGACCAAACGACCACGCCTGGTCGCAAAGTGGTGAATAAACACGCCTCGACTACCGTATTATATTGCATAACGTTGTGGACATCGTCGTCGTGGAGAAGAGAAGAGAAACAAGTCGTCGTCCGTCGTCGTCGTTGGCTGCCTGTTTGTTGACTCGCCTTCACTTTCTTGACGTTGCTCCGTTGCTTCGTTGCTTCGTTGCTTCGTTGCTTCGTTCGTTGACGTTTCTCGACGACGCAAAGCGAACGAACGAACGAACGAAGCGTAGAGTGACTGAGAGTGACTGAGTGACTGTGAGTGACTGTGAGTGACTGTGAGTGTGGAGGTGCGTTTCGTTCGCCTACCCCCTTCCTTCACTCCCACCCACTCACTCACTCACTCACCCACTCACTCACTCACTCACCGCCACTCCCTCACACACTCACACACT
>ENA-OWNT01004167-OWNT01004167.1-seawater-metagenome-genome-assembly--contig:-NODE-4167-length-12920-cov-14.140855_pt1 | contig 12920 bp, 10 predicted proteins | sample MGYA00238136_ERZ651165 | MGnify/ENA primary metagenome ERZ651165 (study PRJEB26861, sample SAMN08777766) | seawater metagenome | isolation source: coastal seawater | place: USA: Florida | collected... | reverse complement strand
CGCTGCCGCCGGTGCGGCACGATAGGATTAAACAAGCCGCTGAACGATGCCAACTGACGCGGATTTTTCTTCACCCACAACCAGGAGCCAATCTCCAGTGTTAACGGCAGAAACACACTGGAGCGCGCATCCAGGGCATTCAGGTAGAGATAATCCCAAAGGTCGCCGTGGGTCAGATAATGATCACACTGGGGCTCTATCAGATAGTTGTGATGGGGATAGGCGTTATCAAACAGCTCTTTCAGCGCAGCCACCTCCCCCAGATGCTCCAGCGGATCACGGGAGCCCGCAAAGGGAAACCATAACCGGTCCCGTAGCCCAAAGCCTGAATGCACATCCAACACCAGACTAAACGGTGCCTGGTACAGCTGCTGTTCCACCAGCTGACACAACGCCTGTGCCTCCGGCTGCATCAGCTGATCCCCCTCTCCCCGATACCAGGGCAGGTGCCGGCTGATACGATGACCGCCTACCATCCAGGCGGTTTTTTCCCGCGCATCCAGCGGTGCATTGCGCATCAGATCCACGCCGTTACCATTGGCACGCCAGCCACGGGCCATCCCCACTGGATTGAGCAGCGGAACAAAAATCAGCCGAATGGATTCCAGATCCCGCTGTAGCCCCTGATCCCATTGCAGGCGTCGGCACAGGGTCTCCAGAAACGCGGTCAGTATCTGCGTCCCGATCCGCTCCACGCCATGCACGCCCCCCACAAACAACAGCACGCCATCCAACATTTCTTCTGCGGGCATGCGGCCGGCTTCAAGCTCGCGATCACCGGCACCCCGCTGGAGAACAACCTGATGGAGTTCTGGGCGCTGACCTCGATCGTGGCGCCCGGGCTCTTTTCCAGCCCCAAACGGTTCGCCGAGTACTACCAGAAGCCGGTGGAAAAGAACGGCGACAAAGCACAGCTGGACAAGCTCCGGCGCCGGGTGCGGCCGCTCATGATGCGGCGCACCAAGGAGCAGGTCATCCGGGATCTGCCGCCCAAGCAGGAGCAGATCCTCGAAGTTGTGCTGAATCCGCGGCACCAGAAGGTCTACCAGACGCACCTGCAGCGGGAACGCCAAAAGATCCTGGGCCTCATTGACGACGTCAACAAGAACCGCTTCACCATCTTCCAGTCGCTGACCCTGCTCCGGCAGCTCAGCCTGGATCCCTCGCTGATCGATCCCTCGCTCTCCGGGGTCCGCTCCAGCAAGCTCGACGTCCTCTTCGAGCAGCTCGCGGACCTCGTGGCCGAGGGCCACCGGGCCCTGATCTTCAGCCAGTTCACCGGCTTCCTGGGCAAGGTCCGGGAGCGGCTGGTCGAGGAGAACATCGAGTTCTGCTACCTCGACGGCAGCACACGCAACCGCACCGACGTCGTCAACGAGTTCAAGAACGGCGCCGCGCCGGTGTTCCTCATCAGCCTCAAGGCTGGCGGCTTCGGCCTGAACCTGACCGAGGCCGACTACGTGTTCCTGCTGGACCCGTGGTGGAACCCGGCGTCCGAGGCCCAGGCCGTGGACCGGACCCACCGGATCGGCCAGGCCCGGAACGTCATGGTCTACCGGCTCGTCGCCAAGGACACGATCGAGGAGAAGGTCATGGCGCTCAAGGCGAAGAAATCCCAGCTCTTCGCCGATGTCATGGAAGGCGACGCGCTCACCGGCGGCGCCCTGACCGCGGAGGATCTGGCGGGCCTGTTCAACGACTGACCCGGTTCAGTTGCGGTTCGGCCCCGGGTCGACCCTCATTCGGCCAACCGGGGCTGCGCCCGGAGCCGCGCCATGAGCGTCGCGGCGAGCAGCGCCGTCGTCATTTCCAGGGCGATGACTGACAGCATCGCTCCGGAGCCCGACGGCGCCGCGCCGGCCGCTGCGGCGGCGGCCCCGTGGTGGGCGTGGCCCGTGCCGCCGGCCCCCGCGCCGAGCAGCAGGACCGCGTGCACGCCGGTCATCGCCAGCGCCGAGGCCATGACCCGGCGAAGGACACTGATGCGTCCGTGGCGCCAGATGTGCACGGCACACGGCAGGCATACCGCCACCATGGCGAGCATGAGCAGGTTCAGCCACGTCCCGTGCTGGTTCCCGGCGACCAGCCACAGATGCGCGAGGCACGATGCCGCCGTCACGGCCGCGCAGATCCGGGAATGGAAGACGATGCCGGCGATGCCGGCCCCTCGGCCCACGCTGGCTGCGACACTCACGGCGTCGGCCTAGCTGTGGCAGTGTCCGCCGGCGTCGCCATCGCCGTGGCACCCGGAGGACTGTTGAGCGTTGGCCGGCACATCCAGCACGGGGCTGCGGTCGAAGAAGCCCTCGGGCCGGAGCTTGAAGCCGACCGTGTCCACGGGCATGATGGGCCAGTCCTCGATCCGGGGGAAGTGCGTCAGCCCGAAGGTGTGCCACACCACGATGTCCTGGCCGTCGATGTCGCGGTCCTGGGCAACGTAGGCCGGCAGGCCCGCTCCCCCGGCGTGCTGGTTGACGAAGTCCCCGGTGGGGTACCGCTCCTCCTCCGCGAACCGGGTGACCCACAGGTCCTTCGTGGCAAAAGCGGCGCGCCGGGCGATGGAGGACTCCGGGTCGGCGAGCAAGGTGGGCTGGCCCTGGGCATGCAGCTTGTAGCCCACGGGTTCGCCCAGGCGGTTGCGCGATTCCGGGTTGGAAATGATCCAGGTCCGGCCGCTGCGCGCGTCGGCTTCCCGGACGGCTTCCGACTCGCGCGCCAGGACAGTCCGCTTCCGGGAGAACGCGTTGCCGCGTTCGTTGCCTTCGCCCATGGCCTGGCGGACCACATCCTCCTCCTCCACCCGGTTGGTGAAGCCGTCGATCGCCATGTCCAGCCGCGCGCTGAAGAGGTGCTGGTGGAACGGAGCGCCCAGGCCCGGGGCCAGCTGGGAGATGTTGGCCGAGCCGCCCTCCGGGTAGGCGGAGGTGAAGACGACGCCGGTGGCCTTGGCCTCGAACTCGATAGTGCCGTCCAGGTAGAGGTACCAGTAGAAGCCGTAGTCGTAGTTGCCGATCGTGGTGAAGAAGGAAATCACCAGGCGGCGGTTGCGGCGGGTGTAGTTGATGCCCGTCCAGAGGTCGCTGTGCTTGGCCAGGATGCCCCAGTCTTCCTCGTGCATGCAGATGCCGTTGCGGATCTCCCGGGGGTTGCCGAAGGCGTCGCTGATGACGGGGCTGAGGTAGGTGATCTCGCCAAGGCAGTCGCAGCCCAGTTCCAGTGAGTTGGCGTACTGCCCCACGAGGTATTCGCCGGTGTCGAAGTAGTTCTGCCACGACCGGATCGGCGACGGGTCCCCGTACGGGACCACCATTTCGGCGATGGATGCGCGGTTGATGATGGGCCGCAAGCGGTCGCCGTCCTGGAAGGCAAGGTTGTGCAGCACCACGCCTTCGCGGACGTCGAAGCCGACGTCGACGCTCCACTTTTCCCATTCGACGTGGTTGCCGCCGGTGACCGTGAAGCTGGGCCCGTCCGGCTGCGTGATGTTGATGGGCTTCTGCGTGGTGCGCAGCGGGCCGGTGAGCTCCGGATCGGTGTAGTTGCCGTGTTCCGCCGGAATCGGGACGACGCCGGTGTCCAGCACCTGGGTGACTTCCTTGCTGACGACGTCGACGTACGCCACGAGACCGTCCACGGGGTGCGCCCAGGCGCTGTCCTCGGGGAAATCCTGCACGAAGGCCAGGCCGCGCAGGATCCGGCGGCCCTTCTCCTCCGGGTACTCAAACACCCCGGCAGACAACGGGGCGACGCGGACCTTGCTGACATCCAGACCGCGGCTGGCCAGCGCCTCAAGCCACCGCGCGTCCGTGGCCAGGAGCTCCTCGACGACCTCGAACTCCTCCTCCAGGACAGGAAGCTCGCCGGACACCGCGGTGTCCAGTTCGACGACGGAGACCACCGCGCCGTCGGACACCGAGACGGTCACGTCGGCCGGGCGCCCTCCCGAGACGTCGTGGACGAAGACCCGGAACCGGCGGTCCCCGGTTCCCTTCGGCGCGTTCCTGGCAGGGTCCACCAGGCCCAAGTACGCGATGCGCTTGGTCTCGCCCAGCAGGCCCGCCGCCCGCAGGATGCCTTGGACCGCCGTGATTTCGGCGTCCGCGGCCAGACTGTACGGACTAAACGAGGTGTGGGTGTCAGTTTGTGCGGTCATCATGACGGCCTTCGTTCGGGGACCCTGGCGGGTCAGAACTTTATTTTCTATACTTGTAGAGAATACGGAAATGTAAGCTGTGCCACAAGAGTCCGACGCAAAAAAATTGGGGAGCTGTCCGGTGCCAAAGATTGTCGACCACGACCAGCGGCGACTCGAACTCGTCGACGCCACGTGGCGGATTATCGCCCGGCTCGGGATCGAAAGTGCCACCATGCGGGAAATTGCCCTCGAGGCCGGCTTTGCGAACGGCGCCCTCAAGCCGTACTTTCCCACCAAGGATGACCTGCTGACCTTCGCGTTCGGGCACGTCTTCAACCGCACCAACGAGCGCATCGCGGAAGTCACCGCCGGGCAGGCCGGGCTCGAGGCCCTGCGGGCATTTTGCGTCGAGGTGCTGCCGCTGGATGAGGAGCGGATCAACGAGGCCCGGATTGTCATCCCGTTCTGGCAGAAGGCCATCAACGACCCCGGCAAGGCCCGGATCCACCGGGATTCGATGGAGCAGTGGCTTGCAGCGATGCGGCAGTACCTTGCCGAGGCCCGGCACGCCGGCGCCGTCACCACCGCCGTCAACGACGCAGCCCTGGCCGGTCAGCTGCTCAACCTGCTCCTCGGCGCGCAGATCGCGGCGGCACTCGCCCCGGAAGGCCAGGTGGAACTCGGGCTGAACGAGCAGCTGGAGGGATTCCTGACCCTGCTGGCCTGCTAGGCCCGCCAGGCCTGCGGGCAATCTTTATTCGCCGAGCGTCGAAAAAAGATGACATCGGCGGGCCGCGGCGCTACCCTGAAAGGACTGTGTCCCACAACACATTCCACGAGACAGTCCCCGAAATACGACGGCGTCAGGAACTTCGATGACCGCAGTTGCAGCCCGACCATCGTCCAGCCCCGCCGGGCAGGACGTCCACACCAGCACGGCAGCCTCCTTCGAGCACTGGCGGCACCTCATCGCGGAGTCCTTCGTTCCCCTGGGCGCCTCGAGCCGGGATCCGGACAACTTCCGCGGCCGCATGCGGGCCCGCAGGCTTGACCGCGTGGCGATCGTCGAAGTCTCCTCCACGAGCCATGAAGTCCACCGCACGCCGGCGCTGATTGCCCAGTCCAACCAGCGCTACTTCAAGCTCAATCTCCAGCTGCAAGGCAGCGGACTGCTCATCCAGGACAACCGCGAGGCCCTCCTGCGCCCCGGCGACCTCTCCATCTACGACACCAGCCGCCCCTACACCCTTGCCTTCGAGGGGGACGCCCGGCTCATGGTGGTGATGTTCCCCTGGGATGCGCTGTCCCTGCCGCCGGACTGCATCGCGCAGCTTTCGGCCGTGCGGATGGCGGCGGACGGAGGCCTCGCCGGGATCGTCGGGCCGTTCATCTCCCACCTCGCGGAGAACCTGGATGCGCTGAGCGGCCCCAGCGGCTCGCGCCTTGCCACGAACGCCCTCGACCTCGTCTCCACGATGCTGCATTCGGAGCTGGACTTGTCCCCGGACCGGATGAGGCCGCAGGCCCTCCTGGCGGCATCCGTCCGCGAGTACATCGACGCCAATCTGGCCGATCCGATGCTCTCGCCCGCATCCATCGCGGCGGCCCACTTCATCTCCACGCGGCACCTGCACAACGTCTTCCACGAATCCGGGACCACCGTGGCGAGCTGGATCCGGACCCAGCGGCTGGAAGGGGCGCGCCGCGAGCTGCGGGATCCGCTCCTGGCCGGCATGCCCGTGGGGGCCGTGGCCGCGCGCTGGGGTTTCCTGGATGCCGCCCACTTCAGCCGCACCTTCCGTGATGCCTTCGGCGAATCCCCCAGCGACTGGCGGCGCGGCGCCTGAGCCTGGCCTTCATCTGCTGGCTACGGACGCAGAAGGGGCGGTGCCGGATCTGGCGGCACCGCCCCTTCTGCGTTTAATGCTGATGTCCGTCGCCTGCCGTCAGGCAGTGACCCCTGCGCGCGCGGTCCTGCGCTCCACGGCAATTTCCACCAGCACGCCGGCGGCAAACACGATGGGGACGGTCAGCAGCAGGCCCACGGCCGTTTCGGCACTGCCGCCGATCAGTGCCGTGAAGTTGCTGATGACCAGCGACAGGACCCAGCCAAGCAGCAGGGTGGCGAGCACCGGTGCCACCACGGTCTGCCAGAGCTGCCCGGGCACCTTTTCTCGCCGGAAGTATGCGACGACGGCCAGGGAGCAGAGCATGTACAGCACCAGGAGCGCCGCCACGGCCAGCCCGCTGAACCAGGAAAAGAGGGTCAGGACAGGATCCAGGGACAGCACCGCGAACGGCGCCACGAGCAGGAAGGCGACCACGGTCTGGATCCGCGCTGCGACGGCGGGCGCCTTGTGCCGGTTGGTCCGGGCCACGCCGCGGGGCATCGACCCGCGCAGGGCCAGCGAATGGAGGTAGCGGTTGATGCCGTTGTGGAAGGCGATGATGCCGGCCAGCAGGGAGGTCACCAGCAGCATGCCGGTGACTGTTCCGGCCCACGGCCCGAACAGCTCCACCATCGGCGTCAGCACGAAGGAGGTGGAATCGCCCGATTCGAGGGCCGCGCCCGCGGCGTCGATGACGTGCGAGGGGCCGTAGTAGCTGACCAGCATCCAAGAAATGAAGGAGAAGAAGACCGCGATGACGCCGACCGAAAGGTATGTGGCCCGGGCTACCGTGCGGTGGGCGTCCTTGGCCTCGGCCGAGTAGATGGCGGTTGATTCGAAGCCGAACATGGAGGCGACAGCGAACATGATCGCGACGCCCGGGGCGCCTGCGCCGATCGCCGCGGGAGAGAAGGACGCCGCCAGGCTGATCCCCTCCGGTCCGCCGCCCCGCAACAGCACGGTGAACCCGAACATGAGCAGGATGGCGACCTCCAGGCCCACGAGCACCGCCAGGACCCGCGCCCCGAGTTCGATGTTGAGTGAGCCCAGCACCTGCACGCCGGCCATGGTGATGACGGCCAGCAGCCACCACGGGACCACGATTCCTGCGGATCCGAGGACGCCCGAGAACGCCGCGCCGTACAGCCCGTACATCGCGGCCTGGACCGTGCTGTACGCGAGGAGCGCGAGCCACGCCGCTCCCGCCCCGATCTTCCGCCCGAACGCGGCGGTGATGTAGGCGTAGAAGGCGCCGTTGGCCTGGATCTTGCGGCTCATCGCTACGAACCCGACGGCGAAGATCACGATCACGATGCCCACCACCAGATACGCGCCGGGCGCGCCGGGACCGTTGCCGAGGGCCGCGGCCAGCGGTGATGCGCCGACGATTCCGGTCAACGGCGCCTGGGCGGACAGGACAAAGAACAGAATGCCCATGACGCCGACGCTGCCGGCACGCAGCGCGGTGGAGTGCTCCGTGCGGGGACTGGATTCTGCGGTCCGGGAATCGGAATTTGAAATACTCATCGGATCCTTCTTAACGGTCATGAGTCTGGGAAATGGCGGTGCCTGGCACCATGAAATCCAGCATGGCAGGTGGCGCCCGGCACGCTTTTGTCGATTAGCGACCGGTTGTTGTTCCTGAGCGTAGTTTGGTGGAGAACTGCGGTGACGGCCGGGAATTGTGCAGCGCCAGGCGGGAGGCTGCGTCACGGGCGGCACCCATGCCGCTTTCGATGGCGCCGTCAATGAAGCCGCACCAGCCGTTGGCGATATCGGAGCCGGCAAACAGCACCAGGCCATGCGCCGCCTGCATGGCGGGGAGGTAGGTCGACAGGAAACCGGTGCGGTGCATGGGCCAGGTTTCACCGGAGAACGGATCGTCCACCCAGTTGTGGCCGGCTACCGCAACCACCTCGGCTCCTGGCACCAGGCGTGCGAGCTGGGCCTGGACGGCGGCCGGATCCTCCACGTCGATCTTCGACGCGTCAGGACCGAATCCGACGGCGATCGTGTCGCCGTCGAGCGTGTACTCCACCTGGAAGAAATTCAGGGGCCAGTCGGCACCGCCCAGCGCGACGAAAGGGACATGTTCGCCGCGAAGCCTGAGCCAGACCTTGGCCCCTTTGGAGACCTGCCCGAACCTGGAGCCTTCGGCCTTGGCCGCCGGAAGGGGCGGCTCAAAGTCAACCGCGGCCAGGGCATGGAGCGGGACCGTGACAATCGCTGCCCGGGCTCGAACGGTCCGGCCGTCCGTGCTCCGGATGTTCACGAATGCTCCGTCATCCGAGACGGTTTCCGCGGTGAAGCCGTACTCGACACCGGCCCCGGAATCCGCGAGGATAGCTGCCGCCAGGGCGGCTGTGCCGCCAACGATCTTGTAGGTGGCGCACGCTTCGAAGTTCACTGCCCAGTCGCCGTTGGTGAGGGCAACCCAGCGCAGCGCCTGGGTCAAGGCCGCGTTGTCCAGCGGACCATTGAAGTTCAGAGCCCAGAAGGATTCGAGGATGTCCCGCGCTCCGCCGGCGGGGAATTGCTCGCGGATTCGTTCCTGGACGGACACATCGTCGATCGCCTTGAAATCGTCGCGGGCAAGTGGCCTGAAGGGCTCCGGAAAGTACTTGCGGGAGTCCTGGACGAACTCCTCGTTTGTCTGGCCGATGAGGCCGAGCAGCTGGTCCGGGCCGCCCTCGTGACGGCAGCCGTCCGCCCACCAGAAGGCTCGCTCCGGCTCGGGGCTGGGCGTGGTCTCCAGGCCGTAACGGGTCAGTTCTGCCCAGACATGCGGCTGGGTCCAGTGCACCCAGGTGCCGCCGATTTCCAGGTCCCGCCCCAGGCGCCTATCCAGCCACGTGCGGCCGCCGATCCTGTCGCGGGCTTCCAGGATGAGCACAGTCGCGCCCTGCCTGGTGAGTTCACGGGCAGCGGTGAGACCGGCAAATCCGGCCCCGACCACAACCACGTCATACGTCTCTGCGTTGTTCATCGGACATTTCCTAGGAGTAGACGAAAAATTCGACGGTCGGCTCAAGCACCGTCCACCGGGTGCGGGCGCCCTTGTTGAACGACGCGGCTCCGCCCGGCAAGAGGTCGTAGACGCCTCCGCCCTCCACCTCAATAGTCAGGCGGCCCTGGACGATGGAGATTGTCTCGTCAGCCTCCATCACAAGGTCGAAAGGCTCGGGTGCCTCGGCGGGCGTGACGTGCCAGTAGCCGCAGGCAAGGGCGGGCCGTTCGCCGTCGCCAAAGCGACGGATCCACTGAACAGACCCCAGTTCGAACGGCTCGTTCTTGTCCGCGTCGAGGGTGGAGGAAGTGGCAAAGGCAAGCGTGGCAGGCATGGTGACTCCTTGGGGTTGGGGCGCCGAGCGCCGGTACGGTGCCGTATCGAACGGCAAGGAATGGGAGGCGACGTGATCTGCCTCACGTGGAATTCAATCTCAGCACTTGCTTAGTTTTAAGTCAAGAGCGCAGCCGTGCACCGCGGCGAACTCGTTAGACTCGGTCCATGACTGCCACGCCTTCGAAGTACGGAACCGGAAAGGAAGCCCTGTTGCGCGCCGCCGTGTCGGTGGTGGCGGCAAAGGGGTTGCGGGGTCTGACGTACCGCTCCGTGGCGGAAGCTGCCGGCGTCAACAACACTTTGGTAGCCCACCACTTCGGCTCCCGCGACGCGCTCATCGCCGCAGCCCTGGACTGGGCTGCCGAGCAGTCCATCAGTGCGTCCAGGCTGCGGGAGGCGGCCACGCTGGGCCACTCATTCACGGACTCGCTGCTGGAGCTACTGCTGGCCGAACCGGAACTGCAGGTGTTTCAGTACGAGATGATCCTCGAGGCCCGCCGGCGTCCCGAGCTTTCCGAAGCGGTGACCGCCCTCTACGAGAACTACATCAGCGCCCTGGCCGACGGGCTGACGGCCTCGGGAGTGACCGGCAACGTGGGGGTTGTGGCCCGCACACTGTTTGCTGCCCTCGACGGCCTCGTTCTCCAGTACCTGGCCGGCGTCGACCGGGCCGCCATTGCTGCGTCCCTCGAGGAAGTCCACGATGTGCTCCTGCTCCGGACGCGCCCCGGTCCGCAGGCTTAGGAAATGCCTCCGCCGTTCTGTTCGCTCCCGCACAACAGCCCTTCGCGGATAGACAAGACCCTCGGCGCCTCGCGGAGCACGCTTGAAGCAGCACTCTTAGGCCGTACCGGCCGCGTTCTCTGACCTACTCGATGTGGAGTACACCCCATGGAAACCTACGACGCCCTTCTCGCCTCGATCACCCCGACGTCCGGGGCGACCCGGACCATCCTGGACCCCGCCACCGGTGAAGCGGTGGGTCAGGCACCGGTCCACACCGTCGAGGACCTCGAGGCCGCCATCGCCGCCGCAACCGCCGCGCAGCCGGCCTGGGCCGGCCTGGGCCACGATGCCCGGTCCGCCGCGCTCCTGAGGGCCGCCGACGCCGTCGAACGCTCCGCCGAGGAACTCGCCCGCCTGCTCTCCCGCGAGCAGGGCAAGCCCCTCAACGGCCCGAACGCCCGCTTCGAGGTCGGCGCCTGCGCCGCCTGGCTCCGCGTCGCCGCCACCACACCGCTGGATCCGGAGACCGTGGTGGACGACGGCGAAACCCGCGCCGAACTGCACTACCGGCCCATCGGCGTCGTCGGCGCGATCGGCCCCTGGAACTGGCCCATGATGATCACCGTCTGGCAGCTCGCCCCCGCCCTGCGGATGGGCAACGCCGTGGTCATCAAGCCCTCCGAATACACCCCGCTCTCCGTCCTGGCCCTCGCCAAAGTCCTGAACGAGGAACTCCCCGAGGGCCTGCTGTCCGTGGTCTCCGGCGGCCGCGACGTCGGCGAGGCCCTGGCCGGACACCCGGCGATCGGCAAGATCATGTTCACCGGCTCCACCGCCACCGGCAAGGCCATCATCAAATCCTCCGCCGACACCGTCAAGCGCCTCACCCTGGAACTCGGCGGCAACGACGCCGGCATCGTCCTGCCCGACGCCGACCCGAGGGCGATCGCCGAGGGCCTGTTCTGGGGCGCCTTCATCAACACCGGCCAGACCTGCGCGGCGCTCAAGCGCCTCTACGTCCACACGGACATCTACGACGCCGTCTGCGACGAGCTCACCGCCGTGGCCGCCGCCATGCCCATGGGCGTTGGCCTGGACGAGAACAACGTCCTCGGCCCGCTGCAGAACAAGCAGCAGTACGACATCGTGGCCCGGCTGGTGGAAGCGGCACGCGGTTCGGGGGCCAGGATCCTCCTGGGCGGCAACCCGGACGCCAACCAGGCCGGGCACTTCTACCCCGCCACCTTGGTCGCCGACATCGACAACACCAACCCGCTGGTCGCGGAGGAGCAGTTCGGCCCCGCACTCCCGATCGTCCGGTACGGCACCGTGGACGAGGCGGTCACGATGGCGAACGCGCTCGACGTCGGCCTCGGCGCCTCCGTCTGGTCCGCCGACACCGCGGAGGCCCGCAAAGTCGCTGCCCGGCTCGAGGCCGGCACCGTCTGGATCAACAAACACGGCGCCGTGGACCCGCGCATCCCCTTCGGCGGCGCCAAACAGTCCGGCTACGGACTCGAGTTCGGCGTCGAGGGCCTCAAAGCGCAGGGCGTTCCGCAGGTGATCAACGGCTGACCGGGCCTGGAACAACCCGCCGTCGAACACCTCTTTCGACACGGGTCCGGGCTCGTGACGGCCAAACGGCCCAGCGCTGCGGTGTATCCGTAGCGCTGGGCCGTTGCCGTGTCACGGGACGATTTCAGCAGCGGCCCGGCGGGACTTCGTCGCTCGCTCCGGCCTTGGCGGCGACGCTCCTGCCCAGTTGCCCGGGACCGCACCCCGTCTCCGCGCCCCGGGAACCGTGGGATTCCGCGGGATCCTGGGTGCGTGCAGAGGTGCGGCCGGAAGTAACTGGGCAGGAGCGTCAGCGAAGGTTCCGCAGCGCGCCGGTGCCGGAGCCTAGCCGGCGTGGTCCTGCAACTCGGGGGCCCGGTGGCCGGCCCGCAGGAGGGGCGCGAAGAACGCGGCCAGCTCCTCCGTCGCCGTCAGGGGCAGGACGTTGGCCACGTACTGGTCCGGGCGCACCACCACGATGACACCGCCGCGGTCGATGCCGCGGAGCTCAAAGATGTCCGCCGCCGGATCGGTACCGTAGACCTTCTCGAGGTAGGGGAGCTTGAACGGCCCCACCTCCGGTGTGAAGACCGCGGGGACGTTGCCGATATCGATGCCCGTGTGGTCCTGCTGGTAGATCACTTTCACGTCGAACCACGCATCACGGTCGGCCTCTGCGGGGGTGGCGGCGAGCGGCGAGTCCGGCGCCTCGGCCAGCCACGCGGCAAGGTCCGTTGCGCGCGACGGGGCTCCGGCCGCTGCCCCGTCCGCGAAAACGTAGATGCGCCAGCGGCCGTCCGCGGTGGCCTGGTGGCCGAGCTGGACCGGGTTGGTGTCGCAGACCCGCACAACGGGCGCGGACTTGAAGCGCTTGCCGACGGGAAAGCCGGTGGCCAGGTGCTGGTGCGTCGCCTCGGCGACGACCATCGACGGCGAGTACTCGGTCATGAAGCCGGCGGGGAACTCGGCGGTGCGCACGTAGAAGTCCTCGAGCTCGGAGGGGTTTTCAAACTCCTCGGGCTTCTTCGCCATGAGCGTCGACCACACTTTGTCGAAGTCAATAAGGTTCTTCGCGACGACCTGCCGCTCGGCCGAGTACGTGGACAGCAGGCTCTCCGGGCTGCGGCCCTCCAGCACGTGGCCGAGCTTCCAGCCGATGTTGAAGCCGTCCTGCATGGAGACGTTCATGCCCTGGCCGGCCTTGGCGCTGTGCGTGTGGCAGGCATCGCCGGTGATGAACACGCGCGGCGTGCGGGTGCCCAGCTCCTCCGGC
>ENA-OWNT01004166-OWNT01004166.1-seawater-metagenome-genome-assembly--contig:-NODE-4166-length-12921-cov-3.205777_pt1 | contig 12921 bp, 14 predicted proteins | sample MGYA00238136_ERZ651165 | MGnify/ENA primary metagenome ERZ651165 (study PRJEB26861, sample SAMN08777766) | seawater metagenome | isolation source: coastal seawater | place: USA: Florida | collected... | reverse complement strand
ACGCCCGCCACGGTCCTCTCGCGCTGTGCATCACCACCACGCGTGGGGGCGCCGAGAAACTCGCCAGCGAACAGCGTCTGGGTTTGAACGTGGTGTATTGGGCCAACCCGACCCACGCCTTCATGCTGATCGGCAAAAACCCCTTCGAGGACCTGGAGATCATGGCCCGTAGCGCACAGAGAGGCTTGCCCGCGTAAGGCAGCGATGCGGTTATTGACTGGAGTCGCGGCTGACTTTCTGGTCTAGTAGCGCTCGAATTTATCGAAACCGACACGTACAGGTTTCTCTCTCGAACGTTGCTGCAACGCTGCCGCGCCAGCGTTGCCGTAAAAACAAGGTGCCTTTGATGTCTGCCCATCGCCTGAAGCTCGCCCTCTCCTGCCTGCCGCTGCTGGCCTGCCTGACCACCTCCTCTGCCTTCGCCCATGCCCACCTGGAAAGCCAGCTGCCGGCCGCCGACAGCGAAGTGACCAGCCCCAAGGAGCTGCGCCTGAATTTCTCCGAAGGTGTTGAAGAGAAGTTCACCAAGGTTGCCATCAGCCTCGACGGCCCGGGCGACAGCACAGAAGTCATCCAGACCCAGAGCGTCACCACCGACCCCGCCGACAAGAAGGTCCTGATCGTCGTGCCGGCCGTGCCGCTGGCGGACGGGGCGGCGGCGGAGGTCACGCTGCCGGATGTGCCATCGGACGTGCCGGAGGTGTCGCCCGTGGTCGGCGCGGTCTGCGGGGCCGTGGCCAGTGCCTGTTGCGTCTCGCCGGAGGCCGGGGCGTCGGTGGCGGGCGTCGTGGTGTCCGTGGCCGCTGCGGTGTCGGCGGTGGTTTGCGTCTGGCTGTCTGCGGTGGCCTCGGCCCCCGCTGCCGGAGCGTCGGCCGTGCGGGTGCCGGTCGCGGCATCCGATGCGGTTTCTGTCCGGGCGGGCGCAGAGGTGTCGCTGGCTGCGGCGTCGCTGGCGGCCACGGTGTCGGAGGGGGCAGGGGCTGCGGATGTCGTCGTCCCGGCCTGATCGGCTGCGGCCTGAGTGGCCGGGGCGTCGGCCGCCGCCTCGCCGGATTGCGCCTGATCCGCCTGGGCCTGATCCGCTTGCGCCTGATCCGCCCGGGCCTGATCCGCTTGCGCCTGATCCGCTTGTGCCTGATCTGCTCGCGACTGATCCGCCTGGGTCTGATCCGTTTGGGCGGCCTCCGCCTCCGCCTGCTGCGCCGTGGCCTCCGCCTGCTGTGCCTGATCGGCTGCCGTCGTCGCTCCGGTGCTATCCTGGCCGGTGACAGGGCCGGTCGTGGCCGCCGTCGCAGGGCTTTCGCCGCCGGTCCCGGTTGTGGCCGCGCCTTCCTCGATCCCGCGCATCGGGTCGAAAACCCCACCCAGCCACAGCCCGAGGGCAACGACCACGGCCGTCACCGCACCACCGAGTGCCAGCCCTTTCCAGGGCGCCGATCCCGTCTCAGCCAAGCTCTTGTCCTTTCGATAAACGCACGAGTCCGTGTCTGGTCTCTGCGGTTGAGCAGGTATATCAACTGCTTAAATCGGGGTCAAAACCCCCGAACCACTTGTTGTGAAAGGTATCTTCCATGCCACAGTCCGCGCCCGCCCGTTCCGTCTGCGTCTATTGCGGATCCCGCCCCGGTGCCGACCCGGCCTATGCGGAGGCCGCGACCGATCTGGGCACGGCGCTGGCGGCGGAAAACTGGCGGCTGGTCTATGGCGCGGGGGATGTCGGACTGATGGGTCTGGTGGCCCGCGCCACGCAGGAGGCGGGCGGAGAGACCTTTGGCGTCATCCCCGTCCACCTGATGCAGCTGGAGGTCGGCAAGCGCGACCTGACCCGCTTTGTCGTCACCGAGAACATGCATGAACGCAAGAAGGTCATGTTCATGAATTCCGACGCGGTGGTGGTGCTGCCGGGCGGGGCCGGGACGCTGGACGAGTTCTTCGAGGTGCTGACCTGGGCGCAGCTTGGCCTGCACGACAAACCGATCGTGCTGCTCAATACCGGCGGGTTCTGGGGCCCGCTGGTGGCGCTGGTGGATCATGTCATCGCGCAGGGCTTTGCCGCCGAAAGCCTGCGGGACCTGATCACCCTTGCGCCCGACGCGGGCGCGGCGATGGCGGTGCTGCGGGAGCGGCTCGCCTGACCGGAAAATCCGCCCTTCGCGAAAAAACCTGTCACAGATTGGCCCGTGGCGTCGTCTAACCTATCAGACAAGCCGCGAGGGACAGGATGGACAACGACTTTGGCGATCTGATCGAACAGGCGCAGGCGGGCGAGGCCGCGGCGCTCGACCGGCTGGTGCGGCGGGTGCAGGACCGGGTCTACCGGCTGGCGCTGCGGATGCTGCCGATCCCCGATGCGGCGCAGGATGCCACGCAGGAGATCCTGATCCTCGTGGTCACGCGGCTTTCGACCTTCGAGGGGCGCGCGGGGTTCAACACCTGGGTGCACCGGATCGCGGTGAATTATCTGCTGACGGCGAAGAAGGTCGCGGCGCGGGAACCTGCGATCACCTTCGACTGGTTTGCCGAGGATCTGGAACAGGGGCTTGTGGCGGATGACGCGCTGCCGCCCGAAGACCACGTGATGCTGAACGAACTGCGGCTGCGCTGCACCATGGCGATGCTGGTCTGTCTCGATCGTGACCACCGCGCGGCCTATGTGCTGGGCGAGGTGCTGCAATTCGACCAGGCCGAGGCGGCGGAGGTGCTGGAGATCCGCCCCGACCTCTACCGCAAGCGGCTGAGCCGGGCGCGGGCGGATGTGGTGGCCTTTACGGCGCGCGCCTGCGGGCTGGCCAATGCCGCCGCGCCCTGCCGCTGCCGTCGCCGCCTGCCGGCTGCCGTGGCCTCTGGCCGGGTGGCGCAGGTCGACCGGCCGACCTGGCCGGGCGCGCCGGATTTCAAGGATGTGGAGGCAGAGGCGGCCCGGACCGAGGCCGCCCTTGTCGCCGCCAAGCTGCAACGCGCCACCGGCGCCTTGCCCCCGCCCGTCGATCTGGCGGCGCGGGTTCTCAGGGTCGTCAATCCGCCGGACTGACACCCGCCCTCACCCTCAGGAGACACCGATGAAACACGCCACCGCGTGGCTGGCCGCGCTCGCCCTGACGCTGCCGCTATCCCTTCAAGCAGGAGACAAGACCATGACCCAGACCAACAACCTGACCCCTGACCAGATTGCCGTGCACAGCGCGGTGACCGAGATGACCGAAGCCTTCCAGGAGGGCCGCATCGCCCGGGTGATGGACAGCTATCTGCCCGGTGCCGCCGTCGCTTTTGAGCCCGGCCAGCCGGTTGCGGACCCGGATCAGATGGCCGCCATGTTCAACGGCATGGCGGGGCTGAAACCCGTCTTCACCTATAGCGGGCACGAGGTGATCGTCTCGTGCGACACCGCCCTGCATATCGCGCCCTGGACGATGACCGGCACCGGGCCGGATGGCGCACCGATGGAACAGACGGGCCTCTCGGTCGCCGTTCTGCACCGGCAGGCGGACGGGTCCTGGCGGATGAGCATCGACAATCCCCATGGCGCGCATCTGATGCAGTAAGCGCCCCGCCGCACCGTCCCCGCAGGGTGCTGCGGGGGCGGTAACGGCCCCGAAACGCTCGGCCCGCCCCTTGCCGGGAGGGCGGGGGCTGCGGCAGGGTTCGCCGCGACTGCGGATGCAAGGGGGCGACCATGGCAGAGACCTATCTTCTCAAGGCGGCGGAGATCGCGGCGATGGAGGGGCTGGAGAAGACCCATTTCCTGAACATCAATGCGCGCCGGGTGAACAAATCGCTTGGCGATCTGACCGGGCTGACCGGCCTTGGCTTTCATATCATCGAGGTGGAGCCGGGGCGCGAGACGACCGAATACCACGTCCACCACGACGAGGATGAATGCGTCTACGTTCTCGACGGTGAGGCGACGGCGGTGATCGGAGAGGAGGAGCACGCGATCGGGCCGGGCGATTTCATCGGCTACCGCAAGGGCGGGCTGGCCCATACGATCCGCAACACCGGGCCGGGACTTCTGCGCTGCATCGTCGTGGGGGAGCGGCTGGCCCATGACACGGGCGACTATCCACGTCTGGGCAAACGCATCTACCGCACGGCGGGACGGCCGTGGAACCTGGTCGATCACGCCGACATCGTGGAGCCGCAGGGGGCAGGCAGGAAATAGGGGGCCGAAGGGCGCAGATCGGCGCACGGGACTTGCCCGGTCCAGATATATATGCACTTATATAACCATGGATGAATCAATCGACCATCTGCGCCGGACCGGCCTTCTGACGCTTGGATCGCGTCTGCGCCGCCTGGGCGAGCGCGTGCAGGGCGACACGCAGGAGATCCTCGGGGCCTGGGACAGCCGGGTCGCGACGCCCTGGCATCCGCTGCTCAACCTGCTCGATCACGAGGGTCCGCAGACCATCGGGCAGATCAGCGCCGGGCTGGGGCTGGCACAGCCGGGCATCACCCGCTCCGTCGCGGGGCTGGAGGAGATCGGGCTGGTGCGTGTCACGCAGTCCGACACCGACCGCCGCCTGCGCCACGTCGCGCTGACCGACGCGGGGCGTGCGTTCGTCGCCCGCGCCCGGGCCGAGGTCTGGCCGCTGGTGAATCGCGCGGTGGCCGACCTCTGCGAGGGGATCGGGCCGGAGCTGCTGGAGATGATCGAGACGCTGGAAGACAGGCTCAGCGACCGGCCCCTGCGGCTCAGAACCGGGGAGGACCTGTCATGAGTGCTCACCCGCTGGACAAACCGGCGTTGTCGGCGCTGACCTCCCGGCACCGGGCCTTCGCGCAGGGGCAGGGCGGGGTGATCCGCTACGATCCGGGCATCGTACCCTTTGCCGCGCTGGCGGGGGCGGACCCGGCGGCGCTGGCGCGGGCGATCCCGCTGGGGCAGGTGGCGGCCTTTCTGCAATCGGACCGGCTCGACTGCCCCGAGGGTTTTGTCGTGGCCTTCCAGGAGGCGGCGGTGCAGATGCTGGGCCCGTCGCACATGGCGGCCCCGGCGGATCCCCGGATCGTCCCGCTCTCCGCAGCGGACGCGCCCGACATGCTGGCGCTGGCCGAGGCCACGCAGCCCGGCCCCTTCACCCTGCGCGCCCTCGACATCGGGCGGTTCTGGGGGGTGCGGCAGGAGGGGCGGCTCATCGCGATGGCGGGGGAACGGATGGCCTGCGACGGCTATGTCGAGGTCAGCGGCGTCTGCGTCGCCGAAGAGGCGCGCGGTCAGGGGCTGGCGCGACTGCTGTCGGCCCATGTGACGGCGGCGATCCTCGCGGGCGGGGACCGGCCCTTCCTTCATGCGCTCGGCGCGAATACGGCGGCGATCACGCTCTACCGCTCGCTCGGCTTCACCCTGCGCGCGCCGTTCTGGATCTCTGCCTTCCTGCGGCGCGGCTAGGGCAGGGGCGCGCATGTGCCGGATCGCACCGCGGGGGCCTTGCCATTCGCCCGGCGGGGGTTTTCTCTGGTCCAAACGGACAGGAGATACCGATGGCCAAATCCCTAGATGACTTGCGCGCGCTCTATGGCAACGACAGGGGCACGGCCTTTTACGACCCCCGTCTGAAGGCGGTGGCGGATGGCCAGTTCGGAGAAGGCGGGCGGCGCGCCTGGCCCTTCGCCGGGGTCTCAACCCTGCTGGACGCGCCCTACCGGCCGGACATCGCGGCGGCGCTGGAGGCGGGCGAGGCGGTTGAGGGGGTCGACGTGGCGCTGATCGGCGTGCCGATGGACCTCGGCGTGACCAACCGCGCAGGCGCGCGGCGCGGGCCCAAGGCAGTGCGGGAGATCGAGCGGATCGGGCCGTGGAACCGGGTCATGGACGTGGCGCCGATGCAGGTGAAACGCTTTGCCGATCTGGGCGATGTGCCGATGCGGTCGCGCTATGACCTCACCGCCTGCCACGAGGATATCGAGGCCTTCTACGACCAGGTTGTCGGGGCGGGCCTGCTGCCGCTCTCGGTCGGGGGCGATCACTCGATCTCACGGCCCATCATTGCGGCGCTGGCAAAGCGACACGGGCCTGTCGGCATGGTGCATATCGACGCCCATGCGGATACCTCGGGCGTCTACGAGGGGGCGAAGTTCCACCACGGCGGCCCGTTCCGTCAGGCGGTGCTGGAGGGCGCGCTGGACCCTGTCCGCACCATCCAGATCGGCATCCGGGGCGGCGGCGATTATCTGTGGGAGTTTTCCTACGAAAGCGGCATGACGGTCATCCATGCGGAAGAGGTGGGCGAGATGGGCCTGCCTGCGGTGATCGCGAAGGCGCTGGAGGTGGTCGGCACCGGGCCGACCTATGTCAGTTTCGACGTCGACAGCCTCGACCCCGCCTATGCGCCCGGCACCGGCACGCCGGAGGTCGGCGGGCTGGAACCGCGCGAGGCGATGGCGATCCTGCGCGGGCTCAAGGGGATCAACATGGTCGGCGGCGACGTGGTGGAGGTCGCGCCGTCCTATGATCCGACCTCCAACACGGCGCAGGCCGGGGCGCAGATGCTGTTCGAACTGGCCTGCCTTGCGGCCGTGGCGGGATAGGGGGCGTTGTGGCACCGATATTTGAAGTTTCATCGGGGGCGATCTCAGCTTTGCGCCGCCGCCCTTGGATCTGAGCTTGGATGGGAACCCATGACGGGATTGCGCGAACACATTTTCGGCGTGTGTCGTAGTAGAACCTTGGGCCGGACGGTCGTCCAAGGGTTCTTCGTCTGCACTCCCATCCCGCCCTCAAACGGAACGCCAGCGGCCGCTGTATAGAACACACTGCTCCAGCGACTTGCGCGTAGAGACGCCCCAATAAGGCAAGGGCACGGAGGTTGCCCCCCGTGCCCTTTTTGACACCGATCCTGGCTGTGACCGTCAGGCGTCAGCTTTGCTGTCCGCCTCGGCCTTGCTGGACCGGTCTTTCTTTTCCCGACGGCTTTCTTCCACACGGGTGTTCAGCTCGTCCCGGACCGCCTCTGGGCAATCCGGGTGGCCCGCGATCAGCCGAGCATCAGACATCTTTGCCACCCGGCAGAGCAGTGAGAACATGTCGTGGATCAATCGATCATCGTCACACTGCCACAGGGCGTCGTTGAAGGTGTCCCTCATGGCATTTAGCGTCTTGAGCTCTTCTGCGCGTGCGTCGATGGCCAGCTTGTCGCGCATCTCGTCAATGCGAGCTTCGGCCTTCTTCTGGCGCTCGGATTGCCGACGGCGGTCGATGATCGGGCGTTTCTTGGGTTTGGTCATTCGAGGTCTCCTCAGAGGCAAGTTTCGTGGGATGCCGCGGGGCCCCGTTTAGGGAAAATCCCGCGATCCGGATGAAGATGCGTATCTTCGAAATCAGACAGAAATCTCCGGCGGAACTTTTTCACCTTTGGTCTGAAGATTTCTCGGGCGGGTCCGGCAAACGGCTGATCTTTCGAGAAATACCTATGATCGCGCGGGACAGAGATTTCCTCGCGTTTGCGATCCGTTCCCGCGCCGTCTTACCCAGTCCTGTCGCGATTTCGACGATGGCGTCATCTGCTCGCTGGATCTCGTCGAACGCGTCCTTCAGCTCAGTCCGCGCCTCTGACCGCGCCTGTTTGCGGAGCACATCCAGGGCCCGGCCGAATAGACGCTGTGCAGGAGTCTGCGTCGCGGGAGCTGATGCCGTCTCATCTTTGCGGTTGCTCGCATCGCCGGCTCCGAGAACCAAGCGGCCTTCAGCGACATCCCGGGCCACCGACAGGGTCGCGTTCGCTTGGGCGGTCTTCTTGTCTGCATGCGTCTCGCGGGTGACAACGGCAGCCTCCTTGGCGTCGAGCTGCTCTTCCCGCGAGTCCTGCGCCACGTCACGTTCTGCCAGCTTTCGCTCCTGTTTCTCTCGCCAGACGCGCGGGCTGACATGGCGCCGCTTCTTGGGCACTTTGACCAGGTCCAGGGTATCTGCCTCGCCGGCATTGTAGGCTTCGAGCGCCTTCCGGTTGTGCTCCAGGGCCTTGCGAAGTTTCCGCTTCCGCTTTTTCCCTCGCTTCAAACCAACCGCCTTGAACCACTCGCCTACGTCATCCTGACCCTTCTCGTAGCTCGCGATCACTGGGTGGATGGAAGGCTGGAGCATGCGCTTGCCACACGGGAGCGTCGTCCGCGGCATCACCACCGCATGGATGTGATACGTCTCCTCGTCCACATCAGCCCGGGCATGGATGCAATCATCGCCGAAAGCGTGCTTCAGCCAGCCGATGGCACAATCCTCGAACTGCTGCTCGAGCGTCGGGCCGCTTCCGCCGACGAAGTCCTGCAGGTCGAGTGCGAACCAATTCTCGTTTGCTGTCAGGATCACCTCACGCATTGGGCCATGCTTGGAGGCCCTCCATGGGTCCTTCGGCCCTTCTCGCAGGAGCTGCTTGAGGTCGTTCTTATGTCGACGCTTCTTCAGGCCTTCCAGCTGGACGAGGAAGTTGTCCGAGCGCATCTCGGCAATCTCATTCCAGGCTGTCTGTGCCCAGTCAGCCTCCCCGATAAGCAGCCGGTTCAGCGATCTCTTGTTCGGGTCAGAGTGGCCGACATCGCCGCCATCACGCCTGCGATGTGACTCGTAGCCTGCGAGTTGGTTGGGCCACATGCCCTGCATGCGCATCGCGATGCGGAACTTCTTCGATTTCTTTGCCATGTCTCGGCCTCCAGTTGTGGAGGGCAGGACATGGTGCGACCGTTGATGTGACAAAAACTCTGCGGGCTTCTGGCACGAAGGTGGGAACGAGGTGTTAAACCTCTAAGTGAGATTTGATATCTTTCAGGATTTGAAAGAGCTCAGGGTCTACGTCTGCAGCGGTCATTTCGTCAATGACTCGAGTTGGTGTTAGCGTGATTTTGTATTTTTCCTGTATTTTCCCCGCGAAAGTTGAGAACACCAGCTTTCCAGGCACAACTCTTTGACGATACGTCGGGTCTGGCCAAGACTTTGTAAACTCGTCCTCTTCCTCCGATGAAATTGTTGCGATGTCTTTCTTTGTGCCCTTGCTTACACTGTGGCTGATTTTGAATCCGATTCTCTTTGATAAAGTTTTGGACTTTACTTCCACGAAACAAGACTCAATCAAGCTTTCGACCTCACTTTCCCAGCCCGCTCCAAGATCAGCTGAGGAGTGCTTCTCAATAGCTTTGAGTATAGGCTCTTTCACAAGTAAGAAGTTCTCAATTTCCTTCAATGGCAGGACCCGGCATAGTGTATCTCCAACATTAACCTCAGCCAAGAAGTCCGCCACTTCTTCGTCGCTACGGTAGTCTCTGTCAAACACTGCCGATACTGGAATTTTGAAACCAAAAAAATTCTCAAAAACCCAAGATGAGGTAGTGACACGAGACCAATTAGAGAAGCCATCAGTCTTCATCAACGTCACGGATGCGTTAGATATGAAGTCAATGCCACCAACTTTTGACGCCAGCTTGCCAAGAATCTTTGCATCTTTGCCTTCAAAATATAGAACCTTCTTGGTCTTCGCTAATCTTGCAAATTGAGCATTTTCCGAGCTGCCTATTGCGGCATACACATCGGAGTAGCCTGCTTCACTTTGAATCCTTTTCGCACTGCGGGACTCTGGTCTGATTATCAATACTTCGCCTGGCTCAACATCATTGATTATTTCCGTGGAGTGGGTTGCGATAAAATACTGCCCCACCCTCTGCCCAACCAAACGCAATAGGCGATGCTGCAGATCCGGGTGCAGGTATATGTCTGGCTCGTCTAGGATCAGAGTTGAATTATGAGTTGCGTCTTTCAGATGCATCATTGTTTGCATCCACACTTGAAATCCAAAGCCTGCCCACTGCACCTCTCGAACGTGAGGGCCATCACGGAAATACATTCTGACGATTGGGCGTTTTCCACCCATCTCAACCTCAGGCTTTAGGACCCTAATCCCTGGCCAGCCAAGTTCAACTAAGTCCGCAAAGCTCTGAAACTCTTCATCTGTCTTGTGTAGCCAGAAGTTTCTGAAGTTTCTACTAGCCAAGCGGCTGAATCTATTGCGTTCTACAGTTTCTTGCTGAACAAGTTCTTCATTTTGCTCAAGGGGGCTCAAGGTTGGAACAATTACTAGGTCTAGCGGAAACTGATCGCGCAGAAAGCGCGTATTTTTTTGCGGAGGCGCATCAGTTTTGAGGTAACATTCGACGGGATCGTCACTTGAGATGAGCATAATAAAAGAGTTTCCGTTACTCAACTTTACGGAGATCTTCGCGTGACCTTCTCCAAAATTGTGAATGCAGTGACGGAGGTCTGACTGAATCGCGGTTACCGGCACTTGCCAAGTAGGGTTCACACCATCTGAGCCGTGAGACTTGAATATTGCGTTTCGCCTCGAGACATATCGCAAGGCGTCGAAAGTGATTCTAAAAGCATCCAGCGACGTGGATTTTCCTGCGTTATTGGGCCCAACCAAGACATTTTTCTCACGTGCCGGCAACACAAATCTTGAGAATGACTTGTAGTCATTGAACTCAATTGACTTTACTCTCGCCATTGGTGGTCTTTCGCGCCAATCTTCATGATCACTTAGCTTCCTTTGTGAGCGTAGTTTGTCTAGCTCGTTGCGAAATAATAGCAGGGCAAGCCTAGACCCAAAAGAGGATAATTGATTTTTCTCAAAAGCTTGATTTCGCAAGGGGTAGTGCAATGAGGTTCCGTAATGCAAGCAATATCGACTGCCTCTTTCGTGTGCTGATGTGTTTAGATCGGACAAGACTTTGTTCCAGCGCTGTGTCTCGGGACTGCACTTAGTACTTACTCACTAAGCAACCCGCGCAATCGTCCTTTGGACACTTTCGCGGGCTACCGTTCGCCGGGGGCTGTCGCCCCCGGACCCCGGCGCCGCTGACGCGCCGCTCGGGAGACGCGCTGCCCTCCCGAACCCGCCAAGGGCCTCCAGCCGGGACAGGGCGTCGTTCCGCACTCCCCTGCACCCCTGCTCGAAGGGTCATCGTTCGCCACTCCCCCTTCACCCCCTGGCAGCCGTCGGCTCGACCAGGGCGGCACTCCATCCGCCCAGGACCCACCCGGGCAGGGACACTCGCCGTTCCCTGCACCCGAGGCCGCCTTCCGCGGGACCGGACGGGCGCTTGCCACCCCTTCCGGACTTCCCCGGCTGGAGGCCCGGTCCGGGCTGCACGCGCTTTGTGACGCGCAGCCCGGGCCAGCCCTCGGAGAAGGGGGGAGGTCGGGACGCGTCGATCACCCACCAAAGGAGAGATCGATGTTCGATCAGACGACCCAAGAGACGGCCCACTGGGCCGATGACATTCAGCGCGGCGATATCGTGCTGTTCAGGTTCCCCGTGCGCAACTCACAGGCTGCCGATGGTTTGCCCGTCACGCGTCCGTGCCTTGTGATGGAGGTCGATGGCGAGGGTGAGAACCAGCGCCTCCTGCTCGCGTATGGTACCTCACGGATCGCGGTCACCAACACCGGTTACGACATCGCGGTGAAAGGCGCTGAACTGAGGGCCGCAGGCATGATGCGGCCGACACGCTTCATCGGTGCGCGGCTGCTGTCCGTCAGTCCGAACCATTCCGGCCTCATGACCGGTGACCTCGGCACGCCCCTGGTGGGGCGGCTCACCGGCAAGAGCCTCGACCGGATGCATTGGGTGCGCGGGCGGCTCCACGCTGAGCACGACATCGCGGCGGAACGCCGAAGGGAGAACGCTCCGCGCACGGTCATCGTGGAGCATCGCGCTCGCCGCATAGCCACCCCCGGACGTCCAAAGGCAGCGTGACGACCGGTTGCGTGACCGGCCCCTCGCATGAGGGCCGGTCGCACACCGGCTCGCAGAGAAGGAGATGAAGATGTTCCCGACACCGACCACATTCCCGACCGAAAACACGCATCGGCTGGTGCTGTTTCTCGACCAGAAGCTTCACGGTGACTACGAGCGGATGGAAGACAATCTTGCCGACGCCGCCCGCCACATGCGCCGTGCGGAAGAGGCGATCGCTCAGCTTCCCTACGACGCATTCAAGCCGATCCAAAGTTGGGTCAGGGACCTCGGCAAGCACGTGGAGAAGCGCCGCTTCCTGACCGAGGATTTCCGCCATGCCGCGCAATCGGCGCTTCGTGAACTTGCCAAGCTCGACCCGGACGAAGCGCCCGCTCTGATCGACAGCGCCACGCGCCACCTGCGGGATGCGCTTGAGGCGTCGCACCGGGTCACCGACCTCCTCGCTGCCGAGCAGGAGATTTCCCGGCATCGCGGTCAGCACAGCTGACACAGAGATCGGCGGGACTGGATCCCCCGCCGATAGGGCGCGCCAGCACGGAAACACCCTTTCTGCTGCAAAAGCTGGCGCGCCCGACAAACCAAACGGCAGAGGCGCGTCCGCGAGGTGCCAAGCCGATCTCAATGTTCAGGAGGAGCAAGCGATGACGATGCGTGACGATAGGGCGAAACACCTGGGATTGACCGAGATGGCACTTCGAGCCGCCAACCCGGATCTGCCGAACCTGCGATTGATGGGGCAGTCGCACTACTGGCCGATCGACAGCCTCGCCTTCGTCGAGGTGCACGGCGGGTCTCGGGATCGCGATCGACGGCGCGCACTTCGCGCCGAAGCCGAGCGCATCTTGCTTGATCTTGGCTGCGAAGTGCGACTCGAGCACGGGCGCGACATCTATCTGCTCGAACCGCAACGACCGGAAACGGCGCACGAGGAGCTGAGGCTGCTTCTCAGGCTGCGAAGAGCCTTTCCTGCTGCGACCCCGGGTCCCTGACAGACTAAAGAAAGAGCCATAAAAACATGGCCTTGAAATGCCCTGCCTTACGCACTGAAACAAAAATTTCTGTCTTCAAGCAAAAACAACATCTCCTTCGCGGTCGGGTCCTCCGGCCAGCGCCACCACGCCTTTGGTGACCCACGACAAGGATCATCCCATGTTCCACGACTATACACCGTTGGCCGACACCG
>ENA-OWNT01004165-OWNT01004165.1-seawater-metagenome-genome-assembly--contig:-NODE-4165-length-12924-cov-3.456138_pt1 | contig 12924 bp, 11 predicted proteins | sample MGYA00238136_ERZ651165 | MGnify/ENA primary metagenome ERZ651165 (study PRJEB26861, sample SAMN08777766) | seawater metagenome | isolation source: coastal seawater | place: USA: Florida | collected... | reverse complement strand
ATCACTTCGTCGCTATCGAGCGGCTTTTCGATAAAGTCGAATGAGCCCTGCTTCATCGCTTCGATTGCCATCGGAATGTCACCGTGACCGCTCATCAGGATCACTTCGCAACCCGGCGCGCGATTTTGCACCGCATCCAGCAGCATTAAGCCATCCATTGCAGGCATTCTCACATCGCACAACACGACGTTTTTCGCACTTGGCGACAGACACTTCAGTCCTTGTTTTGGGTCGGTGAAGTAAGTGACGTTAAACCCCTCCAGTTCCAGCATTTCACTCACCGCTTCAACTACATCCACTTCATCGTCTATCAGCGTGACGTGCTTTTCCATGTTCATGAGTTCTCGCCTTGTTTTAGTTGTACTTTAAACTCTGTACCTTGTTCTGGCTGGGATGACACCCTAATCGAGCCACCAAAATCTTTAATGATGTTAAACGCGATCGATAGCCCGAGCCCAAGCCCTTTGCCGACTTCTTTGCGGGTGTAAAACGGGTCAAATATATGCGGCAAATCGGCTTTTGCTATCCCTTTGCCGTTGTCTTTCACCGAAATCGTAATGTCATTCAGGTGGTGTTCAATCCGTACCACGATCAACGGATTGTCTTTGTCGCTCACTGCGTCCACCGCGTTACTTAATAGGTTTACTAACACCTGTTCCAGTCGAATCGCGTTCGCGCGCACCATCTCGTCGGCAGGAATGCTGCACTCGAGCTTGATCGGTATCTCTCGGTTTGCAAACAATTCAATCGCATCACTGACCACGGGCAATACTCGTGTGGCTGACACTTTGCCGTCGCTTTTGCGCGAAAACGCTTTCAAGTGATGGGTTAACGCGGCCACCTTTTCCAATAACTGCTCGATCTTTTTCAGGTTGATCACCGCTTTGTCAGCACGTTGTTGTTCGAGCCATTTCTGCGCACTCCTGACGTGGCTATTGACCGCGGTGAGCGGCTGATTGATCTCGTGCGTGATGCCAACGCTGAGCTGACCAAGCGCCGCGAGCTTACCCGCTTGCACTAACTCGTCTTGAGTGACGCGTAAACGTTCCTCCGCGAGTCGGCGTTCTTCGACTTCTGCTTCCAGCTTTTGGTTGGTCTGCTTGACCACTTTCGCCGTTGCTTGGAACACTTGCAGCGACTTCGCCATTTGCGTCACTTCATCGTTACCTTTTACGGCGATTTTGGTATCAAGGTGACCAGTCGAAATCGCAAACATGTCGTCTTTCAATTGCAGCAAACGCTCGAGGATATTCTTACGCACGTAGAACCAAGCAATCGCAGCTGCAGCGAGCAAGCTGAATATGGATAACGCGAGCGAGAGCGTACGGTTGGATGCCAATGAGTGCTGCGCCCTGACGATAGAAGAGTCAATTTCTAAATTCACTTTCGAGGTATTGCCTTCTATTTGGATTGAAAGCTGGTTGAGGTACTCTCGGCTGTTTTGCAGAAAGTACTCTTGTTGGTAGTAGTGTTCTAAGGCTTGGTTTTTGAGCTGATAAAGTTTACTGGAACGTGACGCTAGGGTGTAAATCACCGCCAGCTTTTCATCCAACTCTGGGCGCTGCTCCGACACGCCACTCGCCTGCCACAATCCACGCCACTCTCGCCCGACTTGCTCAAGGCGATAACTGGTGTAATCCAGCTCGTTGAAACTGCTGTCGTTGTACAGCTTTTCCACTAAGCCGAGCTGGTAGTACAACAGTGCTTTCAACTGGCTGTATTGGATCTTCTCTTTCTGCTCAGACGGTAACAAGTCCAGCTCATCACTCACTTGTTGCAACAGCGGATAAAAGCCTTCAAGTAGGTTTCTTAACTCTTGGTTGAGCTGGCGAGACTCTTCTCCGCTTTGATACAACAGGCTTAAGCTATTGCTCACCTGCGCGATGATGTCTTTGAAATAGGCGTAATATTCTGGAAAGCTGCCCATAATCTCGGTCATCTGTTGGATGTTGCTTTCGATACTCTGGATCGCTTGGCGACGCTCTAGGTTAGAGTCCGCTTCGGTTAAGATGGACGAATCAGTGATCACCAAACGCACCATGTCATTCAGCCGCGCTGCTTGCTCTAAAGCAGGAATGTCCTTCTCTTTTAACTCCACCAACGCTTGGTCGAGACGATTAAAGGTGAAAGTCGAGAATAGCGCCAGCAACAGAGTGGTCATCGAAAGGATTGCCAGCGCGAGGCCAAGGCGCAACTCAATCCCCTTCCATTTCAACCAACGTTTGGACGGTGGGAAAGTGGAAGTTGTCGCATTTGCTTGATTCATCGGGTGGCAGGTCATCTGATTCACAACACAATCTCCTTTTGCTCAGTACTGCGCGTTGTCTACCTGTTTGGGATAGATAGGTACCAAATAGGAGTTATTAACAAACACAATAAAACATCATTACAATTTATTAATAAAGATGACAATGTGAGTTTTGTGCATCAGATGCATAGAACGTGATTAAACTGGTACGTTAATCAAACATATCCACCTGCCCACTTTTCTGCTGTTCTGATAAAGACTTACCGAAACAAAGGGCATGCGGCATTGCTTTAAAATTGCTCAACGCCGACCAAGATAATGTTGTATCATGTCGTTCCACCTTGTTAATGATTTCGCTCACATGCCTTCTACATTTGCTTCTGGGATCCCGGTTGGGGTCAGATACATGCTTTTATCTGCTATGGGTTTTGCCCTAATGTCAGCGTGCGTTAAGTACGTGAGTACGTACGGCATTCCTGTTTTTGAGATTGTTGCCGCTAGGGCGCTGGTCTCGCTGATCCTTAGCTATCTGGATGTAAAACGAAAACGCATCTCACTCTGGGGAAACAACAAACCACTGCTTTTCTTAAGAGGTGCAGTAGGCACCGTGGCCCTGATGTGCGTTTACTATTCCGTGACGACGCTTCCACTGGCAGAAGCAACGATTCTCCAGTACGTCCATCCGGTATTTACCGCTCTACTAGGACTGCTCTTTTTGAAAGAGCGCGTGCAAGCGCCAACCCTCGCGTGTATCGCACTGTGTTTGCTTGGGCTATTGGTGATGGTACAACCTGCGCTAAACGGGAACCAAATGACCGAACTTCCACTGCTGAGTATCGCCGCCGCGTTATTAGGAGCCTTTGGCAGTTCGATCGCGTATGTAGTCGTTCGAAAGCTGAGCCAAACGGAAGACAGCTCGGTGATCATCTTCTACTTCCCACTGGTCGCCCTTCCCATTTCTGTGATGCTGATTTGGGATAATTTTGTCTGGCCGAGCCTGTTCCTGACGATGATGTTGGTACTAGTCGGGATCTTTACCCAAGTCGGTCAATATGGATTAACCAAAGCCATGCAAACTCAAGCCGCAGGGCAAGCGTCGGCGTACTCTTACGTACAGATCGTCTTTTCAGCGTTAATTGGTTTGTGGCTATTTAACGAAATCCCATCCATCTGGACTTACATCGGTGGTTCATTGATTGTTACCGGCGCATTAATTAACGTATTCGGTAGACAAGTTTTCCAACGTGCTAGAGCCCACTAATGTGGGCTATGATCTTAGCAACTGCATTCGGCGTCTTTTACGCCACTTGGGGATAATGACACAACACACGTTGGCACCGATAATCAAGGCCAAGCCAAGTATTTGAAACAGGTTGTAGCTTTCGTCAAAGAACATCAGTTGCCATAGCGCAGTAAAGATTAAGTTGGTGAAAATGAGCGGCGCAAGCTGTGAGCCAGACTCCGCCAACTTGTATGCCTTTGAGCGAAACACTTGCGTGTTGATGATCAGCAACGCCAATACCCCCATTGTCATTGCAAGCACAAACAGACTACTTTCAGACGTATCGTACAAAGCGATATTTTGCGTCACATTCACTCCGACAAAAGGCAGTATCACAACGGCCGCAAATAAGAATGTCCAAAGGTTAATTTCAAACGCGTTGAGTCGCGTCTGGCTGATGCGATACAAACTCAGTTGAGAGCCTGCATTAAACAACCCAGCCGCTAACCCCACCAACAACTCAGCTCTTATCTCTATACCAGACACATCCCCAGCCAAGAGGGTGACCCCGATAAAAGTGACGACTAACCCCACTAAATTCATACGGCTTAAACTGACCGAAAACATTAGCTTTTCTAACAATGGAATAAACAAAGGACCAGTACTAAAAAGCACCACACTCTCCACAAGGGATAAGCGCTGTAAAGAATAGATAAAACACACCTGACAGGCGGCAATACACACTGCTCTAAGCCATAGCGCTAACATCTCTCGGCGATTTGGAAATATGATTTTCTGGCGAAAAAGGAACATAAAAATGAACATTGCTGGAACGGCAAACCTCAGCAAGCTCAGGAATGTTGCATCTAAGTGTTCACTAAGATACTTGGAAAACAGTCCAGTGAGTGACAAACTGAACGTTGAAGACAACATAAATAAAATTGGGTACAACTGGTTTGGCATAACTCCTCCCTTGATACCGCTAAGTTTAGGAGTGCTACACGCCAAATAAAAACGATTAATATTTACATATTAAGTTAGAAAAACTTACAGATGAAAAAACTCGCTCCCCTAAAATCTATTTACTCGTTCGTTGCTGTAGCAGAAACAGGCAGCATGACAGAGGCCGCCCAACAGCTTAACGTTAGCCATTCTGCGGTAAGTCAGGCGGTTAAGTCTCTGGAACACCAATTGGGTCAGCCGCTATTTCAAAGAGTTGGCCGCAATGTGGTACTTAACGCAGCAGGCCGAAAATACTACAAGCAGGTCGCGCCTGCACTGGAACAAATTGTGGAGGCCACGCAGCAACTGATCAGCGATCAACAGAGCCACCGGCTGACGCTTAATATGGTCAACTCGTTGGCCATGCATTGGTGGATTCCGCGTGTGCATCGCTTTAATCAGTTCGCACCACAAATGGATATTCGTATCTCCACCCTGACCGGAAGCTTTGTGATGGAGAACGAAGGTGTGGATGTGGCGATCATTCACGGCAAACCTGACGAATGGCAAGACTACTATTGTGAGCGCTTGGCAGAGGATGAACTTGTGATGGTCGCAAGCCCCGAGTTAGTCAATGACACCACCACACCTAAACAGTTGCTAGCTAAATTCCCGGCTATTTTTGCCGCCAATGACCGACGCAGATATGACTGGCAGGTTTGGTGCGAAAGCCACGGTCTTTCTGTTCCAGACAGTGCCAATAATTTAAGCTTCTCGGCCTCGATTCAAGCCGTTCAAGCCACCATTCAGCGACTGGGGGTCTTTGTGACGCATCGACAATTTGTCAAAGATGACGTCAATCATGGGCTCTTGGTCGAAGTTGGCGAGCCAGTCCCTAACCCTTACCAAGACTTTTACTTTGCCTGTCAAAGAGACAAGTTAAAAAATGAACACGTGCTGACTCTGCGCAATTGGCTACGAAGCGAGTTTACAAACGCGTAGACCAGATTTTATCCATTTCAATTGGTGAGCAAGAATCCCATTATCTATACTCAGATGTGGACCTCATACAGAAGGAGACTTGTATGACTATCTCTCACCGACTCGATCACTATATGAACGAGCATAATATCCCGTTTCAAATAGTGCATCACAGCCATAGCAACAGCTCGTTGCAAAGTGGTGTGTCCGCCGGCATTCCATTGCTGAACTTGGCAAAAGGTGTTGTGTTAGAAGATCACGAAGGGCGTCATATTATGGCAGTACTGCCTGCCAACAATAAGATCAGTTTATCGCGACTGGATGATGAATTTAGTGCTTCTTACCATTTGGTTAAAGAACGCCACATCTACCAAATGTTCACCGACTGTGACCGCGGCGCCGTCCCACCTGTGGGTAGCCCTTACCATATGGCAACGGTGTGTGATGAAATGCTCACCCACCTAGACCATGTTTACCTCGAAGCGGGAGACCATGAAACCTTGATTAAATTGGACCAAGATGCCTTTTTAGCGCTGATCAATCCAATTAGAATTCTGCGTTTCAGCAGCCAGATCTTTCATTAACAATAAAAGGCTTTTATCAATATGGTGGTAAAAGCCTTCATTCCTCAACACGTTTGAGCGCTCCACTTTTATCAAGCCGATACCGAGCAAAATCCTCCGCCATAAACAGGGCTCCACCGTACACGTTCTGTGCTTCTTGTCTGATCTGCTCAATGGAGGTAATGGCCTGAGGGTGTGCCTGATATCTGGGGCTAAAATGGGTCAGAACCAGATTAGGAATACCTGCATCATTGGCAAACCGTGCAACCAACTCACCATAGCTATGGCCATATTCCTTGGCCTGCGATGCCAATTCTTTGCTGTAGGTCGACTCGTGAACAAGCACGTGGCAGTGTTTGCTCAGGCTTTTTAATTTATCGGGCTCACTGTTGTCGCCGGCAATGATCACTTTTCTTGGCTCGTGAGCTCTGTAAGTGAAGTCTTCACTTTTTAGCACGTTATCGCCAAATGGCACCTCATCTTCCTTCACTAACCTGCCCCAAATCGGCCCTCTCGGTATATTGTGCTCGGCCAGTTTGTCAAAATCGAGATAGCGCTGGAGCTGTGATTCCGTGAAGCTGTAAGCAAAAGATGGAACTCGGTGGGTCAATACCGTTGTAGCGATGGTGAATTGACCTAGCGCGACTTCCGGCATGCTTTCTGTCGCAATAAAGTCAACAGGGTACGGCAAATACAGCCCAGTGAGTGTTTGCGTGGCTTCAAACCACTCTTTTACACCCTGAGGAGCAATGATGGTTAACGGCTCAGTCCGGTGATTCATTGCTGCACTGGCAAGTAACCCAGGTAAGCCGTAACAGTGATCGCCATGAAGGTGAGTAATCAAAATCGCGCGTAGGTTGTTCACCGTCAGCGGCGTATGGAGCAGTTGGTGCTGAGTTGCCTCGCCACAATCGACCAAAAACCAGCCCTTACCCTGGCTCTCTTGCAGTGCCACTGCCGAAACGTTGCGCGTTTTGGTCGGTACACCTGAAGATGTCCCCAAAAAATACAGCTCCATATTCTCCCTTACATCACACATCAATGCGGAGCGACTCGCCCCGCCGTTGTTTAAGCTATTTAAAGTAAAGTACAGCGTTCATCTGCACAAACTCACGGTCTGATTACTTAATCTTACGTACATTCGTCGCCGCTAACCATAAAGCCGCTGCCAGCTGGAACACAAAACACAGTACAAATAGAGGCTCAACACCAAAAACAGAGGTGATGTACCCAGAACCCGCCAACCCAAAAGGCATAAGCAGCTTAAACAGAGAACCTGTTATGCCTGCTACGCGGCCTAAGTGCGCTTCACTAAACGCCTCTTGCCGATAACTCCAGATACAAATACTGCTGTACAAACCAATGGCCGAAATCCACAAGAATGAGAAGATTAAGCTCAATGTTCCAGGGATAAGAACAGGAACGATAAACCCTAGTGCTTCCAACGTAATTGAAACAATTAACAAGCGCCCTAGCCCCATTTTACTTCGCACTTTGTCCGCGCTAAATGAGCCCAATAATCCACCAATACCTGAAGCCGCGATCAGGTAGCTTACCTCCACTGCACTGAAATTCAGGTCCGCTTTAGCAAAATAAATCGCCTGAATCCAAAACACGGCGCCCGTAGTATTAATCACCATGACGGCTAGCGTAATCGACCACATGTTTGATTCGTCTCTAAGGATGCTCCAGCCTTCTTTTAAGGCACGAAACACACTCTGCGGCTTACTAACCTGTGCAGGTGTAAACTCCAACCTTTCTAACTGCCAATAAGCGAGCAGTAATAGCGCCATAACAGCTAAGAACACATTGTGGATGGCAGAGAGCAACATTAACGCTCCAGATAACACTGGACCCACCGTTTCCATAAAACTGCTCAGTGCACTCATTCTCGCGACCGCTGTATTTTGCACTTCGTGTGGTAACACACTCTTCATCATCGACATTCGAGCATTGTGATAGCCGTAGTTAAACATCATCATCAAAAACGCAGCTGGAAACAGTACCCACAGTGGTTCACTGATGGTCTCTACGGCCAGATAAGACGCGGTAACCATCGCGACTTGACCAAGCAGCATCCACTGCGACCAACGTTTCTTATTGACTCTATCAACCCATACGCCAATAAACATCGCGAGCAATAGGTTGGGCAGAAACTCAACCGCGCGCATCCAGCCCATCACCTCTGAAGACTGAGTCAGTTCATACACCAATAAAGGTAAAGCGAGGTTGTATATTTGCGCACTAAACGCAACAAAGAAGGCGCTGGAAAACAAAATAACAAACGGCTTATTTCGCCATATCGAAGTTTGAGGCTGACTTAACGTATCCATGTTCTTTTCCTTTTCTAATGAACGTTTTGCTCTATTATCGAGAACAAAAGATGAAGAAAAATAGAAAACAAATAACGAGATTTCACCTTTATGCGATATTGGAAAGCACTGGCCTTTTGCCAACATAAGCTTTGCCTTCACCAATGGAGAAGTATCTCTCTGGATGAGCTCAGTTCAGCACTCGAGTGTACCCGACGAAATACTCAATTGGTGATTAAGCGTCTGGTAAAAGAAGAGATTCTAGACTGGCGCTCTGGCGTAGGCCGAGGCAATCTGCCCAGTGCAAGGCTGCTAAAAGATGTGGCAGAAAGAGTCGAGCGACAAGCAAATAGACTGATCGAAAACGGCCAAATAGAACGCGCTTTATCGTTGATAGGCGATGACGAGAAAGACCGTTTTCTTGGTGATTATCTGTCACAGTACCAATCCACACCTCAAACAAAAGATGTACTAAAAATCCCGTTCTATCGCGCGACTCACGATCTGGATCCCATCGGCATAAACCGTCGAACAGAGCATCATATTGCCAACTACCTTTATTCAACATTACTCCAAGCCGATGACAGCTCTGCGGGGTTTAGTGGCGATCTTGCCCACGCTTGGCGTTTAGAAGAACATACGCTCTCAATTACTCTTCGCAAAGGGCTAAAATTTCACGACGGCACGCCACTTTATGCTCAAGACGTTCACAATCACTTCCAGCGATTAATGGCCTCCCCCTATATTTCCAAAGCACTGTATCAATTTATCGACGAGGTCGAGGTTGATGGGCTTTACAAAATAAAGTTTGTGAGTCATTCGATGCCCATGTTACTGCCAAAATTACTCGCTCACGGCGCAATGGGGATCACCAAACAAGTTGGCGATACGATTTTCGGCTGTGGCCCTTTTGTGCTCTCAGAACAAAATGAATGGCGCACGTTACTGACCGTGAATACCACCTACCACGGCCATCGTCCTTGGATAGATGGCATCGAAATTTGGAACGTGGGCGACAAAGCAAAGGACTTCGAGTTAAACAGCCATGTGGTGCATGGTAGCCACTTAACCCCCGCACAGAAAGCGCAGTTCACATCATGCCAACAGTGGGAGCAAGGCTGTGTGCACGCTATGCTCAACCCGCGACGTCACCCGTGGATGAAAGAACACGCTCATAGGACGGTACTCCAAGACTTGTTGCTGTCGATGGGAAAACCAACAGGTGAACAATGCGAACAAGTGGCGCGTGCATCGGGTATGGTGTCTGAACCAAACGCAATCCCCAAAGCGGATTTGCTCCAGATTTCCAGCGCCTTAGAACAATTACCCAAGCCTACACAACGGTTAACCATCATGACCTATCAGCTGGGTACCCACATAGAAACCGCGAAGTTGGCGTTAAAATCGCTCACCCAATTAGGCATTGACTGCATCTTAGAAGTGTTAGAATACCCGGAGTTTAATCACATCGAGACCCTATCGCGGGCCGACATTATTATTACCGGCGAAGTCTTTTCTGAATACACTGAGATGTCTTGGTTGGGTTGGCTTTTATGCACAAACTCTATCGACGTGTGTTTAAATCCGACGGACAAAACTTGGCTGCTAGCAGAAATTGTGAAGGTGATGCACAGAGCAGATAATACACAGAGGCTGGATGAGTTTGAAAACTTGGAAAAACAGCTAGTTGCGAAAGGCATTTATCAGCCACTATTCCATGTAAAGCAAGATCTTAATATTTCTAACCATATTTCAGCCCCTGAATTGCTGGCGAATGGCTGGATAGACTTCAGTAATATCACGATGTAAATCGACTACACCATGTGCTTTCTATAACGTTGCATCTCCTCGCTGTCGGGGTGGTATTCTTCGATCAATTCTTCGAGAACGCCACGCGCTTTTAAACGCTGAAAACTTTCTGTGAGAGCTTTGATCACCTCCGGCGAGGTCTTTTTACCTGTTACAAGCCACAGCTCTTTGGAAAGCTCCTCGACTTTCATGACTTCGACAAAATCACTGGGTGAAAAACCGTATTGTTCCAAACGATAATGGTAACTAGCTTGGACAAGCGGCGCAAAATCGACGCGATTTGCATGCAGCAGTTTTATCGCCTCCTTACCATAACTGACCGGAATAACATCAATTTTACCGTTGCGTTTCAGTAACCCATCAAAGGCACTCTCTGGCTGTGAAGCAACACAATACCCCTGTAGATCCGACAACCTGTTTAACGCAACATTAGGCCCCGATTTATGGCGATAAATAGCAATGTCATAAGGAGAAACCTCACCTATCCAAGCATACTGATTTTCGCGCTGTTTGGTCCGAGAGACAGAGAAGAAAAGCACATTACTTTGACGCTGAGTGGTTCGAATGGCACGTTTCCAAGGTGCGAAATGCACATCTTTTATTTCCATCGGAAGGGTTTTAGAAGCATCAGCAACAACGGCTTCAACAAATTTAACCACATAGCCTTCGGGCTTACCCTGAAGCTCGACTTGAAGAGGAGGGAAGTCTTGGGTGTAAAGCTCAAGTTTTATAGGAGCGGCAAAACACCCACTGATCGTGAATGTACCCCACAAACCCACTAGGATTCGTTTAAAACCACACTTAAAACTCTGCACATTAAAATTCTTAATAAAATAAGAGGAAGATTAGAAATACTATTATCAGTAATTACAACTCGATACCAATACTGCAAAAAATACCAATTTAAACTGGAACCCAGTTAAAATTTATCCGCCATTGTAATCAAGAAAAACTCAGTTGCATATTGCGATGATCACAATGTAAACAATTTATAATGGTAGCTCTATTAGCATCATCCAATCACCGTCAAAGGTTTCATGCCAGCGATAGTCGAGCCTCATGCGAGGATGCCCCGAATTTCGTTGACCGAACCCTAAGCTAAACTGCAGGCCATGACTCAAGATCCAATCTTCTGTTTCCATGTAGTCCAATTGTTTCTCTAGCTCTTGTGGCACCCATATGCCGATACCAAGATAATTCGATGCTAAGGCTTGGGTGACGATTGGATTCGTTTCACTCTTGAGCACCCAGTCAGACCAGTAATCAGCATCATAATCTGACGCTTGAGGGGTAAAAGCGTATTCGGCATTGGATTTCTCAGCATCATATTCGATGCCGTCAACAAGAGAGAAGCAGACACTTTCAGGGGAATGAAACAAAATAGATTCGTTGGCTGAGTCTGGAGAATATAACTCACACGCGAATAAAAAAGTTGGAAACAGTGCCAGCAAGGGCGTTAATTTCTTACCAATCATTCCAACGAACCTCTAAATCACCTAATAATATTCTTTGTCGGCCAAAATGCGCCAAACTTTAGGTGTTGTTAAGTGGGAGACATCACATTTCGTCTGTAATGCATTCCTTACATCGGTACTGCGTACACAGACTTTTTCTGGGCATGCCATTACTGCCCAACGTTTGAGGATTTCCTCAGAACGATAAAACTTGGAAAAGTTGAGCAGGTTGTCTGGCCCCATAACAAACGTTAGCTCACTATTGATGAATTTTGCATCTAAAGCTTGTAAAACAGCAAAAGTTGTCACACTTTCTCCAGGGTTATACAGCTCTTCCTCGATGGTCGAACGCTCTACATTGCCTAAATCTAAATCTTCGATGAATGCATCCACCAGCTCACAACGTGTCTCGTAGTCGAGCATTTCCTTCCCCCACGCATGAGCAATGCAGGGCAGTAGCAGTACTTTATCGAAATGAGACAGTGAGTCGATTACGCTCTTATGGCCTAGTGTTGGCGGGTTAAACGCACTGCCAAAAACCGCAATTTTTTTCATTTTTTTCCTTATATTTGGTTGAAAACTGTGATCGCAGTTTTCTAATCGATTCATTTAGGTATCATGTAAAGCCGTCGCTTTACGATATTAGCCTTCACTTTATCAGAAAGGGAATATCTTAAGGCAACCTGAATTTTAAACTACATTGCTTGCAGGAAGGAAACATAATGGAACAGTTGATTCGCGACGAGATGCATGTTCTGCCATCTATTGACCCTCAATTTGAAATCACACGTCGTGTCGACTTCATCAAACGCAAACTTCTGGAGTCAGGCTGTAAAGCGCTGGTTCTTGGCATCAGTGGCGGTGTGGACTCAACCACTTGTGGTCGTCTTGCGCAGTTGGCTGTAGACCAACTTAATGAAGAGCACGATGGCGGGTACCAATTCATCGCTGTTCGCCTTCCTTACGGAGAGCAAAAAGATGAAGACGAAGCCCAGCTAGCGATTCGCTTTATCCAACCAACGCACTCTGTTTCTGTAAACATCATGCAAGGTGTGGATGGTATTCACTCGGCAACCAATACCGCTTTAGAAGGCACAGGCCTTATCCCGCAAGATGCAGCGAAAGTGGATTTTGTGAAAGGGAACGTGAAAGCTCGTGCTCGTATGATTGCCCAATACGAAATCGCTGGCTACGTGGGTGGCTTGGTGATTGGTACCGACCACTCGGCAGAGAACATCACTGGCTTTTATACAAAGTTTGGCGATGGGGCGTGTGACCTTGCACCTTTATTTGGTTTGAACAAACGTCAAGTTCGCCAGCTGGCTGAAACACTAGGCGCACCAGAGCTACTGGTGAAGAAAGTTCCGACAGCCGATCTCGAAGAGTTGACGCC
>ENA-OWNT01004164-OWNT01004164.1-seawater-metagenome-genome-assembly--contig:-NODE-4164-length-12926-cov-4.294498_pt1 | contig 12926 bp, 9 predicted proteins | sample MGYA00238136_ERZ651165 | MGnify/ENA primary metagenome ERZ651165 (study PRJEB26861, sample SAMN08777766) | seawater metagenome | isolation source: coastal seawater | place: USA: Florida | collected... | reverse complement strand
GTCGCTTTCGTTGTCGTGGCCGTCGCCGTCGACGCTGCCTTTATGCCGTTGTTGTCGTCGTCGTTATTTTATTATCGTTACTGCAGTGGCTGTGACAAGTTATCACCGTCACCGTGGCCTGTAAGAGCAATGCGGTGGCCTGAATACAGGGAGTTGTTCGCGCGACTTTGACTTGTGCAGATCTCGAGCAGATTTCTCGACCGTGCTCCCAAAGGCACTGGTAATCTTCGTCTTATCGCTGTTAACTTGCTTCAAGTGGTTTCGCTGTTATTTGTCGGCATATTGCCGGCACTGTCTTCCGACCAGCATGTCGCGCTCTGCTGCCGGTACTGAGTGGCGAACTGTGTCCAAGGACCCAAAAGTTACAGGCACGTGGCAGACACAAGCGTTTCAATGTTCTCTGCGTGATGTCCAGTCCAGAACGAGTCCCGATGTTCACCGGCCAATAATACCAACTTCATCTTCCACCGGCTACCATCAAATTACACATTGCACCGTGGACACCGGAAACCGATCGCACCCTCTGTTCCCAGAACTGTTGGTGCGTTTGCCTGTGACGAACATGTTGCGTTCCGCCGATCTTGAGATTGCCGGAATGCCTCGTTCGTTGCGCGAACGACTTCCGTCCCTGCAATCCCTGGATGCTTACGTCGCCGTTTACTCCCCGGACGAACAATTACTGGCCAAAAAGATCCGATTCTGCTTCCAGTTCTGTCAATGTATTCACAAAGCTGAAACAAATTCGCCAGTTGAGTTGAGCAGGACGGGGTACAGCGTGCGCGTGCCGGTAGAAGTCGGGGCATTTGCGTTTGAAGCACCTGAAAGTGGTGACAGCGGCGAAGCGCCGTTCATGGACGACGTCGTCGCACGAACAACAGCAGTGGTGGTCTCCGCAGAGCAATCGGAGACCAGTACGAGCATCCCCGCGACACGAGTCCGGATGAAAAATGTGTGTTCCGTGGACTTGACCAATCCATTGTTGCCGATGCGCAAGTTTTGTGGAGTCTTTTCTTGGTGCGCAGTCCCAAACCATCTGAACGACCTAAACGGACCCAGTGCGTGTTTGATGCTGCATGTGTTCCCTTTGAGCCAGACCATCAGTAAGATGGTATCTCAAGCCGTTCACTCGCACTCAACGCTCGGACCGCTCGTGCAGACACTGCAACAGATAGCTACCACTTCCGAGATTGAAAGCGGCACACGTGCTCAGGTGTCGCCGCACCATTCCATATTCCACCATGTCGCCAAGACTCTAGACTCCCTGTGCGCCACCTCACCTGGCAGCGTGCGCTGCGACGCGCCAGTGCAGCGTCAAGGCATGGACGTGACCCCTCCCATCTCTCCACAGGAAGCCATGGCTCTCGCGGTTGACTCAGTGGAAGAATTCCTGCCAGTATCGTCTGTGCACGATGGAGCTGACAAGGAAACGTCACACAAAAATCACCCAGTCAGTGGTCGAAATCAGGACACCACGACGGTCACGCGAGCTACCAATGCCAGTGACGCGCGTGAGAGTACCAGATCCAATGTGGAGTCCCAAAAGCAACGCTTGTGGAAACGACGAGAGAAGTGGCTCATGGAAAGATTCATGGCACTTCACACTCGCGAGCGCCTGCAAAGAGTTCAAGAGCGCGAGAGAACTGTCGCCACGTCAGCAGCAGCAGCCGCATCAAGCAGTGAGCCTCCAACCGGCCACCAAACAAGTGAGCTCCTAGCACAGGAGCGCGCACTCCAGGCTGCTGCGATGCAGTCCTTCCAAGTGTCACTGTTGAGTCGGGTCGACGATAAGTTCGACGAGGTTCAAAGAAAATTGGCAAAACAGGTGGAGGAACAATTACAAAAGGCGCTCCTGGAGCACCAATCAAAACTTGAGGCAGAGAACAGGAACTGGGAAGACAGAGTTTGTGAACGATTGGAGAAGCAGGCAGCTCGCTTTGTGTCTGAACTCGCTTATGAAACGCGGATGCAGTTTCAAACTTTGCAGGACAGCGTTTTGCGGAGCCAAGCCGCCCTACAGCAACTGTGTGCTCAAGGACCGCCTGATACCATCAACGAGTCGACTGGTGTTCTACATACCGCAGCAACTGCACTTGCACCGTCACCCAACGCCAGCTTTTTGTTGGAGGATCCTGACAAGTTTTCGCCAGCGGTAGCGGCAGCATCGATTCCCACCGTAGCATCGTCGCCATTGCCACGTAACAATGAGAACACGACGCTTGGTGGTGGTGGTGGTGGTGGTGGTGACAACTCCGTGGACACTCTTCAAGCAGACGACAAGAGCGAGAATGAACAGTGGTTGTTGCTGAGGGCCAAAGAACAGGAGCTTCGTCACTTAGAGTCACAACTGAAGCTCAAGGAGAATCATCTTCGCTCACAAGAGGAAGAATTGGAGGAGAGGGCGGAGCAATTGCGCGGTCCCGAACCCGCAATTGCGAACGCTACTCCAGAAAACAACTCTAACTCAAAGCTGGCGCCAGACGTGCTCGCTGCCGTGGGCACAAAGTCCGAAAACGACGTTCCACAGAGTGGATTATTGCCGCTCCAGCAGTTGGGCGACGAGCATGATCCCGTGCTTGAGGTTGCCGAAGACGAAGATGATGACATTACTCCCGTCAAAGGTGGCGACGATGCCGTCATCGTCGACACTGGTGACAACTGGACTGTGCGGAAGACGCACTCCAAAGCAGAGCTTTCTTCGCAGGCAGCATCGGAGCCAGTACGTGATCCTTTCCGCTGCGGTGGCGTATTGCTCGCATGTGATCTTCGTCGTCATTTGTTGTACGTCTAGGTATGTGAGTTCTGCAAAATGAGTGGCCACGTGGTGGGGCTCAATCTCTTCGACGACGACGAGGGAGACGACAACGTTCAAGGTGCTCCTCCCAGAATGATCTTCTGTCCTGTTCTTACAGACCGACATTGGGCGCGAGATGATGTCCTAGGTACTAACTGCTGCACCATGCAATTGTGGACTGCTGCTCGTCTTGGTTGGTTCACTTCTTCTTTCGCTTGTGATGCGTGTGTGTTGATGCGACGAATGCAGCCCTGCTGCCGCGCCAAGGTCCTCATGCTTCGGAATGGCGCAACTGGGTCGAGGAAAATGTTGAACGAGGATGCGACTTGAGGATCTTACTCATCACTCTTACCCGCCTAGGTGTGTGTTCACCCGTTGCTGCCCGCCCTCTGGTTCGCAAGGACCTGCAGACACGCGAGAGTTCCATTTGGGAGACTGTTCCATCCGCGTCCGGCCTGTCTGTACCAAGCGACTGATATACCAACGCAACAGCTTCGCAGCCTCTTTTTGCGCGACAAGTGTTACCATAATTTATTCAAAATATGCAGTGCAAATGCGACGCTCTTCTAAACGCGTGTACATTGCATACATTTACATGAACAAGGCCCCAGATATATTGAGTAGATCCTGACCCTCGTCAACATCATCATTGAGAGAAGGTGCTTGTTCCTGCTAAGAAAAAAAAAGCGTCAAGTTTGTGCAAGGTCACATATCGATGTGAATGGGGTAACGCACCTTGGGTTGGCGACGTCGCTGACGTCTGCGCCTCGACTCTTGACCAAACACGGTGATGTTGCCAAGGTCATCGTTGGTGTAGACGTACGGAATGACTTTAATGTGTGAACCGAGTCGTCTCCTAATTTCTTCCCCATACAATCGGGCATAGCGCAAAGCCTACAGCGACGTGAAAGGTTAGCGTGCCGTTGTGCAAAGTGCCGTTGTGCAGAGTGTTGCACGTGTGTCTATGCGATTGAAATTGACATGTTGGGGTCTCTCACCTGCTCTCGCACTTTCTTGCGCTTCTCGGTGCGCTTACTGCGTTGATTTTGCCCCTGGCGGTTGAAAATCAGTGATTTCGCCTCAACCACTGCGAATTTCGACGTCCCGTCTGAAAAGACAACGTCCCCGCGACCGCCAGCAAGACTTGACGACCATTCGTACCTGGGTAACAGGCGTTTGTTGACAGAATCGAGTCAGAACGCAATACACCGGCGCGACTACAAACAGGACGTCAACGTACTCCACTGCGTACGGAAATTCCTTTGCAAACTTCTCCAACGGAATAGTGGAAGTGGTGATTACTTGTTGTCGGGCAGACATGATCGCTCGATGCCATCCGGAAGCATCCGACGCATTTTTTGACTGCCGGACAAGAACAGTAAGATTCGGATCGCTGACATGCATGGCACTGATGTGCAAATACAACACAGCCACCGTACCGCAAAATGGTGGACAGTTCCATCCTTTAATGTGATGGCGATACCATCGTTCCACCCAGTGGGTCGCACCTGCATGTCGTCCGAAGAACTCCTTGCTTAGGAACCACATAGCAACGAGCCTCCACTGCATGATACAGGGTACACTTACGTCTTCGACGTTCTTGAGTACTGCAACAGAATCAATGTCTTCGAGAGGTACCTCCCACAGATCGATAATTTCGCCATCTTCATGCATGAAATCCACTTTATTAGAGGAACAAACATGCGACGCAGCGGTGCAGCGGCAAGTTCATTTTGGTATAATGGGGGGCACACAAACCGTGACTTCGACTGCGCAGGAAAAAGCGATGGAAGCTCAAGTGGAAGTATCCTTTGGGAATCATTTGTGACTTCATCGACTTGTTGGGAATTTGCTTGGCATTAAATCGTGGATGGTAGCCATTTTCGCTGTCGTAAAAGTGAATCAAGTATCCGGTGCGAATTGACTTCACCCCAGCTTCATTCTTTCGGTCGGCTTCACTCATCTCTCGTGTCAATATGTCACCTTGGATTTGTGGAGTTACAGCACCGGACTGAACTTTGTCTTGCACCTGTCCCAGACTGTACACTGACTGAATCAGGAAATTTATCACTTTGAACTCTGCGGCGTGAGATTCAAACGGCATTAAATCGCCGGGGCGCGACGACAGCAGGTGTTCTCTAATTTTTGCATCCCGGCGAATACACAGATCCTTTAGCAACCGCTTTGCTGGCGCACTTTTCGATGGGAGCTGCTTCAGAGTCATGTTGTCCAGCCACTGCATCTGATCGGAAAATTTGTGATTCCAATCATACGCAGCCCTTGGTAGTTTTGCAAATGCCCGCAATTGAGGTGAGAAACCCGTCAGTCGACTGCGAAACATAGTCGCGGCTTGTTGGACCAGCATGGCTTGTTCGGGTATCCCCACTCCGTCAACAGAGTCGTTTAGTGCTTCAGCTCCCACATGTAGACATCATAGCCACGGATCGAAGTCCTGGATCACAGGACAACAGACAGAAAGAAAGAGACTTTTACGAAGAAATTCCAACAAGAGCTTCAACATCTCAGCAACAATTCCGAGTTATCCTAGCCACCGACTTATCCGCTCCCTCCACCACAAGTATGACGACGACAACCACAGCGGAGGTTCGGAAACGGCCGATTCGATCGATTGCGTCCAAAACAACTTCTAATCAATCGACCACCACAAGACAGGGGCCAGGCCAATGACGACGATTTCTGCGACCAACAACAGCTATGATTATATTTCGGTGCGCACAGCACGCCTAGCACTCCCCACCAGCACTTCGTTCTGCTTCGCTGCTTCGCTGCTTCACTACGCATGCTGTGGGACGAGAAACCAACGCGACCCCGTGACGCATGGCGGCGCATGGCCGCAACCAACCGGCCGCCGACCGGCCGGCCGTCGTCGATTTCGCGTGCACGGCGACGTTCGTTCGTTCGATCTCTGTAAACCCCCTCGACGATGTCCTTCCTCATTCCCCGTTTTCCCGCCAAAGTCCTGAAAATAGAACATCTTTAATTCCATGCGTATAAGGAATCAGAGGTAGTATCTATAATTAGGATACTACACTATTTAACACTAAATCCAGAAACAAGAAATATCATGTGTTTGTCGTAGTGAGACAATGTGTTATCTATAACTAGGATATAATTGAAACCGGCCGCCGTTGTCGCGGACAGACAGACGGAGCGCGGCAGCGCCTTCAAAGTGTACATTTTATGTACGTTATGTCCTAAACGTACATTAATATTTGTACTAGTTTATGGGAGCGTTGAATAGTGTACAGAAAGTGTACGTATCGTACATGTGGAAGAGTTGCGGGTTCGTTTCTGTACGTTTGAGTGTACGCGTACACTGCAATCAGGTTGTGCTGGTTTGTGGGAGCGTTGTGTGGGTGTACAGAAAATGTACGGTGTACATCGAGGCAGCAGTACAACGACCAAACCGAAGTTGACAACGACGATGCGTTCGTCGTTTGTTCGTTCGTTCGTTCGTTCGTTCGTTCGTTCGTTTGTCGTTCGTTCGTCGTTTCTGTGTCGTCGTCGTCGTCGTCGTCGTCGTCGTCGTGTCGTCGTCGTTGTCGGTCGTCGGTCGTTGTCGTCGATGTTGTTGTTGTAATGAACAGACCAGGCTACTGCTGCGCACTCACTCACTCCCTCAATCAATCATCCACTCTCTGTTGCGTGATCAGAAACTCCCGCCGCTCTTCCTCTTCTTCTTCTTCTTCTTCTTGTCGTTGTCGTTGTTGTTGTTGTTGTTGTTGTTGTCGCTGTTGTTGTAAAGTTGTCGGTTATCGTTGTTGTGGTGGTGGTGGTTCTGGTTGTTGTTGTTGTTGTTATTGTTCGCCTGTTGACTTCCGTGGTACTTCCATGCTTTCTTCCTTCCTTCATCTCCTTGTCTCATTGTTCGTTGCCTTGCGACTTACTGCGCTGACGCACTTACTCACTGTTCATCGTTCCGTTGCTCGCTCGCTTGTCCGTTTGTTTGTTCGTTTCCTATCATGAACTTCACGTTGTTGTTGCCCCTGTTCATCTTAACTGTTGCGGACAACGTCCCTGGTCACGCACGACTTGTTGTGCGCTTTGAGAACAAGCGTTGCTTTTCTTTTGGTGGGCTTTTTGTCCGTTTTCGTTCCGTGGTGTCATCTCAGTCTTTAGATTGCGCCTGTTGCGCACTGCGATTGCGGCTGCATGAAATTGGAGTGTGAACACCCCCGCACTCACGTATCTCCTTTTGAAGTCTGTTCATCTAGCGACAGTGCCATAGCCCGAGAGGGCCCGTATTCGTTCCACGATGAGTCTCTTCAGCATGCGAGATATCTGGACGCACAGCGTCGGCTCCGAAGAGGAGTACGACCGTGGGTGCGTGGCTGTTGGGAACGTCGATGGTGGAACAATCGAGGAACAGTCGAAACTGTCCGCCCTGGAGATCGGGCGACAAAATAAAGTGGTCACTGGGAGCCTGGACGGAATGCTTCGCATCTTCCATCCAAGCCGTGGCCCGTACGAACCATCTGACTTAGTGCTGGAGCAGAAGTTAGATGGCCCCATTCTGCAATTGGCCATAGCCAGATTTTCGTCAGCGTCGGCGACAATGGAGCTGGCTGTACTTCACCCAAGGTCACTTTCCGTGTTTCGCGTCGTGTCAGAAACCGATCAGGAGACTGGAAAAACCAAGCAGTCCAGGCTGGAGAAGAAGTACACTCACCAGCTAGGACAGGAAGGCCTGCACTTCACTGCCTGCAACATGGTGCACGGGACATTTGGGCACGAAAACACTCGAATGCACAGCATTTGTGTCCAGTCAATGGATTGCCAGTTGGCTTTCTTTTCTGGTGAGATCCCGTCTTTCAGCAGATATTTACCGACGGGCTTGATCCCAGGCCCGTTGTGCTATGTGCACGAGTCAGACATATTTGTGACGTGCTCGCCGGACATGAAAATCCAAGCATTCAAATTTCAGACGATAGCTTCTGCGAAGAAGCAACAGGGGGGAGCATCTGAGTCGTCAATCAAGTGCGAGTGGGAATGCAATATTGGCGAATATGCTTTACAGATCATTTCTTCTCGTGTTCGACGAGGCGGAGTCATGTCGCCACACGACGTTGTCGTCATTGGTGAACATAGTCTTTTATTCATCGACAATCAAACCGGTGACTTGTTCATGCAGCGGCGACTGGAATACAAGTCAACGGCTGTGTGCTCGTATCCTTCCGCCGACAACAACTGTGACAACATTATTGTGGCCTCTAACACTGGCCACGTTATGGTCTACGACAATCTGAAGCTGATTTGGGCATCGAATGTTCCTGCGAATACCACAGCGACGGTCGTATTCGTTCAAGTGACAAGCTTTTTTGAAGCGAAGGGCTTAATCACCATCATGGACGACGAGGGACAACTGGCAGTTGCGTGTTTAGGAACGCGACCGAGTCCGGCGAAGCTACGCGACGACGACAAGCCGCTTGACTTCGACGCCATGGACGAAGAGCACCGCAAGCTTTTGGCTATTATCAGACAAGCCCAGGCCACAGAGGTGGATGAGCCGATCCGCGGAAGTGGCGGCGGTGGTGGTAGCGGTGGTGGCAAGGTAGTCCTTCGCGCGAAGTGCCCACCCCACCTCGAAGAAGAAGATGCAATGGACGAGTACGATAAGAGAGACTTCGAGTTCATCCGGACAACGAAGGGCGTGAAAATGTTGTTGAAAGTCCGGTTATACGTCTTGTACAAGTGCAATGACGCCAGCAATGCGGCCCCGTTGAAGAACGTCAACGTCGCTATCCATCTTCCTTCTGGGTTAATTGCACGAGAAAATAGTTTCTGTATTGACTCCCTCGCGGGCACGTCAGAAGCGAACGCGACTGTTCTCCCAATATTTGTGTATCCCTCTGCACAAGACTTACCAGCTGTTCTTGACATGAACATCGTTGCTGCATACTCAATGCCCAACGGCGAGCCCAGGACGTCAAGTTATCAACTGGCTCTTCCACTTGGAACAGTGTGCAAATTGATGCCGGCTGTCAAGCTCAACAATTTCAAGTTCACATTGGAAGTCAACAAAAAGAACCCACCTCGACTCACGAAACTGTACCACGACATGGTGGAAGATCCGCAGGTCAGCAAGAAGGCCCGCGAGAAGATTCTAGGCCAGACCTCAAACGTCGTTTCGTTTTGCTACATGGGCACTGGATTGGATTGCACCATTCTGGGTTCGAAGAGTGGCGGGCGTTTCCGTATCCAGTCATCCTGCTTGAATACCATGCTCTTGGTTACTTCTGACTTCATCTCAAGGTTGAAAATACATTTCTCGCAAGAGGGTGGCGAAGAGTTTGAAGCTTCGTACGTGGATCCGCTTCCTCTGGCTGACTTCTTAGAGGCTGCTGAAAATCATTTCCACTACCGCAAAACCCTCATCAGCGCTGTCGCAGACCTCGATAACCGTGCACATCAATTCCGCAGCATCCAGAAACGGCTCTTGGTGAGGTACAAGGACAGGAATTCCGCGCCACTGGACCATTTAGATACTTTGTTAGCCGGGACCTTCGACAAAATCCACGACGCGTCTGTCCATGTTGACGAGTGCAGGGCCAATCTACGGAATGCTGCCCAAAATTTGTCCTTGATTACTGGGCTTGTTGTACTGCTCATGCGTCATCGATATTCGTTAGATGAAGAGAACTTTAATGTGATCAAATGCGCGCTGTCGACTCACATCGACGATAGTGATACCGGCGACGAAGGTTGGGAGGAACGAACTGATGCTGCTGTGATGCATCTTTTGCGAACAACTTTAGCGAAGACGACGAAAGAATCAACAATGGGAAGCGCTGAGCTGACACCACCAAAAAATTTGAAAAAGTTTCGCAAGCACATCACCATTCTGTGTGATCGTCTTTCCAAGGGAGCATTGCCGGCTGCACCTGCAGAGTCCCCGGACGGAAAGTAGGCGCGGGAATCTCCGCAATGGTATTTTCAACAAGAATAAAACAAGGAAGAAGTAACATGTAACAGCCCATACCTCACCTCAATCGTTTGTTCGAACATGAAACTAGCACACTTTATTTCGGAGACATAATACACGCATGCTTGTGCTGTTATGTTGCGGACGTTGCACATGTAATAAATTGCCGCAACATTGCAGCATCACGGCATCAGAATCACCGCAATAAGTGATCCGCGATAAGACCGCGCCACTGCACTTACGCACCATCGATCGAACCGTCACACCATCCCACCATCGCACCATCGCACCATCGCACCATCACACCATCACAGCATCGATCGCACCATCACAGCATCGATCGCATCACACATTGACCGTTAATTTAGAATTGACGTCCAGAACATAAACCAATAATTCCAACTTCACATTCTAACCAAACGTGCATTGAATTGTGGATTATGGTACTGTATAGGCCATGTGCAATAGTCACAGAGTTGCGCCCTCACTCACCCACTGATTTATGTCCTCCTTCGCACACTCGCACACTGAGTCAGTCAGCGCAGTCGGTGGCCATTTTCCTTCGTCGTTCGTCGTTCGTCGTTCGTCGTTCGTCGTTCGTCGTTCGTTGTTCGTCGTTCGTCCTTCGTCGTTCGTCCTTCGTCCTTCGTCCTTCGTCCTTCGTCCTTCGTCCTTCGTCCTTCGTCCTTCGTCGTTCGTCCTTCGTCGTTCGTCCTTCGTCCTTCGTCGTTCGTCGTTCGTCGTTCGTCCTTCGTCCTTCGTCCTTCGTCGTTCGTCGTTCGTCGTTCGTCCTTCGTCCTTCGTCCTTCGGGCGATTGGATGGTGGTGACGACAAATAAATGCAGCGACAGTGAACGGTAACGAATGGTGACAAGTGGTGATGATGACCTCAAGGCAGAGAACGACGGCAGAGAACAACTGACTACGACCGACGCAGCAAGAACGACGACCGACAGGCGACGAACTTTAAGCAGTGCAGCACGCCGCCGCCGATTGGCGCGACGAAGCCAAGAATCACGTGCAAGCCTCGGCGCGCGAACACAATTTTCAACAATTATTCCGCAGGCAGTCGTTGGGCCGCTCGCGATGGCGTGCGGATGATGTAGCAGGCACTTGAAATTCGCCCTGTCAACTGGTTAAGCCGGCCACTTTCCGACAGCCTTTTTGCACGATGGACATCCCAAAACGCGGTTGGCTCCTGAAGCAGCCGATACAACGGACGGTGCGGTCGAAGCTGAAGAAGTCATTCGGCAAGTCCAAACGCCGCTACTTCGTCCTCTTCAGAAGCTCGCACAGGTCCAACTTCGTGTATTTCACGAATGAAAAGATGAAGAAGGAGAAAGGGCGCCTCATCGTTACCGCCACGTCGACCGTGCAAAGACGTCTCGCGACGGCATCTTTCGAGGTACGGACTGCTGCAACAACCTTTGCTCTGCTTTGCCTCGCTTACGTTGGTCACACCTACAACTTTTGTTTTGTTTTCTGTGTCGTTATGCCCCTGGATTGCAATGCTCTGCTACAGCTGGTCGACGACTCCAATTCCGTGTTCGTGGCACGTGCAGAGAGCGAGGAAGACGCCGCGGAGTGGGTCGATGTGCTTCAAACGGCCATCAATCAGCACCAGATCGCGGACAGTCCTCAGAAACCAGCAGCTGTTGGTGCGTCGGCGCAGCCAACCGCCAATCACGCAACGCCGGTCACTCAACACACGGCAGCAGTGACAACGACTCCAGCAAGGTCGACCCCTCATGCTCACGGCCACCCCGTGGGCGGCGAGGCGTGGGCTGCGGATCTTCAAGCCAAGGAGGCGCACCACGTGGAGCGGCTGGCCGAAATCAAGGCGCTCACAAAGCACATCAAGTTCCACGACAAAACGCTCGAGGACTTTAGCAGCGACGAAGAAAGCGACGACAGCAGCGAAGAGTACATCGACGAAGACACCAGCAAGCTGTTGACCGAAAGACTCACGCTGCAGTTTGAACTCGAGGAGTTGCGCAAACAGCTGCGGCTGCACGGTTACTCCACCAATGAGGACAACGACCCAGCTGACGACGAAAACGACGCCAGTGCGGACGCGGCGGCGGCCGACGAACAGATAGATGATGATGATGCAGCAGCACCCGCCACTGCGGAGGCGGAGGACGTCGACGGCGAGGACGAAGAGGTAGACCAAGAGGCCCTGGACAAGGCTGCCGCAGAGCAGGCGGAGCTGGAGGCCAAGTTGGACCCGGCCGAGCGCCAGTGGCTCCGTACCCAACAGCAGCTTGAGAAGATGAGGAACCCAGAAGCGGCGGCAAAAATGTCGAAACAGAACGCTTCGAAGCCCCAGCAGCAACAACCTGCGGCTACAAGTCAAGCAACCTCTGCGAGGAAGGATCACACGGCGACGTCGGCAACCACATCAGCGACGAAGAAGGAGGGTGCTGAGAAAAACCGCACACTAGAAAGCGAAAAACAAACGACGGCCCGCGGCGGTCAGCAGACAAAAGCCCCCGTGGCGAAGGCTGGCACAGGACGCGGGAATGGTGCAGTAGACACTAACGCCCAGGGCCTCGAGATATTCCGCCTGAAACAGCAACTCGAAACCCTGCAGCGCAAGTACGACAGGGACTTGGCCGCTTCTGCAGCGCGAGAGGCGGAGTTGGCGAGTACGGTCGCAAAGTTAAGGGAGGAGGTTTCTACTTTGCGGGCTGCGGCAGCGCGCGCGGAAGTAGAGTCCGCGAAGCAGCCAGACCCAGGGTGCAAGTGTGTGGTGACATAAAATAAATGCAATCTGGCAAAGGAGAACGCAGAACGCCGTCGACAACTACCTCATTGTTTGAAACAAACTCACAAAGTGTAATTGGTGAACAAATGTCACCAGAAAAACACAGCCCTGACAGCATGAAAGTAACTTGCCGCGGTCCGCAATCGTCGGTTACATAAATGGTTGATTGCATCAGCACGTCCGGTGCATTGGCATTGCCGTCGTTGCCGTTTGTCGTCGCCGTGTCGTTTTGTGCCGCTGCCGCCATTGCCAATGTCGTCGTTGTAAAGTCATTGTAGCCAATGTCGTCGTCGTTGTTGCCGTCGTCGTTCGTCGGTCGTCGGTCGTCGTTCGTTTGTCGTTCGTTTGTCGTCGTTCGTTTGTCGTCGTTCGTCGTTCGTTTGTCGTCGTTCGTTTGTCGTCGTTCGTTTGTCGTCGTTCGTTTG
>ENA-OWNT01004163-OWNT01004163.1-seawater-metagenome-genome-assembly--contig:-NODE-4163-length-12934-cov-3.715952_pt1 | contig 12934 bp, 15 predicted proteins | sample MGYA00238136_ERZ651165 | MGnify/ENA primary metagenome ERZ651165 (study PRJEB26861, sample SAMN08777766) | seawater metagenome | isolation source: coastal seawater | place: USA: Florida | collected... | reverse complement strand
CAAGCACGGCAGCAAGCACGGCAGCAAGCACGGCAGCAAGCACGGCAGCAAGCACGGCAGCAAGCACGGCAGCAAGCACGGCAGCAAGCTCAACGGCGAGTTCAACGGCAAGCGCGACGACAAGCGCAACGGCGCACTCAACTGCCGCCGCCGGTGGTGCTGCTGCATGTGCGCGAGCAATAAAAGATGCGCTGGTGCGTGCCGATAGAAACGCTGCCGAAGTGATGGCGGAGGATATGGAAATCGGCTCCGTTCCGTGGCGCATGGTGGTGCACAAAACATACTTTTCAAAGCCGCGATTCGCAGCAGACCTGTCCGAGGCAGTACGTGCCACGTCTCCGGGTGTTGCGGCGAGGATCCCTCTGTACTTTCACTACCCGTTGAAGGCGCATGGTCTGTTGCCCGCTGCGGTATCGTCGTCCATTGGCATTTGCACCGCTGTGGACCCGAAGGCGCTCGAACATCTGACCAGAAAACACCTCCTGTCCCAGCACGGCCCACTGCAGCCGTATTTACCAACGGGTTGCGGATTTGAGAAGCTCGACGCTGCAGCGGAGGAACAAGTCCGCTCGTTCGTGGCTGAGAACCAGGTTGTGATTGTGAAGCCATCGTGGGGATACGCAGGACAAGGGATCCTCACTTCGACAGACGCCGACACTTTGATTCGGCACATGAAAAGTTTGTCTCGGAAGTATTACGAATGGCGCGTGGAGCAGTACGTTGCGCGCCCACTGCTTTATCAAGGCAAAAAGTTCCATTTGGGGTTGTACATGATGGTCGTCAATCGTCGTAATTGGAAGGGGTGCAAGGCATTTTTTCATGACGATCAAATTCTAGTGCCGGCGCTACGGGCCTACAACGAGGGCGACTGGCAAGTTGGGGAAGTGCATGACACCCATGCATCCAGTCTTGACTACCGTTGCGGCTCCGCGCGGCAAGCATTTGCAAAAGAGTTTGATGCGGAAACGTGTGAGAAAATTCAGCGAAATATTGCCACTCTCTGCAACGCCATTAAATGTGTGGTGGAAGGCGCTGATGTACGACCGCCACGCGGATTGGAGCCCGAGTTGTGGTACTCTTTTTGGCGCATTGATTTGATGTTCGAGCGCGACTTTCATCCTCGACTACTGGAACTGAATAGCTCACCAGGTGTGGTCTATGTTGAAAGAGAGTATCTGGGTGGTTTGTTGCGTTTTATCGCACAACGGGCTGCGAAGGAGTACGGGAGGAGTTTGCTCAAAACTGAAATTACAACTAACGGACATCCACTAAAACGCAAAGCCTCGGACATGGGCCATGGCCATTCTGCCCCGCCTAACAAACGTGAAATAGATTCACGATTGTCTGTTTCGCAGCTGCGTACGTTATTGGGACCAAGAGCAGCCCTCAGCACAAACCAAACAGATGCAATTAGCACAGTAGCTTTAGCCCTGAGTGTGAACAATGCAGATTCTCCTCGTTTGATCAGCACCATCTTAGAGATTGTTCATCCTGCCGCTTTAGCACAATGGAGAGGATCGAAAGGGGGCATTGTCAACTATGCCGCCGAAGCTGGATGTTCATCATCTCTTGGTGAGGCATCATCAATGTATTGTTGGGACGATGTATGATGTATATGTGTAACTGTGTGTTTGCATAATGTCTCGTGGTGTAGCACTACTGTTAGCTTACCCAGAATTCGCAGTGTTCAAAGATAGGCGTACTCCGGAAGGCGCGGCACTCGCCAGGCTCGTGGAGCATCGTCCACGCTGTGAAAATGTTCTGCAACGAACGTCGTACCAACGCTCTAATCATCGGCGTGACGACCGGGAGCGTGATCGTCGTGATCGTCGGCACCACGACAGTCGAGCATACCACCACCACCGTGACAGAACGGAAAGAAGCAGGTCCGGTTACCACAGGCACTCCAGCAGATAACTGTACGATCGTAAATGAATGTTTCAAGCAATTGTTTCTTTCATACATCGAATCAATAATTAAAGTTAGCTTGCGCCCGGCCGCGACACGGTCAACTCACGTGCTTTTTTCAGCATGCTCGCCATGGCATCGCGTTGCATCTGTTGTTGTGCTTGCATTGTCGCGTGCAACGTTTTGTAGGCCGTCCGCCAATAATGTGGATCATCCGAGGCAGCAGATTCCACCTCGTCGTCATTATCTGGGGTAACTCCGGCAACGAATTTTATGCGAACCATCGGAGACGAATGACTGTCTCCGTCGTGGATGTGCTCCGTTTCAGACAGCGATTTAGCGCGAGACAGTTGATCTTGGAGTGCAGCAATCTTTGAATCCCGTTGGTCTAATTGGCGCTTCGCGAACTCGAGACGCTTATTCGTGGACTCCAACTCTTTCTGGAGCTGTTCAAGCTGGGCGTTGCTCGCTGCTGCAGCAGCTACTGCTGAGTCAGACTCTACGTCTACCAGCTGTACCTGCACGAATACAATTGAAGGTGAATGCAAATAAATAGTAGCTCTACGTGAACGATTGGCAAGCCACGCACATCCAGTTCATCGTCAGATTCTTCACTGGACACAGAGTCGTGACTGGCTGCCACCTCGTGATCGTCCTCACTGCTAGCGCCATCGTCGTCATGATCAGCAAGCTCAAGGTGCTCAATTGCGACCGAGGCTTCGTCCACGATGTCATCAGCATTGTTGGGGATCTGATCATGTTCGGTTGAAGCACTGTCCCCGCCATCGCTGTCGTCGTCACTGCTAATGAGGTCGAGCGCTAGATGAGGGAACGCGTTGTGCAGTGTTGCAGTTACTATGTCCTCGCGTGTGGCTCCTTCAGCAACAACAACATGTTTCGCAGCCGCAAATTTCTTGAGTTTCTTCAGTGTCAGGCCGTCGAGCTTATTCCTGAAGAGTTCATGTGGCTCTTTTGCTGCAGGCACGGGCACATCGTTTTGCACGGCCGACGCGCCCGGCTCGGTGCGCCCAGTACTCTTCTTCGCTTTGGTGACTTTGCTCGATTTTGTCTTCGCAGTCTTTGTGCCTTGAGCGCTCTTGCGCGCCCCCGCTTTGCTTGCCGACGACGTACCAACAGAAGACTTCTTTTTCTTGATTTTCACTGCCGCACCACCGCTGGCAGTGCTTTGTTTGCGACGCGGGGCGGGCTTTGCCGTGGTTTTCTTCTTCTTCGTGCCTGTTTTCTTCACCTTCGCCGTCGGTCCTTCATCGCCCGCGCTACTCGATTTCTTCTTCGTCACTTTCTTCAATACTTTGACACTGCTCTCTTGCACAAACACGCCGTGCTTTTGTTTGCACTTGAAGTACTGAACGCCGTCTACTGTTCTGCAGGTGCAACACGCAAGGACACAGGTGGTTAACGTGTGGATGGTGTGCTCGCTGGCAGTGGGTGGAAGATGCCTCACTGGAGAAACAGAAACAAGGACACATAGTGGGCCGACACATGATGGGCCGGGCCACGCGGGCACGCTTGCGTGCTTGCCAGAGTGTTGGTGAGTGCGTGCGTGCATGCAGTCAGGGCAGTGCTGGCGCGCGGTGCCGCCGAGACGCACAGACAATCAGCGATGCAAGTGCAAGTCCAAGGGCGGCGAGGCGCGAAGCGGCAGGAAGGGAGTGCACCGCACTGCAAACGCCACACGCACACCCCCATGCCATTGCTTGCGCACGACGTACCCATCGTTGATGCCATTGGGCTTGTCCAGTGCAACGCCGACCCAGACACCTTCGTGAAATTCCGTGGTGTCGTGGAACTTCACGACCCCTTTGTGGACGACGCCCTGCCGGTCCACGGCAACTCGCTTGCCGAGAAGGACTCTGGGGGCCTTGGCTTTTTTCTTTTTCTTCTTCTTGGCATTTTCCGCTGCGGAAGACATGTTCGTCGTTTCTCCACACGAAACAGAACTAAAAATAAAGCGAACAAACGAACAAAACAAGTTGGTTCTGTCGCAAGATGTGATAACCCTGGCTGTGGTGGGTCGGTCCGTGCGAAAGTGCGAGTTGTTGTGGCGGTTTGGCGGTTTGGCGGTTTGGCGGTTGCGGTTGCGGTTGCGGTTGCTGCTGCTGCTGCTGCTGCTGCTGTGGTGGTGGTGGTGGTGGTGGTGGTGGTGGTGGCGGTCGGCGAGGTAGCTGCTGCTGCTGTCTCTTTTCAAGCTAGTTGTTAGTGCGGTGCTTTGACATGATTGACCGAGTCACCACCTCAGTCAGGTTCTCACGTGGGTGGTCTGGACTGTGGATTGCACGACAACCAACCAATCGGGCGGGGAGGTTGTTGTGTTTTTGTGCGTATTGTGTCCAACAACCAACCGTAAGCAAGCAGTCAATAATGCAACAACAACAAAAAGCAGGCAAAAAAGCGCGCGAAATTGCCACCACGGACGAGACGACCAACAGCCTGCCGCGCGAGCATGCAGTCAAGGAAGAGCCGTGTTGTTGGCGGTGTGGGCGGCGAACGGTCACAGCGCACGCTGCCAACAAAGAAAGCAGAGGGCACGGTCCACGCTGTCACGACCACCACCTGCACTCGGGATAGCCACTCGTCCGTCACGGTGGGTTTCGACACGAAGCGGGAGAGGGAGAGAGCGGGAGAGACCCTGAGCATGGCGGCAGCCAGGCAGGGGCAGACAGGCACTTCGTCAGAACCACGGACACCATCGTCGCGAGCGAACAAAGGTGCGCACGTGGAGCAACCGCAACGCACCCTGCCTGTCTTGTTCTCCTCCTCCTCCTCCTCCTCCTCCTCCTTCCTTACTTCCTTCCTCCTCCTCCTCCGCTCCTCCGCTCCTCCTCCTGTGCCTCCTCCTCCTCCTCCACCACCACCACCTTTATTTATTTGTCCCTGCGTCAGGACGTCTTTCTGTCTGTCTGTCCTGGTTCCCTTCCCTTGCTTGCCCGCTTGTGGGTGCTTGCTTGCTTGGTTGGTTGGTTGACTTATTGTTTGTGGGTGCAATACTGACACCCAACCCCCTACGAAGCGCTCTTTTTGTCCGCGTGTTCGTGGATTCGTGGATTCGTGGATTCGTGGATTTGCTGTCTGTCGTGTGCTTGCTTTGTTTGCTTCGGTCGGTCGGTTTGGTCGGCTGGTTGGTTGGTATCATAGATAGGTTGGTTGGTTGGTCAGTTGGTTGGTATCATAGATACCAAAGGTTGGTGCATTGGTTCATTCATTGGTTCATGGTCATGTTCGTCTGCCTGTCCGTCCGTCCGTCCGTCCGTCCGTCCGTCCGTCCGTTCGTTGGTTCGTCGATTCGCTGGTTCGTCGATTCGTTGGTTCGTTGTTGGTTGGTTGGTTGGTTCGTTGTTGGTTGGTTCGTTGGTTCGTTGCTTCATTTTTCACTTTCGTTGGTTGGTTGGTTGGGGTTGGTCGGTTGGTTCGTTGGTTGGTCGCGTATGAGTATGTATGGCACGACAGTACAGTACTGACTGTACAGTACAGAACAGTACAGTGAGTGAGTGAGTGAGTGAGTGAGTGAGTGAGTGAGTGAGTGAGTGAGTGAGTTGACTGACAGTGAGTGTATGGATAAGAGTGAGTGAGTGAGTGAGTCTGAAGAGCGAGTGAGTGAGTGAGTGAGTGTCAATCAGCATTGTACAGTGTACAATGTACAATGTACAGTGCACTGTACAGAATGAATGAATGAATGAATGAATGAATGAACCATGAATGAATGAAGGAATGAATGAATGAACCATGAACAATGGCGGACAACCCACCAACCAACCAACCAAGGTTCCAACGTTCCAACCAATCAACGACCAAACAACAAACAACCACTCACTCTTTACTCACTCACTCACTCAACCACTCAACCACTCAACCACTCACAGTAAGTACTGTACAGCAAGCATGTCATCAGTCACAGTTCCACAGTTCCACAGTTCCACAGTTAGTTATGTCATAGTTCCACACACACACAGTCAGTCAGTCAGTCAGTGAGTGAGTCATCCATCCATCCATGTCTTGTCTATCCATCCATCCATCCATCCATCCATCATCAGTTGATTGAGTGAGTGAGTGAGTGAAGAGTGAGTAAAAGAGTGAGTGAGTGAATGAATGTGTCAGTGAGTGATGAGTAACAAAGAGTGAATGTGTGAATGTGTCAGTGAGTGAGTGAGTGAGTCAAAGAGTGAGTCAAAGAGTGAGTCAAAGAGTGAGTCAAAGAGTCTCTCTCTCCCTCTCTCTCTCTGTCAGTTCGCCTGTGTGTGTGTGTGTCTGTCTGTCTGTGTTCTTTCTTTCCTTCTTTCTTCTTTCTTCTTTCTTCTTTCATCTTTCTGTCTTTGGTTGGTTGGTTGGTTGGTTGGTTGGTTGGTTGGTTGGTTGGTTGTGCATGGATGGCCACTCCACTCCACTCCACTCCACTCCACTCCACTCCACTCACTCTCATCATCATCATCATCTCTCGCTCACCTCTCACTCACCTCTCACAGCTCACAGCTCACAGCTCATGCACGCACGCACGCACGCATCACAAGCAAGCAAACACACACGACAAACACGACTAACACAACTAACACAACACACACGACACACGACGCACAACACGACACACAACACGACACACACCAACACACACACCAACACACACACCAACACACAACGTTCTCACACAGGTACTTACTTTACTTTTTACTACCCACGGTGTGTCACACCTACCACACCTACCAACCTACCTACCTACCTACCAACCTACCTCCAGGATCGATGGCCACACCTACCTCCAGCTATGATAGCTTGCTTGCTCGAACACTTGCTTGCTCGCTTACTGCTTGCTCGCTTACTGCTTACTGCTTACTGCTGACTGCTGACTGCTGACTGCTGACTGCTGACTGCTTACTGCTTACTGACAGACAGACAGACACAGACGGCCACAGTACAGCAGACACGCTTCGGGATTTGGAAAGGCAGCGAGCGAGTCGCTGACTTACTGACATGTACCCATTGACGAGTGAGTGACTGACTCACTGACTGACTCACTGACTCACTGACTGATTAACTAATTGCAAGCTGCTGCGGAGGCGAGGAGCAAGGAGCAAGATAGATGCCACGGAGCACGCCAGAGCGGCGATGATCTTGTCGCCGAAGAGCTGTTCGCTTGGTCGAAACGGGGCGAGGAGACGGGCTTAGTTTGGCTGGCCCAGTCTTCACTCGTCTTCCTCTGCTCTGGTTTCCTGCCTGCTTTTCTTCTTCGCGCGTTTGTTCTCGCTGTCGTTTGTTTGCTGTTCCCTTCTTTTTCCCGTTTTGTGTGTGTGTGTGTGTGTGTGTGTGTGTGTGTGTGTGTGTCTGTTCGTGTTGTTTTTTGTGTCTTTTTGTTCTCCCCCACCTCCCGGTATTGTAGCGTCGTCGTGCTTTTGTCGTGCCGCCACGCCCACGAGCGAGCTGTGTCGTTACCACCTGCACAGCTGCACCAGCTGCACACCTGACCTCCTTCCTGCACACCATGGCCGACCTCCAGACCCAAGTCCGCGCCCTGCTCGCGGTGCCAGACACCGTCCAGGCCCCCGAGTCGCTGACGCAGACGAACGCCCGACTCCGCTTCGTCGCCGACGCCGTCGGCAAGTTGCCCAAGGACCAGGTCGGCCGCGGACGCACCGCGCAGTGGCTCTCGTTCTCGCGCTACCTGCGGGGAGCCACCGCTGACACGCGCGGCTCCGCCGAACACGCCCTGGCGGCGCTCAACGACGAGCTCCGCACCAACGTCTTCGTGGTCGGCGCCTCCCCGACGCTCGCCGACGCCGTCCTCTTCGTGTCGCTCAAACTCTACGCCGAGAAGTTCCCAGACGCCGCCGCCACCACGCTGCCCAAGCTCACCAGCGTCGCACGCTGGCAGAGCTTGTACGCCGCCAGCGCCAAGCAGCAGCCCGTCTTCGCCGCCCCCGCCGGACGCTCGCTGGAGGAGAGCAAGGCCGCCGGGGCCGTCGCTCTGCCCGCCGCCGTGGCCGCCACCTTCGGTGCAGGAGGCGCACCCACCTTGCCCGCGGCCGCCGGCGGCGCCAAGGGACAGCAGCAGCAGAAGCAGCAGAAGAACAAGAAGAAGGGCGGCAAGAAGAAGAAGCCAGCCGCGGCGCCCGCGGCGGCGCCCGCCGCCGAGCCGATCGCCGAGATCGACATCCGCGTGGGCCAGATCGTCAAGGTGTGGGAGCACCCGGACTCTGACAAGCTGTGGTGCGAGAGCATCGACTGCGGCGAAGAGAAGCCCCGCCAGATCTTGAGCGGCCTGCGACACAACTTCACCCAGGAACAGATGCTGCGCCGCGTCCTCGTGGTCTGCAACCTCAAGGCCGCCAAACTCGGCGGCATCCCCTCGCACGGCATGGTGCTGTGCGCGTCCAACGACGAGCACACAGAGGTGGAGTTCCTCGAGCCCCCGGAGGGCGCCAAAATCGGGTGAGTTGCTCGTTGTTTGCACCCACCCACCCGTCCGCCGATCATTGTTGTCTGTGCATTTACCCTTTCCCTCGTCGGTGTCGCTCACATTCCATCACTTACGTTGCTGATTTTGTTCGCCGCAACACATGTCCCTTTGCTTGATTCGCAGTGAGAGGGTGACTTTTGCCGGGGTCACGAACGCAGCCCCGGCCACGACGTCCCGCATCCACAAGAAGAAGCTGTTCAACAAAGCCGCAGAGGGCCTGAAGACGACCGTGGACTGTGTGGCGTCGCACAACGGGCGGCATATGATGACATCGGTGAGCAACCGCTTGACTGCGCCGCCTGCATGCATGCTTGCTTGCTTGCTTGCTTGCACTGTTTCGTTGTCGCGTGGATGGGCTACGTGGCTGCTGGCATAGCGTGTGCCATGCGTGACCTGCCGACACGTCTGTGCCGCCGGATGATCCCTCCGACCTCGGTGACGTGGCTCTAATTTTGTGGTGTTGTTGCTGTCGTGGTTGTGCACGCGCCATGTCCATGAATCAGGCTGGACCAGTCACTGTCAAGTCGCAGAAGGAGCGACCAATTAAGTAAAATAACAGCAATCGCGTACAGCACATTGCAATGCTTCTTTGGCTTCTTTACCACTACTCGAGTGCCCCGCCGTGCGCATCAACGTTTTTCGCACGCAACACAGAGCAAACATACATGAAGCTGCACCCACACAACAACGTCAGTGCACAATAAGTACTACATAAAACTATGATGATGGATATTATTGTGGGATGGGCATGCAATGCGAGGGGCATCCCCGGTGTTGTCCTAGGAGAGGCAGAACCCTCGGGCGGTGGGGTCAACTCCCCTTGGCCGCCGCCGACGCTGCGGCTCTACGCTCTGGTGTTGCGTAAGGAAGACCCCGCGCAACGGTGCCGTCGGAGTGCACGGCGTAGTACTCGTCTGGGATCGGCCCGCAGCGACGCCACTCGTCGCGAAATATCTTCAATTCCCGCATCGCCATCCGAGGTGTCAACTCGTTCACGCGAAGACTGCAGACACGGCGACACAATTCCTGCGACTTGGCCTCATGCACTCTGCGTCGCTCCCGCGCGTCCAGCGTGCCTTGCGATTCGCGCCGCGTGTGTCCAGAGAAAGAGGGGGCGGACTTCCTGCCGCTATCTATCACTGGGGAGGAGCTGGGAGACGACTTCTTCTTCTTCTTCTTCTTCTTGGATTTCTTCTTCTTCTTCTTCGTCGGCCTGTCTGTCGTGCTTTTGCTCCCTGGGTCCATGTAAAATGAACTGTCCGGGGATGACGCATTGCTGCTGTCATCATCCGTGCTCATCTCTTCCGGTGCTTCCATTATGAAAGGAAGGGTGCTTGCTGAACTGTCCCGGGAATGTGCGCTTATGTCTTCGAGTAGCTTCAACTTCTGCATGTCTGCACGCTTCTGCCGGAAAATGGCTTTTCGGATCACGTCGGCGGGGCGGAACTCTGCCTCGACAGGGGTGGGCCCGGAGGGACCAAAGACGACGTACTTCGGAGGAGGGAGAAGGTCGTCAGGCGAGATCTCGACCTGCAAGAGAACAGTGGTTGCCATCGCAAGAACAGAGTGAGCACACCCGAGATACTTTCATGCGACTGGCGACTGCACGAGGGTGTGGTACTATCGAGCGACGGGCGCACCTCCACTTCCAGCAACAGTGCCAGCAACTTGACGCGTTTGAGCCGGCTAGCGATCTCTCGGAGTGAGTTCAGCAAGGTAATTTTGAGGGCTGTTTTGCGAAGCGCCCGCATGTGGAGTCTGAGCCGCGACGAGTGCGTGTCGAACATGTCGCGCAGATCGTTGCTGGACAGTGTCATTGCATCCACAAAGGTGAGTGTGCGGGCCGTGTAATGGCGGCGCAACGACGTGCACACGATGTCGTCGCCAATGACACAGCCGCGGTTGAACACGCGGCCCTTCGAGCCTACCAACCCACGACGCAGGATGAAGAGCTTCGCCTGGCCACTGGTACGTTGGCCTGCCGAGCAACAGTGGACATGTTGTCATTGCCGTCCGCGATCACAGTCAGCGACGAGCGACGAGCGAGCGACGACAACGAGAGAGCGAGCCAGAGCGTGGGAGCACATTGAAGGCTTGCACGCACCATATGTCACCAAAATTTCCATCGGAGGAAACGCTTCAGATTTCAAGCGCATGGTGAGCTCGCCGACGAAGAAGTCATGGTCCAGCTGTGGCGCCAACGGTGGCTTCGCAAACGCGGGCAGCGCTGTCACAGGCAAGCGTGAGCACAGGTGAGCAAGGTCATCCACGTATCACACAGCACACAGGAGCAGGAGTAGCTAATGCAGGAAAACTGGTCGTGTGCAGCCACCTACCGAGCAACGAATCCTTGTAGAGCAGGTTTGCGAGGATCGCCCGTATGCCGGGCGAACACTCTTCCATGACCATTTGGAGGTACTTGTGGTTGTAAAGCGGCGCTCGCTTGTGGAAGAAGGTGCGCAAGCGGCGTACTTTCGCGCCATTGTAGCCGGCATTGAACTACACAAACAACAAGAGAAGCGCGATGCAAAAACAAAAGAGACCCGTCAAACCCGGACACCGGCCGTCATTGATTGGTTCCGCAGCATACACTCACCGTGAGGTCGTGCAGGTTCTCCACATCGCGCTGGTAGTCATGCTGCGCCGGGTTGGCGTCAGAGAGAGAAGAGACGATGGTTCCGACCAGAAACGCGTAGATGCACGAGCCAAGGAACATGATGGTAATGCAGATCCACTCCTCCGCAGCGTTCGTTGGGACGAGGTCTCCATACCCGATCGTGGTCACCGTCATGCACGACCTACAAACATTACATGCGACGCGAGGCGGTGGGTGGGTGGGTGGATTCGTGAGGCGCGAAAAGAGACGACCAACAACAAAAGCAACAACACGACAACGAAAAAAATCGACGGTTGGCGGGCTGCAACCGCGCGCAGAAAAGAACGGGAAACATGGAGCAGCAGACGCTTACCAGTACAAGGCCGACAGATATCTCGTGCTTGCCCCAGCATCGGCGTCGTTTCGCAAGTACGTCTTTTCCCATACGTCGCGTTGCCCGAGCGCCAAGTTGGACGACAGCTCGAACACGCACGCCATGCAGTGGATCACAAATATCAGAACTGCGATGTACTTGAGCGGATGTAGCACCGTGGACCGCAGGCTGAACCGGTCCTCCCACCGCTTCAAGATGCGGCTGGCCCGAAGGAGCCGCACGATCTTGAGAACGCGCGCCAGCCGCACGATCTGGAGCGTGGCCAGCTGGTCCTCTGACACTGCGGCGTCTTCCTCGAGCAGCTGGACTTGCGTCTCTGAGTCGAACAAGAAGAACGGGAGCACGGACACGAGGTCGACGGCGAACCACGTCCGCGCGTAGCGGGAGGCGATGACCTTGATGTCGTACACGATGGTGCCGGCGATCTCATCCTCGAAGCCGAGGAAGAAGTTGAGGCCCATGTCCGCGATGAAGAAGGCATCGATGACCCTGTTCCAGATCCAGTACCCCGAGGACACGGCGCCACCTTGGAATTCCGACGACGTGAAGAAGGCGACCTCGACGGGGGTGGCGATGGCCACGAAGCAGAGCAGCGCTACCATCACGAGGTCCCACACGGTGTGCCACCGCTCGTCGGGGTCGATGCTGCACGCGCGCTGCTGGCTGATGGTATCCAAGTACTCCTCCACGCGGCGCACGGTGGCGAGCGCGGAGTCCTGGATTTCCGCGATCCGAATCCTACGAGCGCGCGTGTGTGGCGTGGTGGGCGACGACGTCGCCGACGAGGCCGCAGAGGACGAATTGGACGCCGCGGTCGTCGGGCGCGTCGACTGGTCGGTCGCTGGTCCAGACAGGCGTTGGGCGCTGACTGACTTGCTCCCTGCATCTTTCGGCCCCACAACAACGGTCAACGATGAGGGACCGGAGGGCATCGCCGCGCTTGAGGGCGCCTACCCGCGCCACTGCGAGTGTCCCATGCGTCGCGCGGGTTTGCTTGCAGCGTTGCAACAACAAAAAACGCGGGTCACCCGTCAACCGGGCCCCACAATGTCCACATGCCTGCGTGCGTGCGTGCGTGCGTGCGTGCGTCGGGTGCGAGATGCCGCTCAGAGGAGGAAGAATAGCAGCGAAAGAGCAACAAAGAAGACCCAGAAAAGAAACAGGCACAAAACGGAACAGAACGGAGTTCAACGAGCAGCCGTCAACGCGACGGGTCGGTGGGTCAGCGGGTCGACAGGGCCGTGGTCGTGCAGCTCAGCCGCGGCGCGTGTAGCGCATAGAGCGACCATGTATTTCGTGCTGGCTGGGCGATGATGCGTGCGGCAAGTGACAGAGGAAGGAGGAGGCAGAGGAAGAGCAACGACTATCACGATAAATGACTATCACAGTCACGACGACCAACGACGACAACACCAACGACGAGCACTGACTGTCACCACGACGACGTTCACGACGTTCACGACGAACGACAACGCACACCGACGACCACTTCAACGACCACTTCAACGACAACGACGACGACAACGACGACCACTCGCACGACGACGACGACGACGACGACGAGCACTTC
>ENA-OWNT01004162-OWNT01004162.1-seawater-metagenome-genome-assembly--contig:-NODE-4162-length-12947-cov-4.123932_pt1 | contig 12947 bp, 13 predicted proteins | sample MGYA00238136_ERZ651165 | MGnify/ENA primary metagenome ERZ651165 (study PRJEB26861, sample SAMN08777766) | seawater metagenome | isolation source: coastal seawater | place: USA: Florida | collected... | reverse complement strand
AAATGAAGGCTATTTCAGAGAGTCTAAATTGTTTTTCTAGTTGAATGCCCGAGTGCAATCCATCAGCTCTTTGGCTCAACGCTATTAGATAGTCTGAAGTATTGATGTCTCCAGCCTCCCAACGAGCGTTTAGCAACCTCGCGCTATTATCAATTCGGTTTTGCATAAGGTTTTGCCATCGCTGATAGTATTTTTTACTGATCATGAGGGATTCATAGTTGGCCTGAGCTTCAAAAGAGCGTTTTCGATAAATGGATTGGAAATAAGCTTCCGCAGCAACGGCTTCTGAATATGCCGCTTTAGTAGCATCGGAATAGTTATTTCTGATATTCAAAGGCATAGAGAATGTTAAGCCAACGATATTATCGTCACTATTTTTTCCTGCGCTAATCCCTATGGTGGGATTAGCTTTATTCTCTATGGTTGTTAGTTGTGCTTTAGCTTGTTGCTCTTTCCATTTTGCTTTAGCCAATTGTACTTGGGGGTGTTGTTCAATCCATTCAGCTTTGTATGAATAGTTTTCAACATCGAAATCAATAGAGATTTTACTGGCTAACTCTGGTGTCCAATCAGGCAGCAGCTCTTTAACTTTAACCTCAGCATTTTTTAGCTCTATTTGATATTCAGCTATTTCACTAAAAACTTGAGACAAGTTTAAGTAAACCAGCTCAGCATCTAGAGGCTCAAGTATTCCCGCCTTTTGTTTGTCTTCCACAATACTAAGTAAGGTTTGCAGTTGACTTTCTCTCTCCGTAGATAGCTGTGCAGTATCTTTCGCTGATTGCCAATTTGTCAAAGCAATTAACGCATCGGCCTTTTTTGAATCGATTAAATTCAATAAGTGCTGCTGGCTGGCATAAAGAGTTATCTCGCCAATTGACGTATTGGCAGAGCGTTTATCCCAAAAATCAATGGTCTGACTCAAACCGATTGAATAGTTATTAAAATCACCTTCTTTCTCAAAACTTGCGTCAAGCTCAGGGTTATATATTGCCTGAGTTAAGCTTTTTGCATGATGATTGCTTGCGATTAACAACTCTCTTGCTTCAATTATTTCGGGATCTTTATTTATTTGTGTGTCTAACCACGACTCACTTTTTTGCTTGCTGTAAGCGGCATTTGAAATGCTTACAAGCAGGCAAAATGACAGGCATACGCCTGTATTTTTTAAATATTTATACATAGGACTTCTTAAATTTTTAATTAATAAACATCAACCCATTTACCGATTTTTAATCGATGAATGGATGGTTATAAATCTACAAATTTAAGAAATAGGGGGGCGTAATATAGCGTCTAAAAATTCTTTTGTTTGATCGAATTGATAAGGTATTAGGTTGTTGTTATATAACTTTGTTGCACTATTTGAATTGCTAATTAATATCCAAGATAAGTGGCTGCCGCTACAATGACCACAATGATGACAATCTTTGATGTCGTGGTCATCTTCCCCAATTTCTTCAGCATTATTGCTCAAGTCATCACTATGATCATGTTGAGTTTGAAGGTGCTCAATATCTATTTGGTGGCTTTGTGAAGTTGCAGACGCGACAGCAGTTATCGATTGCAACACAATCGAAACTATTAACAGTAATTTAAGCGCAACAGCCAAGTTCAAAGTGACTACCTAATGGGAATATAACATATAAACGTTAGCATATAGTTTTCTGTGGAGCTAGTGATTTCAGTCAAGTTCAAACAATTACTTTTTATAAATCTATTGTTAGATAAAGATTCTTGACTCTATAGTTGGTATAGAGTTTACACTAGTGCAAAATATTTAATGGAAAGATTTTATGTCAGAAAAATGCTCTGGGCAATGTCAGTCCTCTCCAGCTAGCAATGACCTGAATAATAACCACATTGATTCAGATGATTTTGGCGGAAAGTTTGTCAGTACTTTTAAGGTTTCCCAAATGGATTGTCCTTCTGAGGAGCGTTTAATTCGACTGGCTATAGAAGGAATTAGCACAACTATTGGGTTGCAGTTTGATATCCCCAGTCGGTTAGTTAAAGTTTTCCATGATGACAATTTGGATGAGATTACTAACAAACTGCAATCTCTCAATTTAGGTGCTTCACTAGAATCAACAAGTGAAAGTTGCAGTAAAGAAGCTGCAAGAGCGAGAAAGTTAGATCAATCAAACAAAGCAAGTGAAATGTCAGCACTTAGATGGCTGTTATTGATTAACGGAGTTATGTTTTTTGTTGAAGTGGTCGCCGGAGTTATTGCTCAATCTGCCGGACTCATTGCGGATTCTTTGGATATGTTTGCGGATGCTGCTGTGTATGGACTAGCTATATATGCTGTTGGTAAGACAGTTAGCCTGAAATTAAGGGCAGCACATATATCTGGATTATTGCAGGTTATTTTAGCGCTTGGAGCTTTAAGTGAGGTAATTCGACGTTTTATTTATGGGAGTGAACCGATTTCATCGTTGATGATGATATTTGGTGGGGTTGCACTAATTGCTAACGTAGCTTGTTTGTTTTTAATTTATAGAAATAAAGAAGATGGTGCTCATATGAAAGCGAGTTGGATATTTTCAGCCAACGACGTTATTGCAAATGTTGGTGTTATCTTAGCTGGCCTTCTCGTGACGCTGACAGATAGCCGTTATCCAGACTTAGTTATCGGGTTAATAATTTCCCTTGTTGTATTGAACGGCGCACGCCGAATTCTACAGTTAAAGTACTAATAGCCATTATTCATGACTGTTTGAAAGCAACGTATTCAGTATCAAGGCAGGGAAATTTACAATGAAAAAAAATACACCTTATATACCTCCGTTACGTTTTCACTGGTTGACTCGTTACTATGACAGAATCGTTGCAATTACTACACGAGAAAAATTTTTTAAAAGTTTAATTGTGAAGAAAATAGCTCAAACCAAAGGAAATGAACTGTTAGATGTGGGCTGTGGTACAGGAACATTAACAAAAACAATTGCTGAAAATTTTCCTCATTTTAAGGTGACAGGTTTGGATGCTGACCAAACAGCATTAGATATTCTTCGAAAAAACTCAGTGAGAAAGAACTCAATATTTCGCTGATACAAGGTTTTGGTCAAGAAATGCCTTTTGGTGAAAACTCTTATGATATAGCTGTTTCGAGTTTGTTTTTTCACCACCTTACTCGTTTAGATAAAATAGCAACACTAAAAGAAATTCGTAGAACGCTCAAACCGAGCGGGGCATTGTACATTGCTGATTGGGGCAAGCCGACCTCCATTTTACAACGAGCATTATTCTTAATAGTTCAATGTTTAGATGGTTTTAAAACGACAAAAGATAATGTGGATGGATACCTCCCGTCATTGATAGTAGAAGCGGGGTTTGTCAACGTTTATGAACAAGATGCTATTCCTACTGTATTAGGGACAGTTAGATTGATTAAAGCATGTTAGACCTGCAATGACCTTTCTACGCTTACCTAGTTTCACAACATATTTAACATATGTGATGCTGCTATTAATCGCAGCACATTCTGTGATTTGTTCGCCGAATGATTTTGATGATCTTTCTTTTTTTACGCCAATTAATTCTTCATATGTTTTAGAGCAATCAACAGAAGCTACGGAGCTTACTCAGCTCCAGAATAGCAGCTCGTTAGTAGATGAGTGCAATTTTTGTTGTTGCCAATTATTCATATATACAGATGTGCCTTCCGAGCCTAACCAAGTGATTGATTTTCCTCTTGCTGAGACCATAGTTTCTAGCGAGCAAAAAGGTTATATATCCTTGCCATTTCGACCACCAAAACTAGCTTAGATTACCCCGAAAATTAGGTAGAGCCATCTTCTACACCCACAGTTTTATAGAATAAAATTAATAGGAAAGTATACATGAGACTTAATGTATCACCGCACCGAAAGGTAGCGAAGGTGAGGTGTATAACACCTCGATATAAATATTTTGCGTGCTTAATGATTTCGCTTTTAACATTTAATGTTAACGCTTTTGAAAAGGAGCTTAACCTGCAAGAGGCAATACGTTGGACACTCAAGCAAAATCCAGAGTTAAAAATATTTGATTTCAAGCAACAAGCTTTAATTGGACAAGAACAAACAGCAAGCTTAAATCCGGCATTTGAGCTTGAAGTAGAAGCTGAGAACTTTGCAGGTTCAGGTGACTTCAATAAATTTGATAGTGCTGAATTAACGATTGCTCTTTCTTCCGTGATTGAAATGGGAGATAAGCGTTCTGCAAGAATTGGACTTATTTCTAATTCTAAAAAGCTGTTGAATGCTAAAACGGAAGTTGAGGCGTTAAATTTGATAGCTCAAGTTACTCAACAATTTATCGAGGTACTCGCTTCACAAGAAAGAGTCTTATTAGCCGATAATGCGTTAAGTCTAGCTCAAGAAGCATTCAATGTTGTTGATGAACGTAATCGTGCAGGAGCAACCCCTAATGCTGAGGTAAAGCGAGCGAGGGCAGCGATTGCCCAAGCTAAGCTAACCTCTCAATCAGAAAAGAAACGCCTAGAATATTTAAGGCTGTCTTTAGCCGCTTTTTGGGGAGAATCAACGCTGAACTTCTCGAAGGTAACAGGTGATTTATTTCAATTTGGAAATGATAGTGATTTTGAGACGCTTTTTGCAAAGTTAGAAACAAATCCTGCCATTCAAATTTACGCCAATGAGGAGCGACTTAAGGAAGCTGAGTTGCGTTTAGCCAGAACTGAGTCAACTGCCAATATTCAGTGGTCTGTAGGGGTTAGACGCTCTCAAGAAAGTAATGATACTGCCTTAGTCGCAGGCTTTAGCCTACCGTTATTTGCTGACAAGCGAAACTCAGGAGCAATCGCGAGTGCCTTAGCTGAGCGTGATCAAGTTGCCATTGAAAAAGATGTAACGAAATTAAAGCTTAGAAATCATTTGCTGCGAGCATACTCGAATAGGCAGCAAGCTATTTTGACGACAAATGCACTAAGACAGTCGGTAATTCCAATGTTAGATCAGGCACTAGATGATACCCAAATTGCTTATCAAAAAGGTCGTAATGGCTATCTTGACTATGTATCAGCTAGACAAGAACTACTAAACGCTCGTCGCACGCTGATTGATGCTGCTTCTGCTGCTTTGTTTTACGGGGCCGAGATTGAAAAATTAACGAATGAAGCGTTATCACTTTAATTTAAAAATTGATTTTTAATTCGACCGATAATCGAATTACTTAGGAAAAAAAATGAAAAACTATTTAATTGCATTATTTATTTTTGTAGGGATTTCGTCGCTGTCTCAATTGGTTTGGGCAAGTGATGAGGACTCCGAAGAGAGTATAAGTAAAATAAAAAACGAGATGTCGGAAAAAGTAGGCATAGAAACAACTAGGTTATCACCTAGAAGACTTAATCAAGAAATTTCTGTTTATGGTAAGACAACCATAGGGGTAGAGCAACTGTTTCAGATAAACGCTAGATACAATGGCGTTATAAAGACGATTAATTACACTATTGGAGATAAGGTAAAAAAAGGAGATCTTCTAGCTGTTATTGAATCGAATGAAAGTTTAAATACCTACGAGGTAAGGTCTCCGGTATCAGGTTTAGTTATACAAAGAAATGGGAATGTTGGAGCAACAACACAACAACGAATTTTATTTGAAATAGCCAATGTCGATACGCTGTGGGCGGAATTTAGAGTTTTTGCTACTCATTTTAATAAAGTTGAGGTCGGTCAAGAAATCGAAATTGAATTTAATGGGGAGGCAATCACCTCAACAGTAACCAATATTATTCCAACTAAAGATCAGCCATTCGTCTTTGTTCGAGCACTTTTAGATAATACAAAATTTAACCTTTCTTCAGGCCAACTGTTAAAAGGATATATTACGACAAATCAATTCGACGTTGACTTAGCAATCGAAAAGCTTGCATTACAAGAACTAGGTGGGCAGCTAGGTGTATTTGTTAAAGAAGGTGAAGAATACGAATTTACGCCGTTAATATTGGGCCGTTCAGACAAAAATTACATAGAAGTTATCGATGGACTTGTACAAGGTTCTGAGTATGTAAGTAAAAATAGCTTTTTGATTAAAGCGGATATTTTAAAATCTGAAGTAGAAGACGACGATTAGGAGACGTAAGATGATTGAATCAATTCTGCGTCTAACTATAAATAGGCGCTATCTAATATTAAGTATGCTGTTTGTCATTGTTAGTGTTGGCTTATGGAGCTATCAAAAACTCCCTATTGATGCAGTTCCTGACATTACCAACGTGCAAGTACAAATTAACACGTCTGCCCCCGGTTATTCTCCTTTAGAGGCTGAACAACGGATAACGTTTCCGATAGAAACAGCATTGGCTGGGTTGCCAAAGCTTTCTCACACTCGATCTCTGTCAAGATATGGCTTGTCTCAAGTAACTGTCATCTTTGAGGAAGGGACAGACATTTACTTCGCAAGAAATTTAATCAATGCCAGATTAGGGGCGATTAAAAGTGTTCTCCCTAATGGATTGGAGCCGGAAATGGGGCCAATTTCGACAGGACTTGGCGAAATTTTTATGTATACCGTGCAAGCTTTACCTGATGCAAGAATGCCTAATGGTAAAGAATATACGGCCATAGCATTAAGAGAAATACAAGACTGGATCATAAAGCCTCAATTGGCCCAAGTTAAAGGGGTCATTGAAGTCAATAGTATTGGAGGATATAACAAGCAATATCATATCACTCCAAGCCCAGAGAAGTTGTTATATCATCAAATAAGCTTTGAAGACTTGTCTAACGCGTTGCGAAATAGTAACGATAATCGTGGAGCGGGTTATATAGAGCAAAACGGAGAACAAGTGCTTGTTCGTTCTGTAGGTCAACTTGCTAAGATTGATGAAATTCTCAATGTTGTTGTTAAAAAAGATAATGGCGTTCCAGTAAAAATTAGCGATGTTGCCAGTGTCGCCATTGGTAAAGAGCTTAGAACTGGGGCCGCAACTCAAAATGGTATTGAAACCGTTTTGGGCACCACTATGATGTTGATTGGCGAAAATTCTCGCACAGTTGCTTTGGAAGTTGAAAAGAAGCTTAAACAAATTCAAACATCCCTCCCTAAAGGTGTAATTGCAGAGCCTGTTTATAATCGAACAACGCTCGTTGATAAAGCAATTGCAACAGTGACAAAAAACCTTGTAGAAGGGGCACTTTTAGTCGTTGTAGTTCTATTTTTATTATTGGGGAATTTACGTGCTGCCCTTATTACTGCGGCGGTAATACCTTTATCAATGTTGATGACAATAACGGGAATGGTAAAAACAGGCGTCTCTGCAAACTTGATGAGTTTAGGCGCATTAGATTTTGGCTTAATCGTCGATGGTGCCGTCATCATCGTCGAAAACTCAGTTCGTCGTCTTGCTGAAGCTCAACACAATGGGCATAGGCAAGATTTAAGAGAACGACTCAATACCGTTTTCGAAGCGACCTCTGAAGTTATACGACCCAGCTTATTTGGTGTTGCCATTATCACAGTAGTTTATATACCGATTTTCACGCTCACAGGTGTAGAAGGCAAGATGTTCCACCCAATGGCAGCAACAGTAGTCATGGCTTTAATTTCTGCAATGATCTTATCAGTTACTATCGTGCCTGCTGCTGTCGCAGTGTTTATGAAAGGTAAGATTAGTGAAAAAGAAAGTGTTGTGATCAGTTCAACAAAATCTGTGTACAAGCCACTATTAATTCTGGCATTAAAATTTCGCTGGGTCATTGTATCAATATCAATTGCTTTAATGGGGTATAGCCTGTGGATAGCGACAACGCTGGGTACAGAGTTTGTCCCGCAGTTAAATGAAGGCGATATAACCGTGCAGGCTTTAAGAATACCATCAACCAGTCTAGAGCAGTCTGTTGAAATGCAGGAAGTATTAGAACAGAGAATAAAAGCTTTTACTGAAGTTGATAAAGTCTTTTCTCGAATAGGGACGCCTGAAGTGGCGACAGATCCAATGCCACCGAGCATTGCTGATATTTTTGTCATCTTAAAACCTCGGAATGAGTGGAGCGAACCAACAAAGGCGAAGAGTGAACTTGTTGAAGAAATGGAAGAAGCATTAAAAAGTATTCCCGGAAATAATTATGAGTTTACTCAACCAATTCAGATGCGTTTTAATGAGTTGATTTCTGGTGTTCGAGCAGATCTAGGTATAAAGGTATTCGGGGATGATTTGGAGCAATTGTTATTTACTGCTAACGATATACTCAATATTGTCAAAACAGTTGATGGAGCTGCCGATGCACGTATGGAGCAAGTTACAGGAATACCTTCGTTATCCATTCTTCCTAAAAGAGAATCTTTAGGAAGGTACGGGTTAAATGTAACTCAGCTTCAAGATTGGGTAGCCGCTGCAATAGGAGGTGAGTCAGCCGGGATTATATATGAAGGTGATCGCAGATTTGAATTAGTGGTGCGCCTCCCTGAATTAATCAGAATGGATATTGAAGGGTTGAAGTCACTACCACTTCCACTTGGCAACGGTAATTATGTACCTCTTGAAGAAGTTGCATTACTTAAGTCGGAGTCATTGCCAGCACAAATTAGCCGAGAAAATGGAAAGCGCAGAGTTGTAGTTACCGTCAATGTTCGTGGCAGGGACTTAGGAAGCTTTGTGAAAGAAGTAAAGGCCAAAATAAGTAGCGAGGGTGAAGTCCCAGCAGGCTATTGGCTTGATTATGGAGGTACATTCGAACAACTTGAGTCGGCAAGTAAACGATTGAGTCTAGTTGTGCCTATTACATTGGTTGTTATATTGGGTATTTTAGTTATTGCTTTTGGTTCGATTAAAGATGCTTTGATCATTTTTAGTGGTGTGCCTTTGGCTTTAACTGGTGGGGTATTTTCGCTCTATTTACGAGATATGCCACTTTCAATTTCAGCAGGTGTTGGCTTTATTGCACTGTCAGGAGTCGCTGTATTAAACGGCTTAGTTATGTTGGCTTTTATTCGCGATTTATGGCACGAAAAAGGCGATCTTTATTTAGCTATTGTAGAGGGAGCTATTGTTCGTCTTAGACCAATATTGATGACAGCCCTAGTGGCAAGTTTAGGTTTTATACCAATGGCTTTAAACACAGGCATTGGTGCAGAGGTGCAACGTCCACTTGCTACTGTGGTCATTGGAGGCATTATATCTTCGACCATTTTAACTCTGTTTGTATTACCAGTATTATACCAATGGGTACATGGCTCAGATAGCAATAAGCAACTTTCAAATGATATATAAGTAAATCCTAGCAGCTTAATTCTCTATTAAAATTAAGCTGCTTTTTTAAGGCTAAAGGACGGAAAGCTTAAAGTTTAGATATTTTATCTCGACAATTTTCATTAGGGAATTCAAATTCAATTGTTGTATGTGACAAATTATATGATGAAAGCTCTGTCGATACTTCTTGTTTAAGCTCGATAAGTTTATCTATATCTAAATCTTGAGCTAACTCTAAGTGCGCCGTTAATACATGACTCTCTCCATCTAATGACCAAAAGTGCATATGGTGAACGTCATTAACTTCAGGTAATTTAATAAGAGATTGTTTGATACTTTGTTGAGTTTGTTCATCCGGTGCGGCTTGAAGAAACAAAACAAGTGTAGATTTTAGATTTCTGAAAACATTAAATAAAATAAATAATGTAAAACCAATTGATAGCAGTGGGTCTAGTATTGGCAGTTCTACAAATAACAACACAATTGAAACAATTAGAACGGCGACCCAACCCAGAACATCTTCCAGTAAGTGCCAAGTTAGTACTTTTTCATTTAAAGTTTCCCCAGCTTTTAATTTGAATACGGCATACCCATTTACGGCAACACCGAGTATCGCAAGCCCTAACATTCCTTCAACTACAGGCATTTCAGGGTTGGTTAGCCTTGGAATTGCTTCAAACAACACCCAAATTGAGCCAATTACTAATACAACGCCATTTATCAATGCCCCGAACAGTGTAAGTCGGCGGTAACCATAGCTGTATTTATCTGGCGCTGCTTTGTTTGAAAAACGACTTAATATCCATGCAAAGCCAATCGATAAACTATCTCCTAAGTCATGCACCGCATCAGCCATAATAGCGGTACTGTTGGTGAGCCAACCACCAATAAATTCGATGATCGTAAAGGTAACATTCAGAAAAAATGCCCAACCAATCCTGTCGTCTGTTCCATGTTGATGACTATGACTATGACTATGCATTTTGTACCTCCAGCGCTTTATTTTTTCTTAGATTAGTGACATTGAAATTTATTAGGTGGCGGATCACTTTTTGATACATCCAGCGTTTGACTCCAGACAAATTAGTGCCTTTTTCAAGATAAAACTCATCAGGGGAATTATAAAGTCCAAAGTCGTCGTGAATCCCTTCTTTTTGAATATATGTGTCGGTTCCGCGCCAATCTGTATCTGGTGATGAAAAACATTTTGTTGCAACACCATAACCACAGAAATTGTCTTTTATTTGATTAAACTTTTGCTGTATTGAAGTGAGATATTGATTGTCTAAAATAAAGCCCTCTAAGTTGATCCAACGTCCTTCAAAGTAAAATTCAACCCAACTGTGAATAATGTATTTGGGCGCTAACCAAAAGACATAGGTAGGAATAGCTCCTTTTTGTAATTGCTGATCTATTGTAAACCCGTGAAATCGGCACTGAATTCTTAATCCACGTAATAAGGCCATTAAAAGGTTGCCCTTAGTGTTACATTGCCCGTATCCGTCAGATAAAACTTCACTTGCGGAAATATCGTCGCTTTCGTTATAGCCAAATAGTATTTCGTCTTTTACAAACTGATAAGCAGTGCCAATCTTGTTGTAGTCATCAAGTTCATGCCATTTTCGCTCTGTTATTAATGATTGGATAGTGGGGTGTTCAAAATTAACTATCTCAGTTTTTTTAAGATATTCTTGATTCATAAGAGCTTCCTTACTTTGAATTGCAGCAGGTTGATTGTTTATTTTTATCTGATACTTCAGATGTATATTGAGCCGATACTAATTCTTGTTTGGCATCCGTTAATATCATGTAAGCACCTCGAAGAATTAACATTGAAATGATGCTACCAATAACAATATCAGGCCAGCGTTGTTCTAGCACCATGACAAGTATGCCAGCAAGTACGACACCAAGGTTTGCGATCACATCATTAGCTGAAAATATCCAGCTAGCCCTCATATGCACTTCATCATTGTTGTGTTTTCGTATAAGCATCAAACAAATGACATTAGCGATTAAAGCCACAGAACCAACTCCAATCATAAACCAAGAATGAGGCTCACTTTCTCCAACTAGTCTCCTAGCTATATCGAGAAGAATTAGACCCCCTAACCCCAATTGGAAATAACCACTTACTAATGCTGCATTAGCTTTATGTTGGATTGACTTCCCCACGGCATATAAGGCAATGGCATAGACGATAGCATCAGCTAGCATATCTAACGAATCAGCAATTAATGCGGTTGATTCAGATAACCAACCTAAACCAATTTCATACAAACATCGTGGCATTTATAGCTAAAAGCCAATAAAGCACTGTTTTTTGTTGGTCATCTTTTAATTCTACTTCACAGCCACAACCGCTCATTTTTTAACTCCGCCTTACTTGTATAATTCAAGTGTAAAACCTATAGTAACTATAGGGTCAGGTTTAAAAGAAAATATTATGAAAATAGGTGAATTATCGAAAACATCCGGTTGTTCTATACAAACGATCAGATACTATGAAAGAGAAGGCTTACTTTCTGAGCCTGAGCGGACAGAAGGTAACTTCAGATTGTATGACGTTACCGCTTTGAAGCAATTAGAATTCGTAAAACATTGTCGCAGTCTCGATATCTCTCTGATTGATATCAAACGTCTTATCGACCTAAAAAATAAACCAGAAGAAAGTTGTTCAAGTGTAAATGAACTGATTAAACAGCAATTAGATTTAGTTAATAAACGCATAAAAGAATTAAAAGCCTTAAAAATCGAATTACAACAAATGGCTAGTACGTGTAATTCTGATAATACCATTGAAGGGTGTGGGATAATTAAGTCATTAGATAGCTAAAGTGATGTATAAAAGACTCTTTTTTAACTCACCTTGATTATTGATACAGGCTAATTAATAGTTATTTTCTTACCCACACGAACAGATTTGAGTTCCCCGGCAAAATCTCTCTCAACTAACAATAGAGATTTGTCGCTAGTATAGTGAGCACCTAACGTGACCATTTTGAGTCTACGAGACATTAAATTTATGTCACTAAAGACGTATTGTTTATCAATAAGCGAGCATACTCCTTCGCTGTATATCAATACCTTTGACGGGGATGTATATGCATTTACAAGATAAACGAGTCAGAATTAGAGATGTATCAACCATGTGCACTGGTATAACTTTTGACTACTAACCGTCAAATGAGATTATGAATGCTACATGTACCCCATTGAAAAAATTGATGAATATCAAATATTCACAAATGCTCACATGACATCAATTTACTTCTTCAATAATTTGTATTAGTATAAAGAGTGTATATTTTTGTGAGAATTTTATGTCAAGAGCATTTTCAAAAGTCTTAGTAATGACGCTTATGCTGATTGCCTTTGTTGGGCAAGTATTTGCGTATTCTGCTATGTCTTGCGAAATGTCATCAAGTTCTCACGAGTCACACATGAACATGGAACATTCCAAGATGAGTCATCATGAAGGAATGAATCATGGTGATATGAATAAAAGCAGTAGTGGTCAATCAGAAGATTGTTGTGATGTTGAATGTGTTTGTCCTGCAAATGCTTGCTCATCTACGACTGTCCTAAATTCCAGCGTTTACTCGACAGATATTCAATTATTGAGTGAATCTGTAGCTGATCTGCTATTTAATCAACCTCATTCAATTTCAACCTCTCTTTATCGTCCACCGATTTTTGCCTAATACAGGATTAGTGCGCCCAAATTTTGCGCACATGTAATTAATTT
>ENA-OWNT01004161-OWNT01004161.1-seawater-metagenome-genome-assembly--contig:-NODE-4161-length-12951-cov-3.500233_pt1 | contig 12951 bp, 10 predicted proteins | sample MGYA00238136_ERZ651165 | MGnify/ENA primary metagenome ERZ651165 (study PRJEB26861, sample SAMN08777766) | seawater metagenome | isolation source: coastal seawater | place: USA: Florida | collected... | reverse complement strand
TGCCCAGGCGCGGATGGTCCGCAGCATCCGGTAGCGGCCGCGGCGGGCGGCGAGGAGGGAGCTGTCGACCAGCTCGGCCACGGAGGCCATGGGGTCTTCGTCGGCTGTGCTGGCGACGGCGGCCGCGTCGTCCGGGGCGAAGGGCCCCACGAAGGCGGAGAGGTCGACGAGGACGCGGCGGGCCGCGGGGGAGAGGCCGGCCCACGTGGCGCGGAGCGAGCGCGCGAGCGGGTCGAGGGTCGGGCCCTCTTCCGCGATGGCGTCGGCCACGGCCTGAACCCCTTGGCGCCTCGCTCTCGCCCCCAGCAGCTCGATGGCCAGCGGCAGGCGGTCGACGGCGCTCGCCAGCTGTGCGGCCGTGGTGGCGGGAAGGTCGCCGGCGTGGTGGGCCAGCAGCTCCACGGCGGCGTCCCGGTCCAGGCCCCCCAGCCGGAGCTCGACGCTCTGCGCTCGGGTTCGGGTCAGGCGGATGCGGGAGGTGATGACGACCTTGGCGGGGTGGTCGCCGAGGGCATCGAGCACGGACTGCAGGGCATCGGTGGCCTCGTCGGCTCCGTCGAACACCAGCACCAAGCCATGGCCAGCGAGGGCGCTGACCGCGGCACCCACCACGTCGGCCGCGGGGGGAAGGGCCAGGGCGGTCGCGAGGGCTCGCCACACGCCGGAAGGGGTTGCGACGTCGCGCAGCTTGCACCAGCGAACGTCGGTGCGCCCGTCGACCGCCTCCCGAGCCAGGCGGGTCTTGCCGCAGCCCGCGGGGCCCCGCACCAGCACGTACCGGACGGCCGGTGAGGCGAGCTGCTCCTGCAGCGTGGCGAGCTCTCGGTCGCGCCCGACGAAGGGGGCTCGGCGCGGTGGGTCGACCGTGGGCTGGCCCGTCGGCTCTCTCGTCGGGTCGGGTGGCGGCACGGGCAGGCCCGGCGCTCCGACGACCCCGGCCAGGCGAACCAGGGGATGGGCCGCTTGGTACAGCTCCGTGAGGGCGTGCTGCAGGTGGTGTGCCGAGTCCCAGCGCTCGGCGGGGTCGTGGCGGAGGGCGCGGCCGAGCACCTGGCCCAGCCCAGGCAGGACCTGCTCCAGCTGGGAGATCAGGCCGCTGCGCGCCACGTGCCGGTCGACGTCTCCCAGCCGCATCAGCGCACCAGACCCTCGCCCGAGCACGGACTGACCCAGGGCGAGGGTGGCCAGCGTGGCACCGAGGGAGAAGATGTCGGCGCGAGCGTCCTCTTCGCCGTCGAGCTGCTCGGGGGCGAGGTAGCCCGGGGTGCCGGCCGGTCGGCCCGGCTCTCCGGTGAGGCGAGCGATGCCCAGATCGACGATGCGCACCGTGCCGTGCTGGTCGACGAGGAGGTTCGTGGGCTTGATGTCGCGGTGGACCAGGCGGAGCGGGGTGCCCACGTCGTCGAGGAGGGTGTGGATGTGCTGTAGACCGGCGGCGGTCTGGCAGCCCAGGTCGAGCAGGGCGGCGGCCGGGAGAGGCGCCCGCCGGCGGAGCGCCTTGGCCGTGACCCCCCGCACGAGGTCCATGACCAGGAACCAGCGGTCCTCGTGGGTGCCGAGCTCCAGCGTCGACACCACATTGGGGTGGCTCACCAGGGCGCCGAGGCGGGCCTCGTGGAGGAGGGCGTCCTTGTCCTCGCCGGCCCGGGCCTCGCCGAGGCGTTTCACCGCGACGCGGCGACGAAAGCCCGCCGGGCCGTGCAGGATGGCCTCCCACACCTCTCCCTCGCCACCGGCACCGATGCGGCGGATGAGCTGGTAGCGCCCGAGTCGCTCAGTCGTCATCGGACCGCGGGGGCGTCCAGGCCCGGTACGGGAGGTGGGTGATGTACTTCGGGCGGGCGTCCAGGCGGACGTGGAGCCAGGGCACGCCCAGGCCCGAGGTGCTCAGCCACAGGGGGGCGTCGGTCCGAACCCACCAGGCAGCGACGGCTCCGGCGACGGCGGACCACAGGGCATGCCGCTCCTCGGTGGGGGCGGTGCGGGCCCAGGCGGCGAGATGAGCGCATCCCTCGGGCACCGCACCCCCCGGGGCGACCAGCACCGCATCGCCTCCGAGGTTGCGGAAGGTGGCTGCACCGATGCGAAGGTGGTGGCGGAAGGCGCTGGGGTCGGGTCGGAGCCGGCGCACGGCGTCGCTGGGGTTGCAGACGTAGCGGAAGGGCTGGTCGCGGGTGGGCCGACTCACCGGCGCGCACTCCCAGAAGACCGCTTCGTGCTGGGCGATGTGCTCGGTGAGTTGGTCGGCCAGTCGTGGGTCCCGCGGGAGCTCGCGCACGAGGTCGCTCCAGCTGAGGTCTCGCAGGGTGTGCTCGGGTAGGATGGTTGACTCCGCGTGGGTCCGAAGATGCTCGACGACATGGTGCCATGGGCGGCCGCCCTCATCGCTGCGCTGGGCGCGATGGTGCTGTGGGCCTTCCGGGGACCCGCCGGTCATGGCGTGGCCCGCCTCGAGTCCCATGGGCGATCCCTGGGCCTCGAGGCGCGCGCGACCTCCCTGCAAGGGCAATGGCGTGGGCACCAGATGGTGCTGTTCCCCACCAGCCCGCGGGGGGCCGTGCTGCGGCTGACCGACCCCGCCATCCGCGTCGCGCTGCGTCCCCCCACGGGAAAGCGGCGGGTGGGAGACGTGGACTTCGACGACGCGTTCGGCGTGTCGTGGTCGTCCAGCCGTCCCGCGCAGCTGGCGGCGGCGGTGCGGCAGGCGCTGCTCGCGGCCCGCGCTTACGGCGAGGTGCGGGTGCACCCGGGCTATGTCGAGGTGCGCTGGCGAAAGCAGCCCCAGGTGATCCGCGTCGTGGCGGCGGCGGCGGCGCTGGCGGAGGTGGTGGAGTCCATGACCGCGCCCGTCGACCCGGTGGCGCTCTCGGCTCGGCCTGACGAGCCGGCCAAGCTCCGCCTGCGGGCCTTTCGCTCGGTGCACGTGCCCGACGACCATCCCTCCCTGCCCGATCTGCTGCGCTCCGATGTCCCCACCTTGCGGCTCCAGGCGGGGCTGAAGCTGGCCCACGGTCCCACCTTGGCGAGGCTGCTTCGGAAGGGCCTGGTGCCGGCCCCGATGCGGGAGCGGGCCATTCGGCTGCTCGATCTCGAGGCCGCCGAGCAACTCGTCGCCCGATTGCTGAAGCGCGAGGACTTCGAGCGCTGGGCGCTGGCGCGGGAGGTCTCCGTCGGGCGCTCCAGCGAGGCGCTGGCCCTCGCCTGGGTGGCGTGGTGGGGCACGGCGCGCATCGTCGATCGACGCGACGCGGTCGACGTGGTCGTGGCGGTGGTGGCCAGCCACCTCGTGCCGGGGGCAGCGGCCGTCCTGGCCCAGGCCCTGGTGCTCGAGCCTCGGCGAGGAACCCATCAGCGGGCCCTCGAGACGCTGAGGGCCATCGCGACGCCCGACGACCTGCCCGCCCTTCGTGCGGCGCAGGCCGATGCGCCCGGCAAGGTAGCCAGTGCCCTGGGGGCCGTGGCCGAGCGGGTGCTGCGCGGGACGGGGGCCGACACGGGCCAGCTCGCCATCGTCGACGTGGGGGGCGAGCCGGGGCGGGTGAGCATCGCCGGCGGCGCCTCCGAGGGCGGGCGCCTCAGCCAGGCTCGGCGGCAGCGGGAGTAGCGGCGAGCGCCATCCCCTCCTGCCACCGAGGGTCTTCCGTCGACAGCCCGAGCTGCCTCGCCATGCGCTCCCAGCGTCGCCAGATCACCGTGCGAGCGACCGGGTCGTCGGTGGCCCGCAAGGCGTCACGGTAGGCAGCCTCGGCGGGCTCCGCGCGGCCCCCCCACTGCCACAGGGCGGCTCGCCCGTGGGGGGTCCATCCCTCCCAGCTCGCCATGACGGTGGCAGCGGGCGCCAGGCGACCCTCGGCGAGCATGGCGCGGCGGACGGCCTGCCGCAGGCCCGTGACCCTCGGAGCGACCTTGTCGTCGACCGCACGAACCCAGCCCTCGCGGAGCACAGCCTCCAGGGCGTCTGGGTCGAGCGGTGCGACGGGGACGGGCTCGGCGGCGACGCAGATCCACTCCAGGGTGGTCCACACCGACGCGGGGACCCGCGCCTTCCAGGCGGCGGCTCGCTCCTCCCACACCGGCGCGGCGGGGAGCTGGAGCTCGGCGCGCACGTCGGCGCGGCGCTGCAAGCCCTCGGGCCCCTCTACGAGCAAGCCCCGTGCGGCGTTCTGCAGGAGCAGCGGACGCACGGCTTCCTCGCAGCCTTCCACCCGCTGAGCGACCTCCCAGCGTAGGTCGTCGGTCATGGCGGGGACGGTCATTCCTGCCACCATGGCGGCATCGGCGAGGGGCTCCACCGGCACCTCGAGGGGGGCCCGCAGGCTGGGGGCCGTGTTCCCGAGGGGGTCCCGCGTCGAGAGGATGAGGAAGGGGTGCTCGGTCCCCCGAAGGTTCTCCATGGCACGGCGAAGGGGAGCGATGGGCTCGGCCGCCAGCCACACCAGGGGGCGCTCGGCCGCGGCCGCGGCGAGCCACAGCTCGGCGTGCTGCACCACGGTGTTCTGCTCGAGGGACTGGGCCAGGACTTCCAGTGTCGCGGCGTCGAGGTCCCAGGCGCGACCTCGGTCGGCGAGCTGGCGTCGCAGGGCCTCCCCTCGCAGGGAGACGGGCCCGATGAGGTGGGTCATCACGGTGGAGAGGTCGTCCCCGGGACCCATGATCACCGCGGAGATCACCCCGGCCTCGTGGGCCATCATGGCGAACTCCCGGGCCAAGGCCTCCGTGCCGGTTCCCTCGGGGCCCACCAGCTCCACCCAGCGCGCGATGCCGCTGCTCAGGGCGAGGTGCAGCTCGGTCCAGATGGTGGTGAGGACGCGCTCACGACCGATGACCAACGGGGCGCGGTGGCTGAGCATGGCCAGCCCGTGGCGGACACTGGGTCGCCGGGCGGGGGGCTGGGCCGGGCAGGCGGGGGCGGCGCGCTCCGCGATGGGGGGAGCGTCGTCGGCTCGCTGAGTGACGGCCTCGGCGTCGGGGGCCACGTCGTCGAGCACGAAGGTGTCGGCGGAGGCCCAGGAGGGCTCCGGCTCGGGGAGAGTGCGGTCGTGGGGGGCCTCGAGGGGGGCGTCTTCGAGGGCCTCGAGGGCCAGGCGAGCATCGGCGGCCCGCAGGAACCGGTCGATGGGGTGCTTGCAGAGCAGGCGCCGGATCCATGCATCGAGCCCGGCGGGCACGGCGCACACGGGGCGGAGCAGGGGAGGTTCCTCCTGCAGGTGGGCCTCGACGAGCTCCTCCACGGTGCCCTTGAAGGGGGGGCGGCCACAGAGCAGCTCGGTGGCCACGCAGCCCAGGGCATACAGGTCGGTCCAGGGGCCGACCGCTCGCCAGTGGCCCTGGAGCTGCTCGGGGGCCATGTAGCGAGGCGTGCCCTCGGCCAGGGGGCGCTCGGCTCGCTCCCGGAAGCCACGGGAGACGCCGAAGTCCGTCAGCTGGATGCGTGGCGGGCGTGTGCCGCTGTGCACCAGCACGTTGACGGCCTTGAGGTCGAGGTGGACGAGACCGCGCGCGTGGGCATGGGCCAACGCGTCGAGCAGGTCGTAGAGGATGGTGCGGGCCGTGGGCCAGTCCACCCGACCTCGGAGGTTGCGCAGGGTGCCTCCCTGCACGAGCTCCATGGTCACCCACGGGGAGCCGATCACCAGCTGCCCATCGGCCAGAGCGGCGGCGGAGGCGGTGACTTCACCGCTGTCCAGCACGTCGACGATGGCCGGGTGGCTCAGGGAGGCGACCCGGGTGAGCTCCCGCCGCAGGCTGGCTGCGGCTCGCTGGGCCTGCTCGGGGGCCTGGTGAGCGGCTCGGATGACCTTGACCGCCACGCGGGCACCGGTGCGGTGGTCGGTGCCGCGCCACACGATGCCCATGCCCCCCGTGCCCAGCACGTCGTCGAGCTCCACGTCCCCCAGCCTGGGTCGGGCCCCTTGGTGGCGGAGGGCCGCGAGTGCTGCGCGCTGCTGGGCCGCGTCGTCGCTGTCGAGTCGGTCCAGGCGCTCCAGGTGGTCGAGGGCCATGGCGTGCAGCCGGGCCGAGGCCGTCACGGCGCCGCGGGCGGCCAGCACCTTCCCCACCTCGCTCAACACCATGACGACGTCTTGCTCGTGGACCGCGTCGGTGCCCTCGAGGGTGGAGCGGGCGGCGCGGATCCCGTCGCGGAGCCGCTGGGCGTCGTGGAGGAGCGCCGGCAGGGTGAGCGCGTAGAGGAGGGCGTCGAGCCAGCCCATGCCCTGGTCGGTGTCGTGGAGGAGTCCGGTGGCGATGCGCGCGGCTTCGTCGGCCTTCCCGAGCTGCAGCTCGACGAGGGCCAGGTTGAGCCGGCTCACGTAGCCCTGCTCGTCGACGGTGCGCATGAACGACAGACGGAGGTACTGCTCGCGGGCCTCCTGCAGCCGCCCCGTGTTCCGCAGCAGCTCGGCCCGGTTGATGGCGAGGTCGGCCTGCAGCGGCGTCATGCCCAGGGTGCCGTACACCTCGGAGGCCTGCGCCAGGTGGCGCTCGGCCGCATCGATATCGCCCCGCCGCCAGGCACAGTGGGCGCGGACGGTGTGGTAGGCGCCGGCCCACGAGTGCAGCGGAGGGGCGGTGAGGTGGGGCTCGCAGGACCGCAGATGCCGCTCCGCTTCCTCCGGTCGGTCGCTGCGCACGGCGACGTGGGCGAGCTGGAGCACGACGTGGGCGTGTTCTTGGAGGGCACCCTCCCGCTCGAATACGTCGAGGGCTTCGCGGAAGCGCTCGACGGCGCGGGCGGCGTCCGGGATGGTCATCTCGTTCATGCCCTGCCGATTGCGGACGCGCGCCCACGCGAGGCTGCCGCGGGGGGCGAGCCGAGCGGCCCGGTTCAGGAGCGCGCGTACGTCGTGGTGGGCGCGGAGGAAGGCGCTGATGCGGGCTTGGAGCAGGAGCGCCTGCACCTCGAGGGCGTCGTCGTCCATGGACGCCACCAGGGACAGCGCCTCGCGGGCCCGGGCGCGGCCGTCGGCGGCGTAGCCCGACAGCAGCAGGATCTGCGCGTGCATCAGGTGCCAGCGGACCTCCTCCTCTGGGCTCTGGTGGTGGGCCACCGCGGCATGAGGGACGGCCGAACGCACATCGCCGCGGTGCAGGGCGGCTTCGGCGAGGTGGAGGGGGCGCTCGGGGGGCATGCCCCGAGGATGGCGCACCGCAGCAGGCCCGTCCAGGGGGAACGGCGGATAGGATGCACGGATGCTGGACGACCCGACCTGCTGGCTCGTGGCGATGGGATTGCTCGGCGGGGCCGCGATGTGGTGGTTCTCGGCGAGGGCCAGCGGCGTACAGCAGGTCGTGGCGACCGGCCGACTGGGCGACCTCGCGCCGCGACTGGGCTTCCGGCTGCAGGGCCCGGTGGCCCATGGCACGGTCGGTGGGCGGCCGGTGCAGATGTTCGCCTCGGGTGCCCACATCGTGCTCCGCCTCGACGTGCCCGAGGCGCGGTGGAGCCTCCGCTCGGGGGACGCGCAGAGCGGTGACGCGGTAGGCGACCGGCGCTTCGACCGGGCCTTCAGGGTGGACTGGTCGGACACCGACCCTTCGACACTGGAGGTCCGCGTTCGCGACGCGCTGCATCGGCTCGCGGCCCGGGGGAAGGTGAAGGCCCGTGTCGGCGCCGTGCAGGTGAAGCTGATGCGGCGCCCGACCCTCGCCCGGCTCGAGGATTGCCTCCGGCACCTCGATGCCCTGGCCACACTGGTAGAGGCACGGTCGACGCTGCTGGCGCTGGCCCAGGCCGTCGACGAGCCCATGGCGCTCCGAGCGCGTGCCCTGCGACACGTCCCCGATGGCGCGCCGACCGATGGGCTCGAGGCCCTGTTGGACAGCCCCGATCCTCGCCTGCGCGTGGAAGCGGCCCTCCGGCTCGGTCGCTTCGACGTGGCGGCGAGCGTGCTCCGCCAGGACCTCCTGCCCGCAGCGGACCACGACCGGGCCCTGCGTGCCCTTCCGGCGGCGGTCCTCGGGCGAGAGCTCTCCTTCGACCTGGCCAGTGGGGATGGCGCGCGGTGGGGCCGGTTCGCCGCCGAGGTAGCACGTCGCCCCACCGAGACGGCGTCCTACGCCTGGGTCGCCTGGTGGAAGGGGGCCTACGACCTCGACCGGAAGCGCCTGGCCTTCGCTGTCGCGGAGACGCTGCGGGGCGCGCCGATCCCCGGTGGGGTGGACGTCCTGGTGGACCTGGTCGGTATGGGGCTGGACGACCGCGTCGCCGTGGGGCGGGCCATCGCGGGCATCGGCGACCAGGCCTCGGGGGACGACCTGGTGCGCTTGCGGGCGCTGCAGGAGCGGCTGCCTCGCTGGGCCGCTGCCGAGCTGCGGCCCGTGGTGGCCGAGCTGGCCGAGGCGCGAGGTGGCGCGCCGGGGCAGCTGTCGATGGTCGAGGTGCGGCCTGAGGAAGGCGCGCTCTCGGTGAGCGAGCAGGAGCGAGCTGGGCGGTTGGCCATGGCGGCGCAGCGCGAACCGGGGCAGTAGGGTCCAGGAGGTGATCGTGAAGCGGCATCACTCGTCCGGCCACAAGGAATTCAACCCCGAGACCCTGGCGCTCGGCTACGGCTACGAGCCCGAGTTGTCCCAAGGGGCAGTGAAGCCGCCGGTGTTCCTCACGTCGACCTTCCAGTTCCGCAGCGCCGAGGAGGGCAAGCGGTACTTCGAGCTGGCCTATGGCCTTCGCGAGCCGGACGATGGGGAGGAGCAGGGGCTGATCTACTCCCGGCTCAACAACCCCGACCTCCAGATCTTCGAGGAGCGGATGGCGGCCTGGGACCGCTCCGAGGCCGCGGCGACCTTCGCCTCCGGCATGGCCGCCATCTCCACCGTGATGATGGCCTTGGTGCGTCCCGGGGATGTCATCGTGTCCACCACGCCGGTCTACGGCGGCACCCACTACCTGCTGGAGCACATCCTGCCGGAGTTCGGCGCCGAGGTGCACTGGGTGCCGGCGGGCGACGGCGCCGAGGCCGCCATGCGCGACCTCCTCTCCGAGGTCGACGCGTCCCGGGTCCGGGTCCTCTACACGGAGACCCCAGCCAACCCCAGCAATGTCCACACCGACATCGCCGCCCTGGCCGCCCTGGCCGCCGAGCTTCGTGGCACGTACGGCACCCAGGTGGCCACCGTGGTCGACAACACCTTCCTGGGCCCTGTCTTCTGCCGCCCCTCGGAGCACGGCGCCGACCTCACGGTCTACTCCGCGACCAAGTTCATCGGCGGCCACAGTGACCTCATCGCTGGTGTGGTCACCGGCCGGAAGGAGATGCTTCAGCAGGTGCACTTGTTCCGCACCATCCTCGGCACCATGACCACGCCCTTCAACGGGTGGTTGCTGCTGCGCAGCCTGGAGACCCTGTCCATCCGCATGCGGCGCCAGGCCAAGAACGCCACCGCCCTCGCGCAGCTCCTCGCGGACCATCCCCGCGTCACCGCGGTGCACTACCCCACGCTCCTCGCCGAGGGTTCGGCCCAGCGGGAGCTGTACGAGCGCCAGTGCACGGGGCCCGGCTCCCTCATCGCCTTCGAGGTGGAGGGGGGCCAGGAGGCCGCCTTCGAGGTGCTCGACCGATTCGAGGTCTTCCGCCTCGCGGTCTCCCTCGGGGGCACCGAGTCCCTCGTCGAGCACCCCATGCGCATGACCCACGCCGACGTGCCCCCTGCTGAGCTGGCGGATCATGGCGTCACCGAGGGCATGATCCGCATGAGTGTGGGGATCGAGCACCTGTCCGATCTCCGCCGCGACCTGCTGCACGCCCTGGGCTGACGTTCGCGCGGCGGGGAGGATACGCGCCGGCCGGGAGGTACGGTGCACAACGCATTTCTCTGGGTTGCTCGGCTCGAGGGCCTGTCGCTGCTGCTGTTGATGGGCGTGGCGATGCCGCTGAAGTACGGGCTGGGCTGGTCCCATGCGACTCAGGTGCCGGGCTGGGCCCATGGCGTGCTCTTCGTGGCGTACGTGGTCCTGCTGGCGGCCGTGGGGCTCAAGGCCCGGTGGTCCGTGGCGCGGTTGGCCATGGGGTTCGTGGCGTCCTTCCTTCCTTTCGGCACGTTCATCTTCGAGCGAAGCCTGGGCGACGAGGAGGCTGCTACAGCGTCGTGACAGTTTGTGTACACGCTTTGCGCACAGTTTGGCGAGACGATCGATAGCGACGTGGACCGGAGGTCCTGTTGCGACTCGAACCCGTCATCCTCGTTCTCTGCTTGGCGGCCTGCGGCCCCACGCCCGGCCCCTCACCCGAGTCCACCCGCGGCGAAGACACCGCGCTGAGCTCGTCCACCACGGTGTCGACCCCCGCCCAGCCCGAGGCGGTCGGCCACTGTGTGTACACCAACCTGTTCAGCCAGGGGGAGGAGTGCCGCTCCTACCTGGGCGACGGGTGGACCCAGGCCGATGCCGAGGCGGACTGTGCGGCACCGCCCATTGCGCTGGGGCCCGGCCAGTTCACCGCGGACGCCCCCTGCGGCTACGCAGACGAGCTCGGTCGATGCGCCATCGACGAGGGGGAGGACCTCGCCGTCGAGCTGGTCTTTCCCGGGTCGGACCCCGCGGAGTGCGACGGCGTGGCCTTCGGCTGCGGGCTCGCCGGTGGCACCTTCGTAGGGGCCGGCGTGTGCGATGGACAGGGGGGCGGCGGGGTCGTGTTCGGGCAGGTGCCCTTCGAGCCCTTCGAGCAGGTGTGCGTGACCGAGCCCACCGCCGATGACGGAGAGGTCTGCACCTGGAATGCCATCTCTGGCACCACCGAGGAGGGCTTCCGCTACCTGGACTACGGGGACTGCGACGCCGTGCGCACCCAGCGGCCCTACGTTCCCTACGGCGCGGCCGAGCCCGCCTTCCCCGACGACGGTCGCCTCGACGATCCCGTCTGGGCCGAGGAGTTCGCCTGGGTCACCGCCCAGTTCGAGGCGACCGCCTGCGTGTGCTGCCACTCGGACACGGCGCCAGACGGCGCCGCGGGGTGGTTCCTCGAGGACGGCCCCATCTGGACGGATGGTGCGAGCGACTACGCCATCGCCATGTTCGCTGGCGACATCGACTCCTCGGCCTTCGGGGCCTTCTCGGCCGACGACAACCACGGCTTCGACCGGTCCGTCACCGGCGTCCCCACCACCGACATCCCGCGGATGCAGGCCTTCATGCGGGGAGAGCTCGCCCGGCGCGGTCTCGTGCCGGAGGACTTCGCTGCCGAGGGCCCCTGGGGTGGGCCTCTGGTCGACCAGCTGCTGTACGAGCCGGCGGCCTGTGGCGAAGGGCAGGGGCTGGACGCCGCGGGGCGTCTGCAGTGGACCGGCGGAGATGTTCGCTACCTCTACGTGCTGGAGGAGGGCGCCGCGAACCCCACGGTGCCCCCGAACCTGGATCTGCCCGACGGCACCCTGTGGCGGGTCGATGTGCTTCCCGAGGACGAGCCCCTCGGCTCCGGGGTTCCCTACGGCCGAGCCCCGGCGCGGGCCATCCAGGCCTGGCCCCTCGACGACGCGGCGCCCGAGCTGGTGCCTGGCAAGCGCTACTACCTGGTGGCCTTGGCCGACATCATCCAGCCCGTCACCCGCTGCTTGTTCACCGCGCCATAGGCAGGGTCGCTGTCCGCGCCCGACGCCGCCGGGGTCTCCCGCGTGCTTCGGGTCACCACCGGCGTGCCGAGTCAGCAGGTGCCGGCCCCTCCACCGCCGCATCCCGTAGTGGAGGTCGACCCCACGGTCCGGTTCGTCGACGAGCGGGTCGACCCGCCGATGTGGGCGTATGTCGTGCCGCAACACGTCGACTGGTCGGTCTGGCCCCTCCGGTTCCAGTTCGTGGCGGCCCGGGTCGACCAGCCGGATCAGCTCGGCCAGTTCACCGTGTCCGTGCACCCGGACACGGCGAAGAAGGACTGGGGCCAGTGTGTGGTGCAGACCACCGGCCCCGGAAAGGTCGCGGGCTGCACCATGCTGGACGACCTCACGGGTGGCTGCCTGGCCGCCTACGCCCAGCGGCACGGGCTGCGCGCGCGGTAGGTCAGTGCTGTTCGAGGGAGGCGAGCTCCCGGTCGGCCCTGGCCCAGGCCAGCAGTGCGTTGGGGTCGGTGTGGTCGACCCAGGTGGGCAGCCGCCCCAGGTGCTGCTCGCGGATCTGGGCAGCCACCGTCAGGGCCTGCAGTTCCACCTCGCGCTCCCGCAGACGAATCCATGCCCGCCCGAGCCAGGCCGCCAGCGGCAGCCCGATGACCGTGGCCAGCGGCACGGCGATCAACGAGGACATGCCCAGGAACACCAGCGCGATCTCGAAGCCTTCGCTCATCGGAACCTCCTTGCGCGCGCGTACGGGAGGTGCTCGCCGACTATTGCCGAGTGGCGGTGGCTTCCTTTTCGCCAGCCGCTGGACACGCTAAAGCGTCCTCCCGGAGGTACCCATGGGAGTCGAGAACCACTGGGAGCTCGTGCAGCTCCCCACCGGCAAGGTCGTGCGTCGCACCGAGGTGCAGCCGGCCAAGGCCATGCGGTGGGTCTGCCCCGACCCCGGCCACTCCGGTGGCTTCGTCAAGGAAGGCGTGTGCCGGATCTGCGGCACGGCGCTGGTCCAGGAAGAGCTGATCGTCGCCTGGGAAATGAAGTAGCGCCTGCCGGTGGGCCGAGGAGTTGACCGCTCCTTGGATTCTGCTAGAGCGAGGCGTAGACCGCGTCGCAGAGCACCACCGACCGCGGCGAGCGGACCCGCCAGTCCATTCGGTTCATCGTGTAGCCGATGGCTATCTGGGCATCGGGGTCGGCCCAGCCCAGCGCGCCGCCGGCGCCGGGATGCCCGAACGAGCGAGGGTTGGGGCCGAACACGCCCGGGTCTTCCTTCACGAAGCCCTGGGACCAGCCGATGGGCTTCTGGATGATCCGGTCGCGCTCCGACCAGGACTGACGCCGGGCGATCTGCTCGACGGACTCCGCGGACACCAGGCGGATGCCGTCGACCTCGCCCACCACGGCGGCGTA
>ENA-OWNT01004160-OWNT01004160.1-seawater-metagenome-genome-assembly--contig:-NODE-4160-length-12957-cov-4.493245_pt1 | contig 12957 bp, 12 predicted proteins | sample MGYA00238136_ERZ651165 | MGnify/ENA primary metagenome ERZ651165 (study PRJEB26861, sample SAMN08777766) | seawater metagenome | isolation source: coastal seawater | place: USA: Florida | collected... | reverse complement strand
ACAAAAACGACGACGACGATGACGACGACGATGACATCGAACATCGAACATCGAACATCGAACGTCGAACATCGAACATCGAACATCGAACATCGAACATCGAACATCGAACATCGAACGTCGAACGTCGAACGTCGAACGTCGTTGCGTTGTCGTCGATGCTTTGTCGTCGTTGCTTTGTCATCGTCGTCGTTCGTTGTCGTTCGTTGTGCGTTGTGGCCGTGGATCCTCGCACTCCTTTCCTTGTCACAAACTTGCATACTATCTTCCTTGTAAACAATCACAAATCATTTTCACTATTAGCTCACTTTACAAACAGTCATTTTTATTTTGCAATAGTCAAAATGTTGAAAGCTGCAAATTAGTGACAATGTAAAGATTCGAAGCAGATGAACTGTATTGGGTGCTGAAACACCCAGAAAGATGAACGTTCCGCGTTTTGTGGGCGTCGCAGCACCCATAAACAATCACTGCCACTGTCGGCGTTCCTTCACAGACTGAGAGCACTTTGCCGCCAATGAATGCCACAAAGAAGCGCCACCCAAGTACATGCCGCGAATGAGCATAATGCACCAACTTGCGTCACGGTGCACCCCCAAGGAAGCGAGGAAGTCAATAAGGACGCACGCACGTACGTACGAACGTAAGTAAGTAAGTAAGTAAGTAAGTACGTACATGTGTTGCACCCCTTGATTGATTCTGATACCGTCATAACCCGCACACAACATCGTGGGCAGAGCTACATGGTAGGCAGAGCAAGATCATCGTGGGCAGAGCAAGATCATCGTGGGCAGAGCAAGATCATCGTGGGCAGAGCAACATCATCGTGGGCAGAGCAACATCATCGTGGGCAGAGCAACATCATCGTGGGCAGAGCAACATCATCAAGGACAGAGCAACATGGTGGGAAGAGCAACATGGTGGGAAGAGCAACATCGTGGGGACCGCAACGTCGTGGGCACCACCACATGGTGGGCAGAGCAACATGGTGGGCAGAGCAACATCGCGAGCACCGCAATCGTGGCTGCACGTTAAGGAGACCATCACACACAAGACCTGAACGGGGACAGAATTCGTCACGGCACGGCACGATCGTTGCTGTTGTCGAAAATGAATGCCATTGACCCAACTATGCCATACACAGTCGCGCTCGAAGTAAGAAACTTTTGAGGTTAGCGAAGGTGATGAACAAACAGAGGACTCGTGCCTCTGGAGAGATAGGATGGTGTGTGCAGGAAGACAACGACAAAACTAGAACGCCAGAGAGGTTATGTGTGAATTAACAGCGCAGAAGCAATCAGTGAAGTTCGCTAACACCAAGCAACAAGCAGCAAGCAACAGACAGCGATTCTTGGGCCGGAATTATATCGTGTGTCAACACAAGTCAGTGCTTGTGAGGCATGTGGGTGAGCCAGAATCAGATTGCGAGGACACACAGAGAAGCGGCTATGAGGCAAGCGGGTGATTTGTTGGTCTTACTTGCTCGTCGCCTACTTGATGGTAGCTTTCCATAGTTTGGAAACTGGCTCAGGCAGGAGCGTACAGCGACAGCGCCTATTTTTCTGCAACACGGTGGCTCGATGGCGGTCAGGCTGGCTGCCTGGCCGACCTAGAGGCGCGGCCACAACGCCACAACTACTAAGACTGAGTACAAGTGGGACACGCAAATGGGCACAAAGAGCAACTACTCCATCACACGTCACAAGAGAAGGACTGCTGTTGCCAGTGCCATTCCCGCCATTCACGCACACGCGCATGGCATTCAGGGATACTCGTAGTTAGGGTTGCGCGTAGTTAGGTTTAGGCGTGCAAGTCGTCGTGCACAAGAACTGGACGGGTGCGACTCGATGGATTTGTGCGCCATGAGGAACGGGTGGTGACACAGCTAAATAGCAGAGAAAACATGGGCATGGGCATTGCGGCGTTATGAAGAAGTGCAGACGTAGACATACATGCATGATGCAGCGCATGTCACTGTCGTTCTCCGATAAAGTGTGGCATAAAACGGACGGTCGAAGTCAGGCAGCAAGCGATAGCCAAAACAGAAGGGAACAATGAATCGAAGCAACGGCGAACGTCAGCGACGAATGCAAGGAGGAACACAAGTGACGAGTGCCGAGTGACGACCCATGCGGCGAGTAACCACCAAGAAATTGGTAATAAAGTCGTCAGTGTTGAGTGTGTTGAGAGCGCCTTGGGCGGTCAAACTGGGACGGGAACAGGGAACAGGGAACAGGGAACGGGGATCGGGGAACGACGACAAAAGGTCATCGAGTCATCGAGTCTTCAAGTCGAAAGAAGGAGAAGTCTTCGCCGTCGTTCGTTCGTTCGCTTCGTTCGCTTCGTTCGCTCCGTTTGTTTGTTCGTTCGTTCGTTCGCTCCGTTCGTTCGCTTCGTTTTCGTTCACTTCGTTCGTTCGTTCGTTCGTTCGTTCGCTTCGTTCGCTTCGTTCGCTTCGTTCGCTTCGTTCGTTTCGTTCGTTCGCTTCGTTCGCTTCGTTCGCTTCGTTCGCTTCGTTCGGTGGGTGGGTGGAGTGTGAGGAAATGAGAGCAGAAGAGTCAGCGGAAGGAAGTCAGGGGACTTTGGACGGACTGGACTATTGCTTGCATGTCGGATGTTGGACGTCCACGCGTCCACGGAGTTGCAGCTCGACATTGCATTGCCGTCGTTGTCCTCCTCCGTCTCCTCGTCTTCAGCAACAGCGACGACGACGGCTGGGTTGTGAAGCACCGACTGTGAATGCAGAAACGGCAGCAGCAGCAGCAACCACCGACGCTGTGCGCCAGAGACAGCGATAGCGATAGCGATAGCGATAGCGACGGCGTCACCAGCATTGGCACCAACCTCCTCCTCCTCCTCCCTCCCGGCGACCACTGTCTGGTCGATGCTGTGCCTGTGGCTCTGCGTCGTTGTTGCGATCCGTTGTTGTTGCTGTTGTTGTTGTGTGGAAGGTTGGCTGGAGGGCCGCGCTGTTTGGTGGAGTGGCAGGGCTTTTGGCATCGGCACGAAAGCACGGAATGTGTCAGTTACAGTGCGGTGGGAGGTTGCTTCCAGAGGAAGCCACAGCATGTGGATTGGGCGCAGTACTATTGGCCGGCCTTCAACGTCTCCCTGTGTGACCTTGCGTCAATCGCTGATACTCGATGCGTGGACGGACGCGCTGGCCGTCCGTTGAGTGCAGTTTTGTCTCCCTTTCCGATGGCGTCTTTTGCTCCCTTTTCGCTGGCTGCAATTATTTCGCAAACGTTCTTCGAAGAAAGTCAGTGCACCAACTACGGGTTCCCTCGCCGCCACAACTTTCTTGCATCAATCATGTCTGAAGTCAACACCGTCAAAAACATCAGCGAGACCGCCACCGATGCTGGGGTCAACGCCGATGTCAACACCATCGCATTCACGATGGGATACCTCGCAGCCACCAAGACGCCTGATGCCAACCAGTACGCGAACAAGGAAGACGGCTGGTGGACCGAGTGGAACGGCCCGGACGTTGACTTGACCCTCGACGAAAAGGTTGAGCGCGCGGCCTCCATCGCAGAGGAAGTCACCAAAGATCTGGTAAGTCGACGCGAGCCATGCGTTTTTTGTTCATCCCGGCAAGCAAGCGACTCTCCGACGGTTGTTTGCATCATCAAAATCTGTACTGACGTTTTTCACCGCAAATGCCCGTGTGTGTTGCGCGCAGGCGGAGCTGAAGGATCTGTTCGCCAACGTCCAGCACCCGGTGGCCTACGACGGTTTCGAGCCGTCAGGCCGCATGCACATCGCCCAGGGCTTGCTGCGTTCCATGAACGTCAACAAGCTGACGAGTGCCGGCGTCAAGTTCGTCTTCTACGTGGCGGACTACTTCGCGTTGATGAACAACAAAATGGGCGGAGACATCGAGAAAATCCGTACTTGCGGCCGCTACATGATTGAGATCTGGAAGGCCTGCGGCATGGACCTGACCAACGTCGAGTTCGTGTGGGCCTCCGACTTCATCGACCACTACGCCAGCAAATATTGGTTCAACGTGTTGCAGGTGCGCAACTCTGACATGTGTTGCGTCGTCGAGCTTCGTCGTCGTCGAGCTTCGTTGTCCGACTTGTCTGTGTAACAACCGATTCCTGCCTCCGCCCATCACCAGATCGCCACCAAGAACAACATCACGCGCATCAAGCGATGCGGACAGATCATGGGCCGGGCCGAATCCGACTCCCTCACCGCCGCCCAGATCTTTTACCCGTGCATGCAGTATGTGAAGCACTCCACCCGCCATCGTGTGAGAGTCGTTAAGCCACGCCTCACGTCTCACCCTGTGTCGTTGTGTCTGCGTTTGCTGTGCATTTCAGGTGCAATGATGTGTTCATGCTCAAGAGCAACATCACTTCTCTCGGAATGGACCAGCGTAAGGTCAACATGCTCGCCCGCGAGTTCGCCGAGCCCAAGAACAACGTCATGGGAATTCTGGTACGCTATGATGTCCTTAGCTTTGAGGCCGAGTAAGCTCTGACGCCGTGCGGATACATTGTGCTTGCGCAAACTGTAGGACTACATCACGGACAAGAAGACCGGCAAGGTGCGCAAGCCGACGATTCTGTCCCACCACATGCTCGGTGCTTTGGACGGTGACGACAAGATGTCAAAGTCCAAGCCAGATTCCGCCATTTTCATGGAGGACTCCGAATCCGAAGTCAACCGCAAAATCGCGGTATGTGCCGTGCCTTGCTGTCCTTGCTGCTTTCGTGGAGCCATCCTCCGTTCCCCGTTCCGACTTAAACGATTGTTCCTGAAATGCGACGACACAGGCCGCCTTCTGCCCTCCTCAATCCTTGGAGCAGGAAATCCTGGATAAGGCTACGGGCCAGAAGAAAGTGCTCAAGAACGGCTGCCTCGAATACATCAAGATGATCGTCATCCCGCAACTCGGCAAAATGGAGATCAAGACCACTGAAGGCACCAACAAGGTCTACACTGACTTCAAAACGCTCCAGGTCAGTCCTCGGCCCTGCCTTTGCGTTTGAGTACAGCACTTATGCCAATGCAACAAAACAAAAAAAAATCCTCACATGGATGGTTTCTTCGTCTGCAGGCCGACTACTTGGCAGGACTCCTTCACCCCGGCGATGTCAAGCCAGCTCTTGCTCGTGACATCAACGTACGGCACCCAACAGCGGTCTTGCCATAAAGCAATCGCTGTCGTTCACGCTCATGTTGTTGTCGCCAGGTTCTCCTCGATTCAGTCCGCACTCACTTCACCACGGACCCGACTGCGATCAAGCTTCTCGCGACGATGAAGCAGTACATGGCCGAGCGCAAAGCGGCATCGCAGCCCAAGAAGAACAAGGGCAAGAACAAGAACAAGAACAAGGGCGGAAAAGGCGGCAAGGGCAAGGGCGGCGGCAAGAAGGCTCCCGCGGGCCCCAAACCGGTGTTCGATGTTTCCGACTCCAACGTCATCACATGCTTGGACATCCGCGTTGGTGAGATCCTCAACTGCAAGGTAAGTCGACCTTAAACGCGCTACTGCAGTCTCCGCGCTTCGACACGCACCCTAACTCCGTCTTTCGATGCCAGGCCCACCCAGGAGCCGACACACTGTACGTGGAGGACATCGAAATCGGAGCTGGCGGCACGTCGGAAATCCGCACGGTCTGCAGTGGACTCGTCGGCAAAGTGCCGATCGAGGAAATGACGGGACAAGTCATCGTTGTGTGCAACCTCAAGGCCAGAAACATGAAGGGCATCAAGTCAGCCGCTATGGTGTTGGCTGCCGTCGGTACGCAAGCCCGTGGCGCATTCTTTGGTGATCCCGCTACAGCCTCGACTCATTGTTTTTGCTCCCTGCGATATCGTTTTTGGTGCAGGTGCTGACGGAACGACCGAGCTTCTGCGCCCGCCGCAAGGCTCCGTTGTTGGCTCGCGCGTCACGTTCGACGGCATTGACATGAGTGTCGGTGGCATCGCGACGCCCAATGCCCTCAACAAGGGCGACGGCAAGAAAGCGGTGGAAGCCATATTGACCGACGCGGCGTTCTGCACGTCGGCCTCCAAGGAAGCCACCTTCCGCGGATGCCCTATGGTCACCGAGGCTGGTGAAGTGACAGTAAAGAGTGTCGCCAACGCAAAGATCAAGTAAATGCGTAATGTTATCCATGTTCTCGTACGCACGAACAGCATGCCGCTCGTTTGCTGGTTCGAATGTTGTTCACAGGGTGTCATCGTCGGCTTGGTTAATGCTCCTACCTGCTGGGCTGCCTTTTGGCGGCATGCGATGATATGTTGTCACGCTTTCTTCGTCGTCGCTGTAGCCATCATGGCTATTTGAGAGAGGCTCCTTATTCCTGTAATGGATGCAATGGCGACAGTTATTAACAGCGAAGTGGCCATTCAGCACCAGTTTGCGCAGTCGCCAGGCGAACGACTCACCCGACAGGCTTCGTTTTGAAACACGAGCAGCGTTCATGTTTTGATACAGCCTAGTGCAACATACGAGCGGGTCATTTTCGCCTTACGCGTGCAACAAAGTCCCGGCAGCACGCTTACCTGGTCGTATTTCTGTGCCTTGTACTCTGTGCGCTCCGGAACGACCTAGAATAGCACGCGAAGGAAGGAAGTAAGTGCCACGATACCCAAGAGGTCATCAATGCAAGGATGTTCTTCGGCGCCTTACGTAAATCATCATGAAGTCGACCATGAAAGTGGCGATGGCCAGGAGAGAGAAAAAGGACGACAGCTGCACGATGAAGTTTTGCACGTCGAAATACATGAACGACCCGTTCACAGTCACGACGATCCACAAACCTATGCGCCGAAAGGTGCTCACTTAGTTGGTGCACCATTTTCCATCAATACAAGGCCAAATGTCTTGCAGCAAGCACAACTTACCGTGTCTGTCTTGCACAACCCTCGACGTTGCATTCTGAGACACAGTCTCAACGACTTTGAACTTGCTCTCCTCAAGCCAATCGATTTCGTACGTGTACACGGCCTTCTGTTGAGGAATGCCCCATTGCCGAATGTTGGCATAGACTAACTTGATGATCACAATGGTGCCCTCGTAACGCGTGCTGTGATCGTTGAACCCTGTCGAGTGGCTGAGGTCCAACCCAGTCGCACTAAGCTGTAAATACATGTCAAATGGTCACAAAACAAAAACGACAGTGCCGCTGTCAGGAATGCAACCCTTTGTCGATGGCACGGCACGGCACACAGTTTCGACGTCGACGTACCACATCGCGCAAGATGAACGTATCGTAGTTGGACCCGTCCAAAGCCTTCATCGGGTTGATGTAGCACGGCGACGTCACGGCTTTGTCGTCAGGGTACACTCCGAAGCGAGCCTTGGTGGGCTCGAGACCTCTTGCATTGGATTGGTTGCACAGCTCGTCCCCGAGCTGAGAGCTCGAGACGAGCATTTTCCCGGTAGTGTTGAGCGACGTGGCTTCCAGCGACCACGACACGGAGGATTCCGTGTCGGTAGACCCGTACGAGTTGGCATCGACGAGCAACGTAAAGTTCTCGGGGCCAACGACGAAGTGCGTGTCGCGGATGGACTTGCCGTCTCCGACGGGCAATGACGACCAAATCTTGGGGCAGACGTTGGAGCCCGGCCAGCACGTTCGGTTTTGGAAGTACTGCGTGATGCGGGTCGCCACGGAAATGGACTTGTCCGCCTGCATGTCCACGGCGCCGATGGCGTCCATGAAGGTGCAGTTGAAACGTGGGAACTTCCAATGCTGACCCACGTCCTCCGGGGCTTCGAGGCAATACGGCAACACTAACTTGCTGTCCAGGGTATTGTCGCAAGATGGGTCCGGGTTCATGACGTCCGTGCACCCGGGCAGCACCGGCTGCTGCAACGACATGCGCACCGTGGAGACCGGGGTCACCGCAGTAAAGGCCTTCGATTTGTAGAACAACTCAAACAGGACGACGTATACCACGATGGCACTGATGGCCACGACATGGATGACACCTAAGCGCCAGTCCACGACGCGCACCTTCTTGTTCGTCGAGTACGCTGTTACGCGTTCGAAGAAGGACATCTTCTGCGGCATGGTGGCGACACTGCTCCGTTTGGACCGATGGGAACGCGCGCGCAACGCACACAACTCTGTTTCTAACTCCCGTCCAATGGTGCTGTGGTACGTAATCGCACAGGCAATTGTGGATATGCCACCCACGTGTGCTTATTCCAAAGCAGTCGTGAACCACAATGTTCCAACTTTTCAACGCAATTCATTGTTCAGGGCACACCAAAAAAATGCGCGCCGGCCAAGCTGTTGGCATCGCTCCAACTCGCCCCACCGTCGACAAAACAACACGACAAGCCACTAGTACGGCGCCCACCCCGTTTGCCCGCTTCGGTTCTCAAAACGTATCATCTATCATCTCCCAACTCCAACTCCAACTCCAACTCCCACTGCAAGTGCGTCTCCAACTTTACAATCTCCGTTCACAAGAGTCGCCTCCATCCATCCATCCATCCATCCATCCATCCATCCATCCATCCATGCAACCATCCCATGCCCTTCATCCCATGTCGGCAACCATCCCCAACAATGTACCGCCACACAAACTAACAACGATAAAGGAAGAACACAAACGCACACGTCCTCCTCTTCCACGACGCTTCACACGACGACGACAACGACGTCGTTCGTCGTTCGTTCGTCGTTGCGGAGTTCATTCGAACGAAGTTGGTGACGACGGCGGTTTGGTTTGGTTTGGCCACCCACTCACCCACTCACCCACTCAGCTCACCATAGATACCCTATCGTTGCAATCAAATGCGTCCGCTTCACAAAAAGTAAATTTTTTATCATCATCAAACTTTTTGTGTCGATCTATCTATCTCAACCTCCTGCGGCTTTGCATTCTCCCCTCCCTCTCTCCAGCCCACCTCTCTAGCCCTCTATTCGAGCGGGGGCAAGTCCACGCCTGTGTCGCAAGATAGGTAGAGTGGTGGGCATGGTGATTGCTGATTGCATTGGCAATTGCAATTGCAATTGCAATTGCATCGCGGCATTGTTGCATGCAGGTTGCATCGCGGCATTGTTGCATGCAGGATGAGCATGCTCTTGCATGCAGTTCGCTCATACCTGTCGGTTGGGCGGAGCAGTACTGTCTACTCCCTGGCTTGGCCAAGTATTGTTGGTGGTAATCTTCGGCGTAGTAGAACTTCGGCGTCTGCAGAACGCGGGGCGGATTGGAGTGTGAGACGCCACTGGCACAACACAGGAAGCGGCGTGCAATGATGCAGTGCTGCGCATCCCACTTACGTTGGGCGGGCCCACGATTTCAGTCGTCAGCTTGCCGTTCTTCCCGTCTGCAGTGAGCGCCTACACCGTAACAATCACAGGAGACATCTTCGTAAGGCGGAAATCGATTGGCCTCGACAGCCAGCAGCGTCCAACGTGAAGTGAACCTTGGAGTACAGAACAGCCGTCTTGGCTGCCAACTTGAACTGTTCCTCGTCAGTGCAGTAGATGCCGGAGCGGTATCTATTCAGAAAATAATACAGAACACAGTGGCATGAACAGTTGAAGCCCGTAGACATGGTGGTGTTAGTGCTACACAAACGCACTGTGTCCCGCGGTCGTTGCCTTGGCGGTTACCCTGTGGTGACAACAGAGTTTGTTCGAATGTGACATGCATGTTAGTGGTGAACTGGAGGCACATCACTCTGAAGCCATTGATTCGCTTCTCGTACTGACCTGGCGAGGATCATGGCACTCCCAGAATACCTTGAGGATGTCGTAAAATTTGACTTTCTTGGGATCGTAGACTACCTGTTTCAATTTCCAAAGAAAATAGGCAGGAAAATCAGCGACACACCAGTGACAGACTCATCACCGAGCATTGGGCGGGAGATGCCGGCAAGCATGATGCTGCACACGCACCTGCGCGACTTCGTTGTGACCAGTGCGTCCCGAGCACACTTGCTCGTACGTTGGGTTGTCGACTTTCCCACCAGTGTACCCCACCGCGGTGGAATACACACCGGGGATGCTCCAGAAGGCACGTTCGCCGCCCCAGAAGCAGCCTGTGCCGAAGGCAGCGGTCTTCAAACCTTCGGGGAATGGCTCGCGCAGCCGGCGGCCTTTGAGGACGAAGTGTTCAGTCTGCATTCCGGCTTTAGAGGATGAACTGAAGGCACGAGCAAAGAACGAAGAGACTCTGTTCCACATACAATGCCGAAACAAAATATTTTCATAAAATCGTGATGATTCGACATTTTGTCGAATCGCCACTACGGGTACCGACGAGAGACACGGCGTGCAAGGTGCCGAGTTCGACCATTGCCGGTGATGTGGAAGAGTTGCTCACTCGCCAAGACGATGTCTGGAGTCGGTGATTCCGCTCGTCACGCAACACCATCGACACGGGATACAGTTGGTTGCTTTTTGCTCGCTGTCACTGACGTGGGTCGTGGTGGTGGATTTCGGAGGTCTTATCCAGAAGAGTCCGCATTCATCATCCACGAGCCTCGCCCAAGCTCCTGGTATCATGACTGCATGCGCGCCTCCGAGTCACAAGTGTCACCAACCGTGGCGAAGGCACTTCGTGCCTTGCGGAACCTCGGACGTCACCCACAAACATTATGGAACTATATCCCATCTCCCGCGGTTCGCTCACGAACGTGATCGTCCCCCGACGACGACGACGACTACAGCGTAGCAACAGCCACGATATCCGACGAAGACGACAACAACGACAGCATTGCTGCGCACATTCGTCACCCAAGGCACGTTCGTAATTGCCACCCACCTCCCACCTCGCACCTCCCACGCGCGACACCGCCAACGAATTAGCGCCGTAAGGTAACGACGGCAGAAGATAACGACGACGACGACAGCGAAGGCAATGACAAACGACGACGACGACGACGATGACGACGATGACAGCGAACCGTCGTCGTCACCACAACGACGACGTCACGACAACGTTCGTTCGTTCGTTCGTCGTCGTCTTCGCCGCCGCCGCCGTCCGCGGTGACGTCACCGTATCCAAGTACATACGTTTTCAGTGCGTGCATGACATAATTCCCCACCAAAACATTCAGTTGGCGTTATTACAATGTGCATGGATAGTACTCGTGCTTATAGTGCGTTTGTGGTGTTCTTCCCCAATAACTATCCAAAACTCGGCAATACTGTGAGAATCGGGGAATATAATTAGTACATGTGTGTGTAGTGCGTTAGGGAGCGGTATTCTCTAGTAAATGGGGTTAAAATACGGCGATATTGTGGTGGGCGGGATGGTGAAGTTGCGCGGTTCACCAACCAAACAAACCACACCAACGCGCGCACGTTAAAGTTGTTGCGCCACTGCCGATGAGTCATGCCGTGTCGCAGCGTCGTCGTCGTTCGTCGTCGTCGTCGTCGTCGTCGTCGTCGTCGCCGTCGTCGTTGTTGTTGTTGTCGTCGTCGTCGTCGTCGTCGTCGTCGTCGTCGTCGTCGTCGTCGTTGTCGTTGTCGTTGTCGTTGTCGTTGTCGTTGTCGTCGTTGTCGTCGTCGTTGTTGTTGTACAAAATATCGAAGCAATAAATAGACTACTACCGCGCACTCACTTGTCTTTGTCTTTGTCATTGTCGTTGTTGTTGTCGTTGCCGTCGTCGTTCGTCGTCGCTGTCGTTGTCGTCGTCGTTCGTCGTCGTCGTTGTTGTTGTAAGTTATCAAAGCAGTGAATAGACTACTACCGCGTACTATGAGTAAAGTACTACTGAACTCACTCATCGAAGTGCGACGAGGACGACGCGCAGAGAGACCCCTGTTGTCGTCGTTGTTATCATCCTCGTTGTCGTCCTCGTTGTCGCCGTTGTCGTCGTTGTTGTTAGATTATCATCAACGCACTGAAAACTAAACTACTACCGTGCACAGCCCCCAACTCACTCCGAAGAATGACGAGGACCTGGTGCAGAGAAACGTCCCCCATAGTCATCAAGCTGCCACTCCTTTTGTTGCTGTCGTCGTCGTCGTCTGCGCGGTTCGTCGTCGTATTGTTGCTGTCGCTGCTGTTGTCGCTGTTGTCGCTTCTGTTGTGTCACAGTTATCAAAGCAAAGAGCAATCACTATCGTGCGCTACATCGAAGAGGATTTTTTTGTTGTCCGGCGTGTATTCCGTTTCGTTACCGCCACGTTCCTTGGATAAACCCAGTTGCTAACACATAAACATGACGGCCCAACCTTCGCGCCGCGTCGTCATCGTCGGCGGAGTCGCTGGCGGTGCTTCAGCTGCAGCTCGCCTGCGACGTTTGGACGAAAAAGCGTCCATCACCATCTTTGAGCGAGGCCCAGACGTGTCGTTTGCGAACTGCGGATTACCGTACCACATTGGCGGCGAGATCGCAGAGCGCGGAAGACTGCTCGTCACAACCCCGGCGCGCCTCGCGGCGCGGTTTCGGATCGACGTGCACGTCTTAACGGAGGTGGTGTCCATCGACCGCGAAGCGAAACTCGTCAAAGTGCGGAAACTTCAGGACGGGTCCGAGAGGGATGAACCGTACGATGCCCTGATACTGTCGCCAGGAGCGAGCCCAATTGTGCCTCCGCCGTTCTCCAAAGCGCCTCCGCATCCTCGAATATGCACGCTGCGCAATCTCGGCGACATGGACGCCATCATTGCAGCCCTTCCAACCACCACCGCGACGCAAAGCGGCAACGGTTCCGTACGCCGAGCAGTCGTCATTGGCGGAGGCTACATCGGGCTGGAGCTGGCCGAAAACCTTGTGAACCGCGGTTCAAAGGGCGAACCGAACAAAGGCACAAGTTCGATTGCAGTCACCGTTGTGGAGCTCGCGCCGCAAGTGATGGGCGTCGGTGATCCGGAAATGACGGCTCCTTTGCTGGACGAGCTGGTCAATCGTGGTGTAGATGTCCTATTGTCCACAAAAGTGGATTCCATGGACGCCCCGGTAGATTCGGAGGACGGAAAGGCCCCGATAGTGCTGCAGCTTTCCAACGGACGGACTAT
>ENA-OWNT01004159-OWNT01004159.1-seawater-metagenome-genome-assembly--contig:-NODE-4159-length-12959-cov-3.941702_pt1 | contig 12959 bp, 7 predicted proteins | sample MGYA00238136_ERZ651165 | MGnify/ENA primary metagenome ERZ651165 (study PRJEB26861, sample SAMN08777766) | seawater metagenome | isolation source: coastal seawater | place: USA: Florida | collected... | reverse complement strand
GCCGTGTGGAACGGCTCCCGGTGCCGCACGGTCTCGGCCCACTCATCGTCCACCACCCTCCAGTCGGGGAGGAGGGGGCCATCCACGAGGGTCCCTCCGCCAGCGTCAGCTACCGGGGGGGGGGCAACTTGCGCGACGGCAGGCAGCACGCACCACGCCAAAAAGACACTCATCCCAACCTCCATGATCCTGCCTCATCCTGGCTGCACCGACCTGCACTCGCCGTACCAAGACCATCGTCCTGGGCACCTCTCGCCCAAACTCCTCGAAGGCCGCAAATTTCCGAACCATGCCCTGCGGTCCAGCACTCGTCTGCGACACGGGACCTGTGCGAAACGACACACCCCGCGTGGCCATCTCGCACACCCCGCCTCGCCGGCCCGAGTGCCACGCCGGAGCTACCGGAAGTCGTCCGGGAAGTGCCGGCGGGCGGACTGGAGCGGCATCGACGCCGTCATGCCCAGCCCGCAGATGCTGCCCTCGACCATCACCTCGTGCACGTCGTCGACGTTCACGAGGTGCTCTGCGTTCCGGTCGGAGAGGTAGCGCTCGATGGCCTGCTTCTGCACGGAGCAGCCGATGCGACACGGCGCACACTGGCCGCAGGTCTCGTCCTCGAAGAACTGCTGACCCCAGCGAGCGGCGCGGGCCATGTCGACGGTGTCGTTCAGGACCACGACGCCGGCACTGCCGAGCATGCTGCCGGCGTCGGCGAGGGCCCGGAAGTCCAGGGGCGTGTCGCGGTAGTCCATCGGGAGAAAGCCCGAGGAGGCCCCACCCGGCGAGAAGGCCTTGGGCTGGCCATCGTAGCCTCCCGCCACCTGCACCAGCTCGTCGAGCGTGACACCGGTGGGGAGCTCGTACACGCCCGGTCGCAGGACGTGCCCCGACACGCAGTAGAGCTTGCTGCCCGCGTCGGTGCGCCCCTGGGCCCGGAACCAGTCCCCTCCCCGGGCGACGATGCTGGGCACGCAGGCCAGGGTCTCCACGTTGTGGATGAGGGTGGGGCGGCCGAACAGGCCCCGTTCGGTGGGGTACGGCGGCTTGAGACGCGGCATGCCGCGGCGGCCCTCGATGCTCTCGAGCAGGGCCGTCTCCTCCCCGCAGATGTAGGCGCCATGCCCCTCGACGAGGCGGACGTCGAGGGGGAGCTCGGCCTCGGCGAGGGCAGCTGCCATGGAGCGTCGGCAGGCCTGGAACTCACCGCGAATGTAGATCCACACGTCGGTGGCGCCGACGGCCTCCGCGGCGATGGCCATACCCTCGAGCAGACGATGGGGACGCCGCAGCATCACCTCGCGGTCCTTGAAGGTGCCAGGCTCGGCTTCGTCGGCGTTCACGACCAGACAGGGAGCACCGGCACCGTCGCGGGCGGCCGCCGACCGCACCCCCGCCCACTTGATGTGGGCCGGGAATCCGGCCCCGCCGCGCCCCTGCAGCCCCGCAGCCTCGAGCTCCGCGATGACGCGCTCGGCGCCGTTCGCGCGGGCAAGGGCGAGGGCCTCGTAGGTGGCGGTGTCCGCCCCACCGAGATTGATGGGCAGGTCGGGGTCGTCCGGCATCACCGCGCCACGGGGTGCGGCCGCGACCAACTCCAGGTCGGCGTCCAGCATGGCCGGCGCTCGGTCGCACTGCCCGAGGCAGCTGTTCGCGACGGCGCCCCCAGCCTGTTCCTCGGCCAGCAGCGCGTCAGCCCCTCGCAGCGCGCAGCTGGTGCCCGTGCACACCCGACGGAGGCCCGGGCGCCTGAGCAGCTCGTAGAAGGTGGCGACCCCGTATACATCGGCCTCGGGGATGCCCGTGGCCTCCATGACCTCGCGGGCCGCACCAGGGCGCGCTCCCCCTGCTTCTTCCAGGGCGTGGATGACCTCGTCTCGGCGGGCTCGTTTGTCGTGCATGGGGCCGACGATACCGCAGTCCGGCGAGTCTAATCAGGGCAGAAGTCGCCTGGGACGTTGCCCTCGAAGGAAGGGTCGCCGTCGAAGGTGCCACCTCGGACGCAGATCGCGCCGCCGTCCCCGTCGGCGTGGTTGCCGGAGAACCCCGAGGTGGCCCCCGCATCGACCATGCCCCCTGCGACGAACAGAGCGCCGCCGTCGCCTCCCGCCCGGTTGTCCACGAAGTCGGCGCCGCGAAGGGTGGCCACGCCGTCGGAGAGGTACACCCCGCCACCATCTCCGGTGGCCTCGTTGCCCTCGAGCACGGCGTCTTCCAGCCACACCCCGGCCGCGCCCGGCGCCACGTACACGGCGCCCCCACGCTCGGCCTCACCGCCCGCGAGCCGGCTCGGAGGACTGCCAGGGAGGCCGAACACCGCCAGGTGCGCCCCCGTCCCCACCCGCACGAGGCCTCCGTCGTCGACCGGCTGCCCACCCCCCTCGAGGGACAGGCCCGCCAGCAACACCGCGACATCGTCCACCGCCATCACCCGCCCGGGGGCGCGCAGGACCGTCGGCTTGACCCCACTCCCCGTGAACGCGACCAGACCGAACGACAGGTCGTTGTCGTCGAGACCCTCGCTTCCGATGACCAGTGGGGCCTCCAGCGACAGCTCGGCCGCCGTGGGCAACCGCACGACGTGGGGCCCTGGGCAACCCTGGGCCGCCGCCACATGTTCACGGAGGGAGAAGAGACCATCCTCGGGGTCGACGACGTCATCGAGCGTCGTGACTTCGTCGGTGACGGTGACCTTCACCAGATCCGTGCCCGACGCCGCGGTCGCGCGTAGGAAATACTGGCCAGCGAACTCCGTGCGGAACGACACGGTGGGCTGATCCGCGTCGATCAGCTCCGCCTCTACGGGAACCGACTCCGAGAACGTGGTCTCCGTGAGGGGGGACACCTCCAGTGTCCAGGCCACCGTCTCGCCGTCGACCGGGGCGGACCGAACCTGGATGGTGCTGCACACCAACCCGACGACGTCGTCGCCCGCGCTCAGGACGGGAGGCTCGTAGGGGGCCTCGTACCGCGAGCACGCAGCGAGGGACACGTAGAGTCCGAGGGAGACACGGCGCATGAGCGCCCCTATCCCGTGGCCAGCCCGACCATCAGCAGCAGGGCGAGGCCCCCCAGTCCATTCGCCGCCCACCACGCGCTCACGAAGGCCTGCATCCTCCGGACGCGGGCGGGCTCCAGCTGCCCGACCGGGCTCAGGACCGCCTTCTGCCACCCCGCGACGCCGGCCAGCGTCATGGCGACGGCCCCCACCGCCAGCGCGATGCTCAGGATCAGCACCATCTCGTAGGCCATCGCGCCCGCCATCCCCCCCTGGGCCGCCGCCTGGGCGAGCGAGAGCCCGAGCCCCGTGACCAGCGCCGGCTCCACCGATCCCGCCGTCAGATCCATCGCCACCCGAGGCCAGGTGGGCGGTGCAGCCTCCATCAGGTGGCGCTCTCCATGACAGCCGCCGCACAGCACCCCCGTAGCGGTGAGGAACTGCTCGGCGCGGGGCGTCGGCACCCCGCACATCCCACAGCCGGTCGACATCGGCACCTCCTACCCAGACTACGGAGGACCGAGGGTCGGATTGCCTCAGCGTCGCAGCCCCGCCGAGAAGTCGCCCCCCTCCCCCAGCTCGCGGGCCCGGAGATCGACCCGGTGAGCTTCTCGCAGCTCGGCCAGGGGACGGCCACCGAGCCAGCCGAGCTCATGAGCCAGTTGGTCGGCGTAGCCGGGAAAGAGGACGCGGTGGTCGAGGGGCAGTGCCCCCATCCGCCGGAGGTGCGTCGACAGCGACGTGCTGCAGCTCGCCAGAACGGTGTGGTACCAGCGGGGCGTCTGGTGCAGCTCTTCCGCTTCGTCCAGCACGGAACGAAGGAAGACCTCCACCTGCTCGACGGGCACGTCGAGAGGATGCAGCTCGACCCGCTCTTCCAGCACCACCGCGCGGAGATGCACCAGGTCGCGCTCGTCGCCCAACACCACCATCTTCTCGTAGTGTTTGTAGAGCCCCCGCACGGGGTGGAAGGACTCCCCCTCCTCCTTGCGCACCTCCACCGACGCGACCAGGACCCGGCCGTCGTCGAAGCGAAAGCTCACGAAGACGTGGGCCATGGCCTCCAGCTCGGAGAAGCGGGAGATGCCGAGATCCGCGCCCACGAGGGCGTCGTAGCGGTAGCTCTCGGTGGCCCAGCCGGGGGTGGCTTCCGTGGGGCTGGACCACCGAAAGGCGCGCTGGTCGTGCACCGTGAAGCCCTCGGCGAAGGACGCCACTCGGGGCATGCGGGACTGCTCCGGGCGCCACGGTCGGTCGGCCCGTGGGGTGCGAGACGCGAACCAGAAGGAGGCCGTGAGCAGCAGCATCGCCAGCAGCGGCGCCAGGGCCTCCCGCGCCGTGACAGCGACGCCGACCACGAGGGCCAGCGCAAAGAGGAGCACGAGTACCCGAACCCCGCTGGGGCCGCCGTCGGTCCACAGTACGGCCCCACCCGCCCACAGGCCCCAGGCCACCACGGGGAGCCAAACCGTAGCGAGACCCACCGCGCGCACTGCTCCTCCCTTGGTCGTGGTACCGTCCGCGCCTGCTAGTTCGTTGGAGGATTCATGATTGCCTGGCTCTGGATGGCCCCGGCCCTCGCGCTCCCGCCCGCTCCCAAGATGGCGCTGAGCCTGAATGTAGCGGAGGACCCCTCCGGCGTCCTCTGCTACCCCTCGGGGCTGCAGGTGCGGGTCGCCCAGCGCGCCGGCACGGGGCTAGCGAGCGTGTCCATGGTGCTCGAGGGCGGCACCTCCTTGGAAGACGCCTCCACGCGGTCCGCAGCCCACATGGTGGAGCACCTGTGGTTCCAGTCCAGCCCGGGCGGCGAGGGATCCGTGTGGTCCCAGGAGCCCGGCGTGGCCTTCGACGCCACCACCCGCACCGACGTCACCACCTTCACCACGGTCGGTCCGTCGGCCGATCTCGGCCAGCTGCTCTCCCTGGAGGCCGCCCGCCTCACCGACCCGCTCCAGGGCATCACCGAGGCCACCCTGACCCGAGAGAAGCGGGTAGTAGCGGCCGAGCTCGGGCTCCGAGGCGAGCACACCCGGCACCTGGCCCTGCAGCAGCTCAACGCGCTCCTCTTTCCCGAGGCCCACCCCTACCACCAGACCATCGGCACCTCCGACGACGTCGCGAACCTGTCGGTCGACGCCCTCCGGGCCTACGCCGCACGAGCCTACACCCCGGCGGGTGCGTCCCTGTCCATCGTGGCCGACCTCCCCCTGGAGGCCCAGCAGTCCCTGGTCGAGGAGGCCTTCGGAGAGCTCCTCGCGGGCGCCGGAGCGACCTGTGAGCGCCCCGCCCAGGCCGACCTACCCGACAGCTTCGACACCACCCCTCGAGAGGTGAACGGCGGGGTGTGGCAGGCCTGGGTGTACGGCGGCTTCGCCCTGCCCCCGGGGTGGTCCGGGCAGGACGCCGTCGCCCGCGCCGCGATGACGCACCTCGAGGGAGAGATCCGGTCCCGGCTGGCCTACACCCGTGGGCTCACCGGCGACGCCCAGGCCGCCGTCGGCTGCAGCTACCACCCCGGTCGCGTGGCCTCTGCCGGGATGTGCGCGGTGATCGTGCCCGACGGCGTGAACCCCGACGATGTGTCGGGCGCCATGCTCAAGTCCCTCGCAGGGCAGCGCAGCACCTCCGGTGACGACATGCGGCGTCGCACCTCCCAGGTCGCCTTCACCACGGCCGCTGCCTTCCGCGAGGTCCTCCGCTCCTCCGACAGCTGGGAACCCGACGACCTGGGTGACCTCGCCGTGGCGCACCATCGCGGTGAGGGCGCCCCCACCATCCAGGCGATCGACGAGATCTTCGGCATCAACGAGGAGAGCGTCCGCACCTATGCCACGAAGTGGCTCACGGAGGAGCGGCTGGTGCGCCTGGTGCTCCTCCCGGGTGGGGGCGGCACCACCACCGCCGAGCCCGTGCCCGCGGTCACCGCCCTGCCCACCCCCGTCGCCACCGACTGGGCCGTGGGCGGCGCGTCCCCCCGTGTCACCACGACGACGCTGAAGAACGGGCTGGAGCTCTGGGCCGCAGAGCACAGCGGTGGGATGGGCGTCACCACGGCCGTCGTCTCACCGGGGGGCTGGGGCCGCGGGCCGATGGCCGCCGCGGAGCTGTGGGACATGCTGGCCCGCTACGCCTCTCCCCTCTCCTTCTACGACCTGTCCACGCAGCTGGGCATGCGCACCTGGACCGACGTCTCGGCGAGCCATGCCGTCACGGCCAACCGAGGCGCCTGGGCGAACCTCGACATGTCCATGTGGCTGCAGCGGACCCTCCTCGACGCCGCGGTCATCGAGGCCTCAGAGCGACAGGGTCCCATCGACGACGCCCTCTCCTGGTCGGTGGAGCTGCCGCGCTGGCCCTCGCTCCATGTCCAGCGCGTGCACCGCCGGCACCTGTTCGGCGACCACCGCCTGAGCAGCACCTGGTGGGACCGCCTCGCGGCCGGTCGCAAGGCCAAGCCCGGCGACATCATCGGCTGGAACCGCGCGACCCAGCGCCCCGAGCACGCCCGCCTCGTCGCGGTCGGCGCCGACAGCGCCGCCATGGCGGGGGAGGCCGAGCGATACCTGGGCAGCTGGAAGGCGAAGGGGTCGAAGACCACCGACCCGGTGCCCGCTCCTCCGCCTGCCCCCAGCGAGCGCTCGGTCACGGCGATGACCTGGAACAGCCAGTTCGCCGACGTCTCGGTCCAGTGCCGCCTGTCCGGCGCCGACCAAGCCCAGTCCGAGGTCCTCCGCGAGGTGGTCGACATGGCCCTGTGGGACGTCCTGCGAGAAGGCGCCGGGGCGTATGCGCCGTCCACCGAGGTCCGACACTACGGCGCCGCCAGCGTCCTCTCGCTGCACAGCGCCCTCCATCCCGGCCAAGGTCCCAGCGGCCTGGAGGCCATGTTCTCCCTGCTGAAGCTCACCGCCGCCGGCCCCCCCGAGGCCCTGGTGCAAGCCGCTCGACAGCGGGTCGTCGCCTCTTGGGCCCGCGACGTGCAGGGCAGCGACGGGCACTTCCGGCGCCTCACCCAGGCCGCGGCTCGCGGAGACGACGCGGCCTCCGTGGCCGACTTCGCCGAGCGGGTGGCGCAGGTCTCCGCCGCCGACGTGGCGGCCCTCCTCGGCGACTGCGCCGGCCAGGAGTCCGCGGTGGTGGTCTCCCCGCAGGCGAAGGAGGTGCCCGGCGCCACCGCGTACGACCACCGCGCCGAGGGCAAGGCCTGGTCGGAGCAGCTCCTCCGGTAGCGCATGGGCCGAGCCTACGGCTCCAGGAAGCGGGGCCGCACCAGCAGCACCAGCGCAGGCAGCAGGGCCAGGGCGCCCACCAGGCAGGCGCTGATGCTGACCACCACCAGGAAGCCGAAGAACTTCACCGGCAGGAAGTTGCTGATGAGGAGCACGGCGAAGCCCACCACCACCGACAGGGCGTTGAACACGATGCCGCGGCCGGCGGTCGTGAGCGTGCGCTCCACCGCATCGGCCGGAGCGAGACCGTCGCGGCGCTCCGCGCGGTAGCGCCAGAGGAAGTGGATGGTGTAGTCCACGCCGACGCCGATCATGATGCTGGAGAGCATGGCGGTCACGATGTTCAGCTCGATGCCGAGGTAGCCCATCAGCCCGAAGAGCACGGGCATGGCCATGCCGAGGGGCAGCACCGCGAACACGCCCGCCACCGGCGAGCGGAACGCGATGGCCACCAGCACCAGCACCAGCACCAGCGAGAGCGCGAGGCTCAGCACCTGCCCCTCGACCACGGCGTCGACCAGCTCGGCGAACACGTAGCCGAAGCCACCGATGACCGACTCCTGACCGGCGAACTCCTTCGCCGCCAGCTCCTCGGCGGCGGCGACGACCTTGGCGATCTCTTGGGTCGACAGGTTGTTGATCCGAACCGTGAGCAGCGCGTGCTCGTGGTCGAAGTCGACCATCCGCTCGAAGTCCTCCGGGTCGCCGCCCATGCTGTGAATGAGGAACAGCTGCGCGATGGCCTCGCGGGTGTCGGGGACCGTGTGGAAGCCCTCCCCTCGCACGGCCCCGTGCATGGTCTTCACCACCCGGGAGATGGAGGTCTGGTAGCCCACCTGGGGGAGCTCCGAGAGCCCCTGGTCGACCCGGTCGATGGCGCCCATCAGCTCTGGGTCCTTGATGTCGCCGGCCACCATCAGGGACAGCTCGGTCGACCCGCCGAAGTACTGGTTCACCTTGTCGGAGGTGACCGCCACCGGGCTGCTCTTCGGGTAGTAGTTGACCGGGTTGGTGTCGACCTGCAGGAACAGCAGCCCGGACGACGCCGACACCGCCGTGAGGGCCACCAGCAGCACCACCACCAGCGGCGACCCGGCGACGTAGCGGGCCACGTGCACGAGCCCCCGATCCAGGAGCGAGCCCGCGTCCGTCTGGCCGGTGGTGACGGGCGGCGGCAGCGGCAGCACCGCCAGGACCGCCGGGATGAACATCAGGCTGGCGAACAGCGCGAAGCCCACGCCGACCGCGGCCAGCACCCCCAGCTGCGAGGCCGGAACGATGATGTGGGTGGTCAGGCAGAGCAGCCCCGCGATGGTCGTGACCCCCGCCGCGATGACCGGCGTGCCCAGGTCTTCCACCACCAGCACCGCCATCGACTCGGGCGTGTGCTGGCTGTCCGGGGTGTTCTCCTCCTGGAGCTTGGCCATCAGGTGGATGCCGTAGTCGTTGGCCACGGCGAGCAGGATCACCGGCAACACCACCGTGACCATCTGCACCTTCCAGCCGAACACGGGGATGAGCCCCATGGCGACCACCACGCTCATCACCACCACCGCGAAGGGCAGGAGCACGCCGCGGATCTGGCGGAAGCACACGTAGAGGAAGGCCAGCACGATGAACAGGCCGATGGGCACGAAGCGCGCGACGTCGGTGCGGATGTCGCTCGACACGTTGACGCGCACACTGGGCATGCCGCCGACAGAGACCGCCGCCGGGCCCGCGTGGGCATCGACCACCGCCTGAACATCGGCCATGGTCTCGGAGTCGCTGGACGAGGCGTCGAGCAGGGCGATGGCGCTGGCGGCACGGAAGTCTGGCGCGATGACGTTGCCGTAGACCATCTCGTTGGCCTTGAGCTGCTCCCGCAGGGCGGCCCGCTCGGCGTCGTTGGCGGGGATGGACTCCACCGCCGCCATGGTCTGCATCGCGCCGTCTTCCCGCACGATCCGCGGCAGAGAGAAGGGCGACATCACCTCCTCCACCTGGGGCAGCTTGGCGAGGCTCTCGGCGATGCCCCGGAGCTGCTCCAGCACGGCGGGCTCGGTGACGTCGTCGGCCTCGACCACGACCAGCACCATCTCGGAGCCGCTGAACTTCTCCTCGATCGCCCGCGCGTTGAGCAGCGAGGGGATGTCGGGGGGAAGCTGGCTCTTCACCTCGGGGTCGATCACGAGGTTGCGGAGATTGGTCCCGAGGCCCAGCGTCACCGCCAGGAAGAGGACGATGAACACCCACGGGGTGCGAACCACGAACCGAGCCAGGGCAGTCATGGGCCCCTAGCTAACCCAGCTCGCCCAGAGGACCGTCAGCGGCTGTCAGCAGGCTTGGGTACAATCGTCAGCGAATGCGTCGTCTCGCGGAGGCATCATGCCCAGCTGGCTCGCCATCGCCGGTGCGCTCGCCGCTCCGGCCGACGGTCTCGACCTCACCGGAGCCGATCCGGAGAGCGACCGCGGCCTGCTGGTCCCCTCGGTCGTCGCCCCCCCGAGCCTGCCCGCCGTCACGCCGGAGCAGCTCGCCATCTTCCACGGCACGGTGGCCGAGGCCGACGACTTCCCCGAGGTCGTGGGCCTCGGGGTGTTCGGCCTCACGCTCTGCACCGGCGTGGTGATCACCGACCGCCTGATCCTCACCGCCGCCCACTGTGCGGTCGACCTCCCGCCGGAGATCGCGCTGGAGGTCGGCAGCGCCTTCTTCGGCCCCACCCCACAGGAGAGCCAGCCCATCGGCCTGGTGAACATGTGGCTCCATCCCGACTACGTGCGCCTCACCACCGATGGCTCGGGGCCCTACACCCTCGGCGAGGCCGATGTCGCGCTCATCGAGCTCGCCGAGGACGCCCCGGCAGCGCCCGTGTGGTTCCGCACCCTCCCCTTCGACGACGACGTGCTCGGCGAGGAGGTCACCAGCGTGGGCTTCGGCCTCGCCGAAGATGGTTCCGCCCACACCAAGCGACACGCGGTGCTCACCCTCGACGAGCTCTCCGACTGGCACCTCGTGAGCAAGGCCTCCACCAACGACGAGCGAGCCTCGGTCTGCAACGGCGACTCCGGCGGTCCCAAGTACGGCCGCAACCTCGACGGGGAGCTCGAGGTCTGGGGGGTCCACAGCTGGGTGTCCACCAACTGCAAGGGGGAGTCGGGCTCCACCCGCACCGACAAGGTCGCCGACTGGCTCCTCGGCCTCGTGCACGAGGTCCACGGCACCACCGACGTGTGCGAGCTCCACGCCCGCTACGACGACGGCGTCTGCGATCGCAGCTGCGATCGCCCCGACCCCGACTGCCCCGCCAGCCACGCGGTGTACGGCACCCCCGAGCAGCACCAGGCGGTCGCCAGCTGTGCGAGCGTGCCCAGCACCCCGTCCTCTGTGGGGTGGCTGCTCGTCGGGGCCGCGCTGGGGCTGGTCCGCCGGCGCTGCTGAAGGTCGCGACGACTCAACTCCGGCCGAGGGTGACCCGAAGAGATCGGCAGCTCACGACTCGCACCGGGGAGAACCCATGTGGTTGCTGTGGTTGGGGGTGGCCTCATCGGCCACCTTGAACGTCGGTCCCACCCGCTCCTTCACTACCGTCCAAGCCGCTGTCGACGCGGCCCACGACGGCGACGAAGTCGTGGTGGACAACGGGACCTACGCCGAGTCTGTCGATCTCGGCGGACGCGATCTGACCCTCCGCGCCGCTGGGCAGGCCACGTTGGCGCCGCCGTCCGGTCCGTGTGTGGAGGCCGATGAAGGCGAGAGCGCCGTGATCGACGGTTTCACGCTGTCCCCCGCCCTCGGGCGTGCTGTGGAGGTCGTGAATGCCGAGGTCACCGTGAGGGATGTGCTCGCCCTCGCACCGGCCCCGCCCAGCGGCGATGGAGGCGCGTTCCGCGTCGAAGATGGCGCCCTGACCCTCACTCGGGTCGACGTGATCGACCCCATCGCCCTCCGAGGCGCCGGGCTCTACGCCCGCAACAGCCAGGTCGACGTGACCAGCCTGACCATCTCCGGCGGCGACGCCACCTGGGGCGGTGGCGTCTTCCTCCTCGACAGCACCCTCACCGGCGACGACCTCGAGATCATCGAGTCCTTCGCCGGCTACAGCGGCGGCGCCGTCTACCTCGACGGCGCCACGGTCGACCTCGACCGCGCCGACATCCAAGACCCCACCGGAGACCTCGCCTGGGGCGGCGCCATCTACCTTCGAGCCACCAGCTCCCTCACCCTGCGGGACAGCGAGGTCCGCGGGGCGACCGTGCTGCAGACCGCCCAGGGCTACGACGGCGGCGCGATCTTCGCCGAGGGCACCTCCGACGTGACCCTGGTGCGCACCGTCATCGCCGACAGCACCGCCCAGGATGGCGGCGGCATCGCCATGCGGGGCGGTCGCCTCACCCTGACCGACGTGACCCTCCAGGGCAACGAGGCCGAGCGGCTCGGCGGGGGCGTCGACCTCCAAGGCGCCGCGACCCTCACCTGCAGTCGCTGTACGTTCGACAGCAATGAGGCAACCGACGGCGGGGCGGCCCACGTCGGCACCGACAGTGTGCTGATCGACGTGGACAGCACCTGGGAGCGCAACGATGCCGACGACGACGGCGGCGGGCTCTACGCCGTCGAGGCCGCGTCCGTCAGCATCAGCGGGTCCCACTGGACCGCGAACGAGGCGGACCGTGGCGGCGCCATCTACGCCGACGCCGTGACCGATGGCCTCACCGTGGCGGTCTCCTCCCTCACCGACCACGAGGCCCGCCTGGCCGACGGGGGCGCCATCTACGCCACCGTCCCCGTGGACCTGGTCGACGTGGTGTTCGCCCGCAACCACGCCCCGCTGGGCAGCGGCGGGGCCGTGGCCATGGTCGACGCCGACCTCACGGCGACCCTGGGCCGCGCCGACGGCAACACCGCCTACGACGCCGGCGGCGCCTTCCTCACCACCGGCGGGGCCGTGTGGCTCGACGGCGTGGAGCTGTACGGCAACAGCGCCCAGTACGGGGCGGGGGTACACGTCGACGGGAGCCCGCAGGTCGACCTCATTCGGGTCATCGCCCACGGCAACGAGGCTGAGGAAGACGGCGGCGCCTTCTCCCTCACCGACGCCCACAGCCAGCTCACTTCCTGCATCATCACCGAGAACGTGGCACGTCGCGGAGGGGGGCTCTTCGTTCAGTCCCCGCGCTTCCACCAGGTGCTCAACGTCAGCCTGGCGGGCAACACCGCCCACGACCACGGCGCCCACCTGTGGGTGTCCGGCGGTCCGGTACGCATCATCAACACCCTGGCCGTCCTCGGCCTCGACGGGGGCGGCCTGTACGCCACCGCCGATGCGGTCGTCGGCAGCGACCGCTTCTACGATCTGGTCTACTCCAACGCTGGCGGGGACTGGGTCGGGGCCTGGGACGACGCCACCGGCGTCAGCGGCAACCTCCGCGACGACCCGATGTTCCGTCGCTACGACGTGGACGGCGACCCCACCGACGACGACCTACGCCTGGCGGCCGGCTCCCCGGCCATCGACGCCGGCGACCCCAGCATCACCGACGTGGATGGCTCGGCCTCCGACATCGGCGCCTGGGGCGGCCCGGACGCATGGCCTTGGGACGCGGACGGCGACGGCTTCTACGCCCACGCCGACTGCGACGACGGCGACGCGATGTCCTTCCCCGGTGCTCCGGAGGTGCCCTACGACGGCGTCGACCAGGACTGCGACGGCGAGGACGTCGACGACCTCGACGGCGACGGCTTCCCCGGCG
>ENA-OWNT01004158-OWNT01004158.1-seawater-metagenome-genome-assembly--contig:-NODE-4158-length-12959-cov-4.019096_pt1 | contig 12959 bp, 9 predicted proteins | sample MGYA00238136_ERZ651165 | MGnify/ENA primary metagenome ERZ651165 (study PRJEB26861, sample SAMN08777766) | seawater metagenome | isolation source: coastal seawater | place: USA: Florida | collected... | reverse complement strand
GGTGGCCGGGGAGCTCGCGGTCGGGCCTCGGGAGTGGGGCCGCCCGCTGTCCGCCGAGGCACTGCAGGCGCTGGCGGAGGCCTTCGGGGTCGCCGACCTCCTCGACCGAGCCCCCCAAGCCCTGTCCCGCGGGCAACGCCTGCGGGTAGCCGTAGCGGCGGCGGTGGCCACGGTGCAGGGCCAGCCCGACGCCGTGCTCCTCCTCGACGAGCCCACCACCGGTCAGGATGCCCACCATGTCGACGCCCTCTTCGACGGCGTGGTAGCGGCGGGCGTCGCGGTGGTCTTCGCCACCCACGACCTCGAGCTGGCCGCTCGACGGGCCCATCGGGTGGTGGTGTTGGTCGGCGGGGAGGTGCATGCCGACGCCCTCCCTCGGGAGGCACTGCGCGACGCGCCCCTGGCGAGGAGTCCGCGCTGGGCGTCGCTCCTGGGGGGGGCCGCGCCGGACGCCGCTCCTCTGGCGCCGACCCCGGCGCCATCCCCGGCGCCCCTGGGGTGGGATCCGCGGCTCCGCCTCGCGCTGGTCGGTGCCGTAGGCACGCTGGCCATCACCTTGGACGCACCCTCCACCCTGGGGGCCCTGGCCGCCCTCACCGGGGCGGTGGCCGTGCGCCGGGTGGGCTCCCATCGGTGGGCGATGGTGGGGCTCGCGGTCGCCGTGGTGTGGTCGACCGTGCTCTCCCAGGGGCTGTTCTACGCCGATGCACCCCGCCGCCCGCTGCTCGCCCTGGGGCCGCTGGTGGTGTGGCGCGAGGGTGTGGTGCACGGCCTGGTTCAGTCCCTGCGCATGGTGGCGATGGGCTTCGCGGGGGTCACCCTCGCGACGACCACCGCCCCCGACCGACTCCTGCAAGGCTTGGTGGCGCTCCGGGTGCCGTGGGCGGTGGCCCTGGTGGCGGTCACCGCGCTCCGCGCCCTGCCGCAGGTGGTGCGCGAGTGGGCCGCGGTCCGTACGGCGCGCCGGCGCGGTCGCCCTCCGACCGGCCCCTGGGCTCGGACCCGCGACGAGCTGCTGCTGCTGACGCCGGTGATCGCTCGCTCTGTGCGTCGAGCTCGGACCCTGGCCGAGGCCCTCGACAGCCGGGGCTTCGATCCCGACACCCCCCGGCGACCCCGCGCACCCCTGTGTCTCAGCCTGACCGAGCGGCTCCTGCTGAGCGGGGTGGGGGCGGGGACCGGGGCCGTGGTCGGCGCCGAGCTGCTCTACCAGCTCTACCTGGCCGAGGTCCTCTATGTGCCGGCCCTTCGTCCGCTCTACGCGTGGGTGCGCTGATGGACCTCCCCGACGAGCCGGTGGCCGTGGAGGCCGCCCGAGACGAGGTCGCCGAGGAGGTCGTGGTCGAAGCGCCGCCGTGGTCGCCCCAGGACACCGCGGCTCAGGTCAGCGTGATCGCGGTCGACGACACCCTCCCTCCGTCGGCCGACGTCGCCACCGCGGTGCAGCGGGCGCCGGGCACGGTGGTGCGGCGGCTGGGCGGCCTGGGCTCCTGGTCGAGCGTGAGCATCCGCGGGTCCACCGCGCGGCAGGTCGAGGTGTTCCTGGATGGGCTCCCCCTCAACCCCGAGGGGGGAGGAGCGGCGAACCTGTCCGAGCTGCCCTTGCAGGCCTTCGAGGCGGTGCACGTGTACCGAGGAACCGCTCCTCTCCACCTCGACAGCTCGGCGGTGGGCGGGGCGGTCGACCTCGTGACCGGCGACGCCCGAGGGAGCCGGGCTGCCGTGGCCTATGGCTCGTGGACCACGGGGCGGGTGAGCGCGGCCCATGCAGGGGCGATGGGGTCTCCCGGGAGCGACGTGCTGGTCGCGCTGGAGGGGCTGAGCACCCACGGGGACTTCCCGTGGTTCGACGACGCCGGTACCCGCACCGAGGCGAGCGACGACCGCTGGGTGCGGCGCGGCAACAACGGCACCGAGCAGCTGGCGCTCCACGCGCGCTGGCGGGGAGGCACCGACCGTGCCCGGCTCACCCTCTTCGACGGGTGGGTCCACCGGGAGGAGGGCGTCCCCGGGCCCATCGTCGCGCCCTGGTCCGCCGTCGCGTACGAGGTCGACCGACACCTCCCCACCGCCCAGCTCGACGTGCAGGGGCCGGAGGGGACCGATGGCCAGCTCCGCACCTGGGGGCTGGTGCGGCAGGAGACCCTGGCCGACCCCCTCGGCGAGCTCCTCGGGACCACCGCGGCGGTCACCACGGTCCGGACAGCCTCGGTCGGGGTGCGAGCCCAGGGGCGGGCGCTGCTGGGCCCCCTGCGCCTCGCCACCATGGCCTCCGCGCGGGACGACCGCCTCGATGGGGCCTCGGCGCGCACGGTGGCGCGGGCCGGCGGGGAGGCGGTGCTGGCCCGTGGGCCGTGGCGGGGGGCCATCACCCTGCGGGCCCTGGGGACGGAGGGCGCCCTCCGGTGGATCCCCCGCGTCGGCGGGCGGGTGGCCCTGGGCTCCGGCCCGGTGGAGGCGTGGCTCAAGGCCTCCGGGGGGCGCAGCGTGCGCCTGCCCGACCTCACCGAGCTCTACGGAGACCGGGGCGCGCTGGTCGGCAACCCCGATCTCCGCGACGAGCGTGGGTCCACTGCCGATGCCTCCGTGGGCGTCGAGGCAGCGGGGGTGCGAGCCGAGGTGGGTGGCTTTCATCAGGTGGTCGACGACCGCATCGTGTGGACGCGGAATGCCCAGGGGGTCGCCCTTCCCGTCAACCTCGACACCACCCGCAGCACCGGCGCCGAGCTGGCCGCTCACTGGTCTCCGGGGCCCCTTCGGCTGGACAGCACCGGAACCCTCACCCGCGCGGAAGACCGGTCCGCGGGGGTTCCGCCCGGCCGTCAGCTGCCGGGCATTCCCTGGGTGGAGTGGTTCCACCGAACCGGCCTCGAGCTCCGACGCGTGCGGCTCGCCCACGACCTCTCCGTGACCGCCGGCACCTTCGCCGATCCCGCCAACTGGGACCTCCAGGCCCCTCGCTGGCTGCACGGCCTGACGGCCGAGGTGCACGACCGCGACGACGTGTGGGGGCTGTCCCTCGATGTTCGCAACCTGCTCGACCAGCGGACCCAGCAGGTCCCTCGGGATCCGCTGGTGGACGACGGGGTGCTGGTGCCGGAGCCCCTCGTGGACTTCACCGGCTACCCGCTGCCCGGCCGCACCTGGATGGCGCAGCTACGCTGGCGGCGGTGAGCGCACCACGTACAGGAGCATGCGGTAGCTCAACGCGTGGGCATCGGGATGGGACGCCACCCAGTCGTCGATGACCGGCCCGGGGAACTCGATGCGGAGGATGCGCTCGAGCTCTTCGGCCGAGCGAGCGCTCCAGCCCGCCCGCACCTCGTGGCGCTCGGCTCCTTGCTCGGCCCACCAGGCGGCGATGGCGTCCGGGTCGTGGCTGGCATTGCCGGTGGTGGCGGCGTGGAGCAGCTCGGCGAAGTCCCCCCCAGACCAGCTGTTGTCGACGGCGATGAAGACGCCCCCCGGAGCGAGGAGGCGTCGGATGGCGGCCAGGCCGACCTCGGCGCCGGCGCCGAAGAAGTAGGCGAACCGGGCGTGGACGACATCGAACGGCCCGTCGACGTCAGGGGACTCGGCGCTGCCTGGACGGGCCGAGACGTGGGGGATGTCGGCCACCCGGGCCTGGGCCCGGGCCAGGAGCGCCGGGTCGGGCTCGATGCCGACGACCTCGTTCGCCTCTGCGTAGCGTGGCAACCAGAAGCCCGTTCCGCAGCCCACGTCGAGCAGGCGCCGGCCCGACCAGTCCGCGACCTCGCGCAGGGCGGCGTCCAGCCGGCCGTCGCGGGCCAGGGCCTCGTTCTCCTGCTCGTAGGTGTCGGGGTGGCGGCCGATGTTGGGCGCGGGAATCCAGTCGTCGTGGGAAGGCATGGGCCAACCTACCAGCGCTCCCCCGAACAGGGTACGGCGCTGCATGGTCCTGCTCCTCTCCCTGCTCGCGTGTGCTCCCATCCCCCAGGGGCACGACTGCGACCTGTCCGGGCCGCACCTGGTGGTGGGCACCACGGACTTCGTGGGCGGCGCCTTGGCTGCGGTGACCCCGGGGGAGGCCGGGGAGGCGCCCTGCGTCGCGCCTGCCCTCGTGACGGCGGGGGCCGATGCCGTCGTCCGTGTCACCGACGACCGCACCTGGGTGGTCCAGCGGACCGGCGGCGACACCCTCCTCGGCTTCGGCCACGGGGCCTACGACCTCCCCGAGGTCGAGGTCGTGGTGGCCCCCGAGGGCAATGCACACGACCTGGTGCAGGTGGGCGACGAGCTCCTGCTCAGCCTGTACGACGAAGCCCGGATCGCTGTTCTCGACCTCGACGGGCGGCACCTGGACGACATCGATCTCTCGGCCCATGCCGACGCCGATGGCCTGCCCGAGGTCGACCGCATCGTCACCACCGACGCCGGCGTCTTCGCCAGCCTCCAGCGCCTCGATCGCGACGCCGACTGGCGGGGCGGGCCGGGGCAGATCGTCGCCCTCGACGTGCCGGGCCGGGCCGTGACCCAGGTGTGGGAGACCGGGCCGAACCCGCGCCTGGCCCCCGCCGCCGATGGTCGGCGCCTCGTGGTCGTCACCGGGCACTACTTCGAGGCAGACGGCGGGCTGTCCCTGCTGGATCCGTCGCAGGCCGAGCTCCCGTCCCCGGTGGTCACGGAGGACGAGGCGGAGCTCGATCTGGCCTCCGTCGCCGACGACCTGGTGCTCGGCACCGCCTTCGAGGTCGGAGGAGCCTCGGTGATCGGGCGCTGGGGGGATGCGGGGCTCGAGCCGCTGGTGGCCTCCGACGCCTGGTTCGTCGACGCTCTGGCCGTGCCCGGAGGCGTCGTGGTGGCGTCCCGGGAGGGGTGGGGCGGGCAGGGGGCCGGCGAGCTCCTCTGGGTGGGCCCCGGGGGCCAGCCGCAGCCCTGGGCGGCCGGCTTCCCGCTCGATCCGTTCAGCCTCGCCTGGGTGCCCTGATCGGCTTCCTTCGTGACGTTGGGCCGCTCGGCCGGCCATGGGTGTTACGTCGCGCCCCGGAGGGTCCCGAATGTCGATCCGTGTCTCGTACGCTCTGCTGCCCCTGATCACCGTCGCCGCCGCCTGTGGTGGCAACCAGCTCCCGCCCCGCGGCGGCACCGACACCGAGCTGATGTTCCCCTTCGATGGGGAGCGCACGTGGTCCTACAAGGCCAACGACGACTCGATTCCCTACGCCCTCGATGCCACGCTCCTGTCCGAGGTCGGCAAGTACGACGGCAACAACGTCTACACGATCAACTACGTGAAGGACTGCTTCCAGAACGACCCCAGCTGCGAAGACGGCGACCTGGTGTTCAGCCTGAGCATGTCGAACTTCGCGCCCCACGGGGTCTTCATCAACGGCTTCGACGACGGCTTCGGCTACGTCAACCTCGACCCGCCGGTGCAGGTCGCCCCCCGCGAGGCCCTGCTCAACGACCCGGTCGAGAGCGACCTCCCGGTGCAGACCTTCTCCTCCACGTACACCGGCAACACCTCCTGCGAGACCCACGTGCTCCAGCGGGTGGCGTGGGACTGCCACGGCTTCGAGATCAGCGGCGACACGCCGTTCTACCCGGTCACCGGCACCATGTACGCGGTGGCGGGCCAGGGGATCGTGGCGTTCAACTTCGATGTCGACGACTTCGAGTGGCAGCTGGCCGACGCCAACTGCGACGGCGATTGCGACGGCGTCTGGTAGGGGTGGTAGCGTAGCGCCCCGGAGGGGGCGTACCCATGGACTTCAGCGAGATCGAAGCAGGTGTTCGGGCGGTGGATGTGCCGGCCGACGTGCACGAGGCCGCGCTGGGTCATCTGCGCACCTGGCTCGAAGGCGAGCCGACGCGCGACTACCGCGCCGCCATCCTGGGCTTGGCCCGGGCGGGTCGCTTCGACGAGCTGGTCGACGCGTTCTACCGGGTGCTGCCCTTCGGCACGGGGGGCCGACGCGGGGCGGTCGGTGTGGGGCCGAACCGGCTGAATCCCCTCGCGGTCGCCACGAGCGTCCAGGGTCATGCCGCGTGGCTCACCCAGCGGCACCAGGGCGAGCTCCACGTGGTCATCGCCTACGACGTGCGCTGCTTCGCGGACGCCCGGCAGGTGTACGCCGAGGATGCGCAGCCACCCGTGATGGGGTGGACGAGCCGTCGCTTCGCGGAGCTGGCCGCCACGGTGTACGCGGCCAACGGGGTGGTCGCGCACTTGCTCCCCCCAGACGCCGACTACTACATGTCCACCCCCGAGCTGTCCTACGTGGTGCGCGCGCTGGGCGCGGCGGCGGGCTTGAACGTCTCGGCCTCCCACAACCCGCCCGACGACAACGGCGTCAAGGTGTACGACGAGCGGGGCGGGCAGCTGGTCCCACCCCACGACGAGTCCCTGCTGAGCGAGGTGGCCCGCTGGAGCGAGGCGAAGTCCATGCCGCTGGAGGAGGCCGTCGCTGCGGGCCTCGTGCGGTGGCTCCCCCGGGCCCAGCACGAAGCCTACGTGCGCACGGTGGCCGGCCTGGCTGGGCCGGGGTCGCGGGCGCTCACCGTGGGCTACACCCCGCTCCACGGCACGGGCTGCGTGCACGAGGTGTTGCGGGCCGCCGGCTTCGACTGTGTACTGCACGAGCCACAGGCCACCCCTGATGGCGCCTTCCCCACGGTGCCCGGCGCGGTGGCGAACCCCGAGCGCCCGGAGGCCATGGCCCACGCCCTCGAGGCCCTCGACGTAGCCTTGGTCTTCGGCACCGACCCCGACGCCGACCGGCTGGGCTGCGAGGTCCGGCACGACGGCGGCTGGGTGCATCTGACCGGCAACGACATCGGCGCCCTGCTCGTGTACCAGGCGGCGCGCCATGCGCCCGCGGGGAAGCGTCCGCTCGTCATCAAGACCGAGGTCACGAGCAGCCTGGTACAGCGGGTGGCCGAGGCCGAAGGGGCGGTGGTCGTCGGCGATCTACTCGTGGGATTCAAGTACATCGGGCAGGTGCTGGCCATCCTGGAAGACGAGGGGGAGTACCGGGGCGTGTCCGCCGCCGATGTCGCCTTCGTGGCCGGCGTCGAGGAGTCTCACGGTGTGTTGGTCACGCCGGTCATGCGCGACAAGGACGCCGCCGGAGGGGCGCTCCTGCTGGCAGAGCTGGCCGCCGAAGAGGCGACGCAGGGGCGTACCCTGGTCGACCGGCTCCTGGCGTTGAAGCAGGCCCATGGCGACGTGCGGAACCACCAGATCAGCGTGCGCTTCGAGGGGGCCACCGGCGCCGCGCGGATGGCGGAGCGCTTGGCTGGCCTCCGTGGCGCGCCACCCACCTCCCTCGGCGACCGAACCGTGCGTACGTGGACCGACCACCAGGACCCCAGCGGGCGCTTCGGCGCGGTGGTGTCGGGGTCCGACCGAGCCAGCCGCAACGTGCTGGTGGCGGAGTTGAGCGCAGGCCCCGGCGACGACGGTGCCCGGGTGGTGTTCCGCCCTTCGGGTACCGAGCCCAAGCTGAAGGTCTATCTCGAGCTTCGGGGGCGGCCCGGCGCGGACCCCGCCGCCATCGAGGCCCTCGGTGGAGCGATGAACGACCTGATCGCTGCGGTACGTTCGTCTTGGCTGGGGTAGGATGAAATACGGGGATCGCCTGCCGATGCCCCTTGGAGGAAGCCCGTTGGACGCTGAGAGCATCGGCCTGTTCGTCCACAACAATCCGCACCCGGTGCTGCGCGTGAGCGCCACGGGTGCGGTGCTCTGGTGCAACCAGGCGGCGGAAGAGCTCGTCGCTTCGTGGGGGGAGGATGCCCATCTTCCGTCCCACCTCGCCCGCCAGCTGGCGTCCGTGCTCGCCGAGGGGGTGGCGCACTCCGTGTTGCTCGGTGGCAAGGGCGACCCCCCGTTCGACGTGGTGGTCTTCGACCAGCAAGTGTGGATGCAGGGGCGCGGCACCAACGACCCCGTCGCCGAGCAGATCCGGGCGGCACAGCGCGCGAAGGCGGCCTTCCTGGCCAACATGAGCCACGAGCTCCGCACGCCGCTCAACGCCATCCTCGGCTACACCGAGCTCCTCGACGAAGAGGCCCGCGACACCGACCAGCCGCAGCTGCTGCCCGATCTCCAGCGGGTGCACAAGGCCGCCAACCACCTGCTGCGGCTCATCAACGACATCCTCGATGTGTCGAAGATCGAAGCGGGCCGGGTCGGCCTATTCCTGGAGCGCTTCTCCGTACTCGATCTCGTGCGCGACGTGGTCGACACGGTCCGACCCATGGTCGAGCAGAACCGCAATCACCTGCGTCTCGAGGTCGATCTGGAGTACGCCGAGATGCGGGCCGACCGCACGAAGCTGCGCCAACTGCTGTTCAACCTGCTCGACAACGCCTGCAAGTTCACGGAAGACGGCGACATCGTGGTGCGGGTCGAGAGCCTCACGGCCAGCGGCGGCGCGCCCCGGCTGGCCATCACCGTGGAAGACACCGGCATCGGCATGTCCGAGTCCCAGCTGGCGCAGCTCTACGAGCCCTTCAGTCAGGCCGACGCCAGCACCACCCGGCGACACGGGGGCACGGGCCTCGGGCTGGCGCTGTGCCGGCTGCTGGCCAACCTGATGGACGGCGACATCCAAGTGCACAGTCGGCTCGGCGAGGGCTCCACCTTCCGCGTCACGGTGCCCACCAGCGTCGAGCCCTCCACCATCGGTAGCCTCGAGGCCTCCCTCGGGGTCACCGCCCAGGGCCATGGCTCCACCACGGTCCTCGTCATCGACGACGACCCCTCCGTGCGCGACCTCCTCACCCGCTTCCTCCTCAAGGAGGGCTACCGGGTGCTGGTGGCCCCCGATGGCGAGGTGGGGCTGCAGGTGGCGCGCCGCGAGCGCCCCGATGCGATCACCCTCGACGTGATGATGCCCCGGCTCGATGGCTGGGAGGTGCTGAAGCGGCTGAAGTCCACACCGGAGACCGCCAACATCCCCGTGGTGATGTGCAGCATCGTCGACAACACGGGCCTCGGCTTCGCCCTGGGGGCCAGCGACTACCTCACCAAGCCCATCGATCGTCGCGCGCTCACCACCGCCCTGGCGCCCTTCCGTGGCTCCGAGGGGCACCTGCTGGTGGTCGACGACAACGACGACGTACGCAATGTGCTGTCCCGCACGCTGCGTCGCGAGGGCTGGACGGTCACCGAGTGCAACGACGGCGAGCAAGCGCTCGACTGGCTCGAGAGCAACGACCCCGACGTCGTCATCCTCGACCTGCTCATGCCCGGCATCAGCGGCTTCGACGTGGTCGACCGCATGCAGGCCGACGAGCGGTGGCGCGACATCCCTGTGTTCGTCGTCACGGCGAAGGATCTCACCCCCGCCGACCAGCAGCGGCTCCAGGGCTCGGTGCAGCGGGTGCTGGAGAAGAGCGGCCAGGCCCTGCGGCAGCTCTCCGACGAGCTCCGAGCGGTGGCGCCGCATCGCGAGGCCCGGCAGTCCGGGTCGTAGGCTCGAAGCGGTCCTGCGGCCTCCTCGGCAGGCACACGGGGGTCACATCCCGTTCCCTTCCGCGGCCGCGATCGTTATCCTTCGGCCATGGCGCGGCCTTCGTTCGAACCCCCCGAGATCATCGACGACCGGTATCTGGTCGGGAAGCTCGTGGGTTCCGGCTCTTCTGGCTCGGTCTTCCTGGTGCGCGAGCGTGAGTCGGGTTCACGTTTCGCGATGAAGATCCGGCAGGCGCGCGACAGCGATCAACCGGTGCGCTTCATCGCGGAGGCTCGGGCGATGGCTCGTCTCCGTCATCCGCGCCTGGTGCACGTGGTGGACTCGGGGCAGCAGGGCGACCTCTACTGGTTCACGATGCCGTACTTCGAGGCGGGGTCGCTGCGGGAGCGCATCCGGTCGGCGGGGCCCGCGTCCCCAGAGCTGGCGCTCGGCTGGACCTTCGAGATCCTCGAGGGGCTCGATGCGGTGCACGAGGCCGACCTCGTCCATCGGGACGTGAAGCCTCACAATGTGCTGCTCGACAACGACGACCATCTGCTGCTCACCGACTTCGGGCTCATTCGGCACGTGGCGGGTGGGGTGCCCTACCGAACCCGTACCGACCAGTCGATGGGCACCCCGAACTACCGGGCGCCCGAGCAGGCGGCCGACGCGGCCCGGGTCGATCGTCGCGCCGACATCTACGGTGTCGGGGCCAACCTCTACTTCCTGCTCACCGGCCGGCGGCCTGGCTTCCTGTACATGGTCGACGCCGACGACCCGGTGATGGCCGCGGTGCCGGAGGGGCTCCGGGCGTTCGTGCTCCGTTGCATGGCCTACGAGCCCGGTGAGCGCTTCGACGATGCTCGGTCGTGTGCCGAAGAGGTGGCGCGCCTCTACGATGCTCTCCCGGGGCGTGAGGGCCAGCGGCCGTGCGCCAAGGCCTGGATGGCGCGGTTCGACCGCGGCGGCCAGCCGGGCATGTGGGACTGGTTCCGCTCGCTGCTTCCCGGTCAACGGGCGTAGCGTTCCTGGCGCCGGTGGCGTCGTCTGGAGGCTCGATGGTGTGGTGGATGGTGGCGCTGGCCGCCGCAGGGACTCCGGACGAGGTGATCGACGAGGTCATCGCGGCCAGAGGGCAGCGGAACCTCGACACGGCGCCGGTGATCCCGCGGGCGTCCTACCAGGAAGCGCTGGCCGGCAAGGTCGTGACCGGTCTGGTGGAGAAGCCGGGCCACAAGGCGCGGCTGGCCTGGGGCGTGGGCGTCGTCGACCAGCCCATCGACCGCTACTGGGCTGCCGTCAACGACGACCGCAACAAGGTCGCCTACACGAAGCTGGAGCACCTGGAGCTGCTGGAGGGGGCGTACTGCTCGTCTCGGCGGGTCGTGTTCCAGTACCTCGGGGTGAGCCTCCTCACCGACCGCTGGTGGGTGGTCGAACAGCGCCAGAACGCCGGTCTGGCGGAGGGCACCGGCGGTCGGATCCGTGAGATGTCGTGGAAGTCCTTGGCGGACCAAGCGGGCGCCCTCACGCCGTCGGCGAAGGAGTGGGCCGACGGCGGCATGGCGCTGCCCTTCACCGAAGGGGCATGGCTGCTGGCCGATCTCGGCGATGGCCGCACGCTGGTGGAGTACTACGCGTGGTCCGATCCCGGCGGCAACGTGCCGGCCCGGATGGCCTCGGGCTTCGCGGCCGGCGGCATCTCGGACACCATCGCGACCATGGGCAAGCTGGCGGCCAAGGGCCCTACGTGCCTGTAGACGCGATCAGACCTCGTCGGACAGGGGCTCGAGGGCCTCGGTCACCCCGTCGATGTCGGTGGGCTGGTCTTCCCAGTCGGGCTCGAGGGGGACCTCGTCGCCGATGACCACCTGGTCGTCGTTGGTCGAGGTGCTGAGCAGGACCTCCCGCGCGCGGTTCAGCTGTGCGGTGCGGGTGCGCGCGAGGTGCTGGAACTCTTCGGCCAGGTGCGCGACCCGGTCGGGGTGGTAGAGCTTCGCCATCCGGCGATGGGCCGAGATCACCAGGTGGGTGGAGGTCGGGTGCGGCAGCCGGAGCCAGGCCAGGGCGGTGAGTGCCTCGAGCCCGATCTGGAGGTGGCGCTGGACGAAGGCGTCGATCCAGGGGTCGTTGAAGCCCATCGCCTCGCACAGGCCGAGGAACTGGTCGACATCGGCCTGCTCGACCGGTGCGGTGCCGGTGGCCGTGAGCTGGAGCACACCGGCCAGGAGGAGCTCACCGTCGGCGGGGGCCAGCTCGGTCAGCCGCGGGCCGAGGCCGCCCACGAGGTCGTTCCCGTCGAGCTCGGCGTGGACCCAGGCCACCAGGTTGGCGTCGGCGCGATGCATCCGGAGGAAGTCGAGGAGCTCGGTGGTGTCGATGGCCATCAGTCGTCGTCATCCAGCAGGGGGCGAAGCTCTTGGGTCAGGCCGCCGGGGTTGTCGGGGCCGCGGCGCCGACGGCGGCGCTGGGGTGGCGGCGCGTCGTAGAGGGGCTGAAGGTCTTGCGTGAGGCCGGCTCGCTCGCCTCGGCCACGCCGGCGCTGCCGCCCGGTGGGGTCGAGCTCCCGGAGGAGGTCTTCGTCGTGGATGACCTTCAGCTCGCCGGTGAGGCCCCGACCCTCGGGGACCTCGTCGATGACGTCCTGGAGCTCGGCGGTGAGGCCACCTTCGATGGGCTTGGGGGACCAGTAGTCGGCCAGACCGTCGTCGAGGCGCTGCAGCTCCTCGCGGGAGTGGGAGGTCTCGGGGAGGGGCAGCTCGATGCTGGGCTCGTCGTCGATGGCGATGAGCTCGGCGGTGAGGCCGTCGGTGTCGGAGCCGGGTGCCTTGGGGGGCGCCCAGGTCTCGCGGAGGCCGCCGCTCCCCCGGGGGGGCTCCTCTCGGACGGGGCGGAGCTCGGCGGTGAGGCCGTCGCCGTCGAGGTCGAGCTCCAGTTCGTCGATGGGCTCGACCAGGCGCAGCTCGTCGGTCAGGCCGTCGCCGGCATGGGGAGGACCCGGCGGCGCGGTAGGGACCTCGTCGGTGAGGCCCAGGGGCAGCTCCTCGGTGCGGTTGCGGCGGACCGCCCAGGCGTCGTCGGCGTCGAGGGAGAGCTCGGCGATGAGGTCGGGCTCGAGGTCGTCGAGGGAGGTGGGGCCGTGCGGGTCGTAGGAGGACACGTCGGGCACCCGCGAGGTGGGCAGAGGCGCGGGCGGCAGCCGACGGGCCGTGGTGGGCGCGTCGACCAGCGGCTCTTCCCATGTGGTCTCGGGATTGACCGGCAGCGGTACGGCCTGCTTCGCTGGCGCGGGCGGCAGGGGAGCAGGCGAGGGTGCCGGGGGGGCGGTGTCGCCGATCTCCGCCACCCAGGGGAGCCGAGGCTCGCGGATGAGCCCCGCTGGTACTTCCTCGGAGTCGGGGTCGAGGGCGAGCTCGGGCTCGGGCTCCTGCAGGGCCGCCAGCATGGCGGGCCCGGGTGCCGGAGGGGATTCGGGCTCCGGCTCCGGCTCCGGCTCGGGCTCCGGCTCCGGCTCCTCGACAGGCTCGACCTCCT
>ENA-OWNT01004157-OWNT01004157.1-seawater-metagenome-genome-assembly--contig:-NODE-4157-length-12959-cov-4.046266_pt1 | contig 12959 bp, 8 predicted proteins | sample MGYA00238136_ERZ651165 | MGnify/ENA primary metagenome ERZ651165 (study PRJEB26861, sample SAMN08777766) | seawater metagenome | isolation source: coastal seawater | place: USA: Florida | collected... | reverse complement strand
CCGTCACCTTCTGCTTCTCTCGACGTAGGACTTGCAACAACTTGCGGCCGCCCTCCGCAAAACAAGCTGGCGGTATTATGGCTTGTCGCTGCTGCTCTCTTACGACCCGAGCCAGGTGACCCCAGAGAATCGCAACGAAGCAACCGTTGACATTCGACTAATAGATTTTGCTAAGTGTGAACGCCGGTCACCGACTGATGAAGATTCGGATGACGAATCGGAGTATCATGTCAGCGTCGTGCAAGGAATCGAAAACTTGTCAAAGGTGCTCGAAGGAATCGAACAACGGCACAAGCGGCGTCGAGCGGAATTAGAATCTCGGAGGAAACGACACAGACAGATCCTCCGAATGTCCTCGTTGTCAGCAATGTTCGGGGTGGCCGCATTCATGTTGTTCGCCGGGCGCAGGCGATGAGTGACGTCGCGCGTCTCGAGCACACCGCAATTGCGTGCGCCCAGAGCTCTACCCCCACAACAACGCTGGCGATACAAGGCAACGAACTCACAGTAACAAATGAACAACAAACACACAAAGAGATGGACTAACTAACAGACAACAGAACCCTTCGTGGCGCTTTCTACTCACCTGTCTTTTAAACTTAACACGTTTTTTGGAAACTTGCTCCGCCAGGATCGATGCTGCTCGCAGACTTGCGAGCCATGTGCTCTGTCGAGACTGCAGTTCGATGAATGGCCACATTTAGTGTTACTAATGCAAGTTGGTCGCACTCGCCTGTTATTTTTACTCGGAGAAAAAAAACGAGTCTGCCTAGTTCGCGTTCCAACGCACCAATTTACTCCTCCGGATCGTGAGTCTTGATAAGGCGCAGAACACGTGACGTACGACCTCGCCGCAGATTAATGTACACCATTTGGCGCAAGCACTCTATGTGGCCCGGACGAATCTTCAAGGCCTCACGAATGACGTCTTCCGCTTGATCGTACTCTTCCTGCAAGATGTGGACGTTTGCCAGTCCAACAAGTACGGCAACGTGTTCACGAGGCGGGACATTGTCTGGTGCTTCGGACAACGTCTTCTGTGCGTCTGCAATGCGAGAGAGTTGGCATTGAGCTTCGGCACAGTACAGATGAGCCTGGGCAACAAGAGGTTGTGGGCAGCCGGGCAGCTCCATGAGTCGCTTTGCGTGGAGGACTGCTTGCACGGGGTTCTTCAGACAGAGTGAAACATAAGCAATGTTGAGAAGAGACGCCTGCAGGATGCGTGTCAGTGCAGCAGTCGACATTGCGCCGCTTCCGGCATTCCCTGGGCTACTCGAACCGCCAGTTTTCCCCTTAACGTCAGACGTGGCATCGGCTTCCGTCTGTTGGTGGCGCTCGATCAGTACCATGGCATTCTGCAGGTATTGATGAGCCTTTTCCAACGTCATGAACTGCTTGACGCGAGCGTCTGATGGCGAAACGTTGGTCCCGGCGGAACTGGAACCACTGCCGTCACCGCTGCCCGAGTCATCATGGCCTGCGCCGCTGTTCCCATCGCTGTCAGCAGTTCCATCGGAGCTATCCGCGCGGCCCCCAGTCGAAGCATCGACGCCGCGGCCGCCGTCAGTCTGTGGAGAACTTAAAAGGAAGCGGTGAAGTCTACCAGAACCAAGCGCTGCTTTCACCAGCGGGGGCGGCGGCTTTCTGTATTCTTTCACGCAGCACTCAGCCATCCGAAACCACAGACAAGGCCAGGACGAGAAAACAAAAACCGCCTTCTGAAAGCATTTGAACGCCGATACGTAGTCGTGTGCCGCGAGCAACGCCATGCCATTGTTGTAGCTGACCTCACCGTGGTTACCTAGAGCCGTCCGCTGGTTGTGGGCTGGCACAGAACGCTTGTCGTTCTCATACGCAGCAGCTTTCTGCTTCTGAGCGACTGACATCTGCAGGGCCCGAGTGAAGTAAAAGGCGGCACTGCTATACTTGCTAAGCTTGTAGTGCAGACACCCCATGTTGTTGTAGAACAGAGCCTGCAGCGGCCCCGTGGCATTGAACCCGTGAAGCAATTTCACACTCTTTTTGTATTCCTTTTTCAAGTAATCCACGTTCGCCCGCAGCATTTGCAAAGTGAAGTTGAAATCCGATGTTCTATCATTCCAGTCGTTCGAGGCAGCCGCGCCTACTAGCTCGGTGCGCGCTGACGCCTCCAGCGAGTGCCCGGCAAGCTGCAGAGGCTTCTTCGCGCTCCGTGTGTCTTCGACAGCAAGGTACACCTTCGCAATTGCAATGTTCAAACGCAGCTCGTACTGCCTTGACAAAACGGAGCCACTGTCTTTGCTGTTGCCGGAACCACCCTTGTTGCCGCTAGATTTGCCTCTACTGGAATCGCTGCGTCCACTTCCGATGGACCGCTTGCTACTGCAAAACTCAAATATTTGGTTTGCACGCTCTAAAAAGAACTTGCGCTGGCCTTGCAGGCAGGCGCACCCACGCAGGACCGTGGAGTACACTTCTAACAGTAGCAGGCACGCGCGCAAAACTATAAGTTCGTCGATTTCTCCCATGCGCTCGAAGATGGTCTCTAAATGCGCCATTGTCGCCGAAGTGTGGCGAGACTGGTGAAGGAGAGCGGCAATGTTGTACAAAACAAGCGCTGTTCCAGGCTTTGCTAATGGGGTGAGCTCCTCTTCGGACTTTTCCTTGCCCTCAGCGGCCGGAGGGATCTCGGCCACAACGAGCTTGTGCGGGCGCTTCTCTCGCTTCATTTTGTACCCAGCCGAATGCAATACCTCCGTGAGCCGCTTCAAAATGTTCTTTGGGTTCTTGCAGTTGTCTTTTGCAAACTCTGCGAGGCACAAGTTGTTGAGCAGCTTCGCCTCGCCCTCGTGGACCTGAGGTTGGAGGCTCTGCAGCAAGGACAAACATTCTGCATAGTGCCCTTCGCGGTAAAACTCAGCGGCTTGTGCAGCTTGGACCGGTAGCGAAGGCATCGTGGTCTCACTGCCGTATACTCAATCTATCGTGTACCAAGACGAGCTGGAATATGTTTGAAAATGTCCTGTATACGCAAAGAGACAGATGGGGAGGGTGCCCGAGTCACTTCATGGCCTCCCGCCAACCGCCTTCCCGAGGCGCGAACTGTGAACAAAAAGCCCCTAAAAATATGTCGCCGTCGTCACTTTGCAACGTAAGCAACCAGAACGCAACAGCGCGCGGGAGTTGTATCAACGGACAAACACACACATGTTCATCGGCGCAGCAACACACTCCACGGGTATAAGACCACCACTTGCAGCAACACTCAACCGTTAGTAGTTGTTGCTGTGTCGTGTGCGCGACAGCGCTTGTTCCATCAGCCGCTCGGTGTCTTGGTCCTGGTCAGCGGGACTTGATTGGCGAGCCCGGGCATGGACGTCCTCGCAAACAGCGATCGCCAGTCGTCATGGTGCAGTCAGAGCACCGGCGAGCCAAAGAGACAGCGCGCATTTCAAGTACGCGCTGTAAACGATGGTCAACAGGACGCACCAAGCCGTGCCGTTCACACAATAAGACTCAACTTCACAACGCAACAACGTTCAAGCACAGGACGCGCAAGACAAGCCAAACAGGAACAAGCAAGCCAAATAAATGCACGCATACACAACACACAAACACACTCAAACACACACACATACACATACACACAAGACAACGCGGTTGTTCATAGGTGCACGCACGCGCACGCACGCTCCTCCACTCCACTTCACTTTCAAAGAAAGAGAGCGCGCGAGACGACACAGGGGACAGACACACCTACCTAGCTCGCAATGCAACAAACTACAGAACAACTAACAACCGCAAACCAAACCAAACCACACAAGCAAACGCAAGCAACACCGTCGCCGTCATCATAACCATCGTCAGCATCGTCAGCATCGTCGGCGTGGCATCATTGAGGTCGTCGTCGTCGTCGCCAACACTCGACATCGTCACTTCGCCACTTCGTCGTCGTCGTCGTCATCGTCGTCGTCGTCTTCGTTGTCGTTCATTCCTTTCGTTCGTTCGTTCGTTCGTTCGTTCGTTCGTTCGTTCACTTTCGTTCGTTGGTTCGATCGTTCACTCACTCACTCACTCACAGTCAACCAACACGCTCCTCCCGCCCCCACCCACTTCACTTCACTTCACTTCACTTCACTTCACTTCACTTCACTTCACTTCACTCGCTCCCTCCCACGCACTCACATTCAGTCACCCTTGCACTTGCACTAGGCGCTGTACTACCATACCAGTGCACTCCACCCACTCACTCACTCACTGTCCCTCCCACCTCCCCACTGTACATCCGTATTCGTACTAGTACGAAACCAACGAGATCAATGCTGCGGAGTGCGGAGATCGGCGTCGTGGTACCTGGAGTACGAGAATGAACCGGAGGCGGCGGAGGCCACTCGCCGCGTGTCCCCGTAAACGCCCACTAATCAACCAAAGAAGCGAGCGAGCGAACGAACGAACGAACTGTGAGCGAGAGTGAGAGTGAAGAAGTTCGATCGTTCGAATGAGTGAATGAATGAGTGACAGTGAGTGACAGTGAGTGAGTGAGTGACCGACTGAGTGAGTGAGTGAGTGAGTGATTACTGGGAGCTGACAGTGAAAGTTTGTTCGTTCGTTCGTTCGTTCGTTCGTTCGTTCGTTCGCTTTCGTTCGTTCGTTTGTTGTTGGCGGCGCACTCACTGTGCTGCCCAGCACTGTGATGCGACTGCGTACTGAGAGTACTAGTACGAAGATAAAGATAAGACGCCACGATGAGGTGTGGTTTCAGTGCGTGAAGGTGAATATAGTTTTAATGCCATTGTCATGGTACTGAATCATTTTCAGTACTATGAAAATCGGTTTAAATGAGTGACTGAATGTGACTGTGAGTGACTGTGAGTGACTGTGAGTGACTGTGAGTGAGTGAGTGAGTGAGTGAGTGGCCCACGTGGCGTGAGTGAGTGAGTGAGTGAGTGAGTGAGTGAGGGTGTGGGAGTGGGAGTGGGAGTGGGAGTGGGAGTGGGAGTGACCGCTGGCTGGCTGGCTGGCTGGCTCTCACAGTCAGTCAGTCAGTCAGTCAGATGGAGGAGACGGAGGATGCAGGTGACTGATTAAAGTGAAGTGACAGTGAAGGAGTGAGGCAATGAGTGAGCGCATTGTTGTTGTTGTTGTTGTTGGCAGACATCGAACGAACGAACGAACGAACGAACGTCGCGAACATCGAACATCGAACATCGAACGTCGAACATCGTTTGTTCCTTCATTCGTTGTTGTTGTTGTTCCGTCCTTCCGCCGTTCCTTCCGTCGTTCCTTCCTTCCTTCATTTGTTTGTTTGTTTGTTGGATTGCTCGTTCGATCGTTCGTTCGTTCGATGGTCGCTGTCCTCGTCGTCGTTGGAAGTGGCGTTTGAAGTGGCGTAGGTGTGGTGTGGGAGTGGATGGCGAAGCGCGATGACATGGCGTCCAGGCAGTGGGGTAGATTGAACAGTTGCCGGTCGTGGTGGAGTGTGTCTTGACGGTGCTCTGCCTCGTCTGTGATTAGCTAGTTGACGGATGGACGCCACAGCGTCTGATGCTTTTGTGGCCTGTAGTTATGTTTGCAGCACCTCGAACCGTCTTGTTTGGGTGTGTTGTGTTCGAGTGCGTTGTGTGCTGCGTGTTGGACACTGCATGTGTGTGTGTGAGAACGCGTTTCGTTCCGTTGTTGACTTGCTTTCTTCAAGGGAAGAAGTGCTGCACTCAGGGTTCACAAACGAACGGCTGGACATCACGACGGAGTGACGCAGTTTGAGGACGTCAGAGTGGCTTCGGATTCGCCGTTGCCGACGGAACCTGGTTGCAGAGCCCACAGTCTGCGGCGCTTTGTTGTAAGAACGACATGTCTGATCGTACGAACTCGGTCCGACGGTCTCAAGTTTTGGAGTGTTCATTGAATGACCTCACTTGCAAAAACCCGAACGCAGAAAAGTTTCAAGGTTAACTTTGTTGCGCACTCGAACGTCGGTCGCACTTGAGTGGCGGTTGGCCACAGTTGGTGCGCGGTTCTCGCATACCACTGCAGCCAGTGCATTCGGCGTGTGACGGTCGTGGCCTCTGAACGGCGGCTGGCCATACATACAGCTCCACAGGTTGCCACTGTGAACTGTGAACGAAAATGGGGGGCAAACAGAAATTGAGCAAAAACGCGAAGCGGCGTCTTCGCGAGAAGCGACAGAAGGAAGAGAAGCGGCGCCAAGCTGAGCTTGCGAAGCAAAACGCAAAATCTGGGGACGCCAGCCCTACAAGTGGGCAAGAACTCGTGGCGACCGATGCGCCCAAGGACGTTGAAATACAGTACATATCTGCGGACGTCAACTCGCAGTTACAGAGCAGTGAAGAGTTCGAAGAGTTCCAACGAGTGTTCGATCGCTTCGCGAAAGCGGAAGAACTGACAGGCAACGACAAGGAGAACAGCGAGGGGGATAGTAAAAAAGATGATAGCGATAGCAACAAAAGCGCGGTCGACGCAAAACCGGAATCGAAAACAGTGGTTAAAAAGTTGTCCAAGAAGAAGCAACGACTTGCCAACCGCCTGTCAGTGGCAGAGCTGAAACAACTAGTGAAGCGGCCCGATGTCGTGGAGGTCCACGACGTGACGGCGGCCGACCCGCGCCTCTTGGTGTACCTGAAATCATACCGCAACACAGTACCTGTGCCCCGCCATTGGTCACTCAAAAGAAAGTACCTTCAAGGCAAACGTGGTATTGAGAAGCCTCCATTTGAACTTCCGGAGTGCATCAAAATGACGGGGATTGACAAAGTGCGCGATGCATTTTTGCAGAAGGAGAGTGCACAGAACAGCAAGTCCAAAGCCCGGTCGAACATGACGGGGTCCACTGGCAAAATCGAAATCGATTACGACGTGCTGTACAACGCCTTTTTCAAGTTCAAGACGAAGCCGAAGAATCTCACAAAACATGGTGACCTGTACTATGAATCCAAAGAATTCGAAACCAAGATGAAAAATTTCACCCCAGGCCAACTCTCGGACCAGTTGCGAGAGGCGCTCGGGATGCCAACGCGTTTCGGCGAGGGCGGCCAGGTGAACGCTGGGGCCGACCTCTTCCCGCCACCTTGGCTCATCAACATGCAGCGATACGGTCCGCCACCCGACTACCCAAAACTCAAGATTCCCGGACTGAATGCTCCCATCCCAAGTGGGGCGTCGTTTGGGTACAATCCTGGTCAGTGGGGTAAGCCACCGGTGGATGAATTTGGGCAGCCGTTGTACGGCAATGTCTTCGATGAAGACAAACAACTGGAGGCCGCAGGAGGTGTGGACACCAAAGCCCGGTGGGGAGTTTTGGTAGATGATGACGACGACGAGGAGGACGAGGAAGACGATGACGATGAGACCGACGACAGCGAAACGGAAGAAGACGAAGATGCCAGCGGCTTGATGTCGCCGGACCTCGCCTCCGGCATTTCGTCTGTTGCTTCGGGACTGGAAACGCCCGACACAATAAATCTTCGCAAAGGACGACCGAATTCCAGCGACGACGCAGGCTCACAGTCATTGTATCAAGTCATCAGCGAGACCAAGTCGAAGGTTGGCAGCGGCGCGCTCTTCGGCTCAAGTCACAAGTATGTGATTCCGTCCGGTGGCGGTGCAAAGAGCGCTCCGGACGCTTCCAACATTAGAGACGTCAACGTTGCCGTGGATCCAGAGGCTTTGGATAAAGGCCTTTCCAAGGACGACCTGCAGAAACTGTATGAGTCGCAGGACGGACCGAGCAGCAAGGCCACGTTAGATGCTTTGAACGCCACCAAAAAGAGAAAGTTCCCTCGCTCAGATGCCGAAGGTGCAAAGAAAAAGCAGTACAAATCTGATTTTAAATTTTAGTTAGCTCACCAGGACTTGCATCGTAACAGTCCTGGCACTTGTGTTCGTTGTAAAAAAGTAAGAATGAAAATGGGAATCCTAGCTGATCGAGACACTCTTGGATACTATATTCGAGCTGCTGCACGCCGATCGTTGATATTCCGCGCGCGGCCTGTTTTCAGGCCTTGGCTGCAAAAGAATGACAAAATTTGCGAACTCAGTACCCGAGATGAGCCAGTCAGAAGAGTCGGAGGACTCGCCACGAGGAGATAGTTGTTTGTTTTTACTTTACCCGAATTCAGGCCTTTCTGCACCCGCTGTCGCGGGCGGATCGAGAGATGCAGCGCAGCAGTCATCCATTCGTAAATTGCGTCACTGGGCGCTTTTGGTCGTACACCCATCAGTTATATACCCCTCCACTCTGTCCTGTGTTTATATGACGCGGCGTGTCCGAGACGTCTTCGCAGTCCTATCAGTGCTCGAATCAGCTCACTCGCTGAGCGCGCTGCTCACACTTAGGTATCGTGCTGTCGAACGGAGTATTTCTGAACCAACTCTTCAAGCGCATCATGCGCCCACCTGTGCCAGCCCCAAAATGCACAAAATCAAGTCGCAGTTCAAGATGCAGCAGTTGCGCCATGCAACGCACTTCGAAGACAACGCTGACGACTTTGCAAATGACAAGTTGTCACGCCGTGCTTCTTCCAACATCAGCTCGCGTTGGTGAGCGTCTGCGCCATCTAGCACTTCCAGCCAGCGGGCCAATCGAAAATTGAATCGGTTCAGTACCTTGCAAACACGATGACATTGTTGCTCGGTGACTCGCTGTTGGCTCTGGGAACGTGGCTGCAGCGCATGGCGTACAGACTTACCACATTTTCAGCAACAGGAGTCATTGGAGAAGGGAATATCCGATGCAAGCAAAAAAACAAGGGCGACACTACGAAATCGATGAAGCCGATCTGCCCTGCATTCATTCCCGTTTGGTGCCGATCGAAGAGTGGGCTCACCTACGTACAAGTCGGGGAGGTTGAGCAAGTCAAAGATGTCAGCAAGCTCTGTGACAAAATGTGCGCTTGCCTGAAGCCCAAGCGTCCTTTCCTCGTCGCCTTGAGCAAAGAACTCGGCTAGAATGCACTCTGAAAACTTCAAAAACGTGGGAAACGGTCGAACAGCTGTTGAAATGTCACATGCATGCAGCACGAGATTCAGAATTCGAAGTTGAAACTGATTGTCAGCTTTGGCTGTGGTGCCACCCACACTACTGCTGAGGGAGGATGATCGGCGTATCGAACGCTTGACACGCTGCAACGACTGCTTGGCATCCAAAACGGATTCCAGCAAAGCTTTGGCGTCTCCAACATGGTCCATATGGAAAACCATATCAGTTTTTAAAATCATGTCGATGATCATTTTCCGAGTCTCGGTTTGTTTCAGGGTGGCATCTGTATCGACGAACGAGAGTTCATCAAAATGGATACACGGCGAGAAGTCAAAGACTTGGCGCATGGTGACGTACGTGGGTCGCTCATAACACCGTCGAGGACATCCATGCTTGCGTTCTCCAGGATATGGAGCAATTGCGCAGCATGCATCTGCTCTTGGACTGATATGTCGTTGTACGTGATGGCAAGCTCGTTTCGAACGGTCTGTGTACAAGCCAAATTCTCAAGTCTACATCACATCGCGGAGCACCACCAGCCAGCATGCGGGAGCTCACCACTAGAAAGTTGTTGGTTCGACCAGTGTGCCCAATGTCGTGTCCTAGCGCGGCAACAAGCGCTGCGCGAACATCAAACAAGGAGACTCCAGCCGTGTCCCTCACTCGCAGTCGGTCCATAAAGAAAGCCATCATCTGCATAACATCGATACCATGCTTGAAATTGTGGTAAGGATTGTCAAAGTAACGTTTGGCCACGGCCTATGGAACGACAAGTGCCAACACAACGACCAGCGATTAGTGTCGAGGAGCTACCGCTGAACGACGAAAACAGCTCGCCCTCACGTGTATAAATGCCCAAGCCCTGGCTGTGCTGGCTGGTCCTCGACTCCCGAACGGAAAGCGCACGGCCAGGCTAATATCTTGAGGTCCTCCGTCGCGTTCGGCGTCGTAATCCGGCTGTAAAAGTGCTACAACGTAGTGCATCAATTGCTCGGCGCTGTGGTCAAAAACACTGAAATCCAGAGAACAGAACTGTGCCCCAGAAGTGGATCCTCTGTTGCGTTTCGCAGAAAGACCCGCAGACATGGCCCGTTTGTTGTGGAAAAAACCTGCAATACGCTCGAACCCGGTCGTGGCACACACTGGCTGAACACCCTCCCACTGCGCATCAATGCGCGACTCTTGGTCGTCATCGTCATCAAAGGATTCCTCGCACGTTGCTGTATTGTTCGCTTGCAGTTGTGATGGGGGCAAACATTGAAGTTCCAAGAACTTTCGGGTTGCGGCGTCCACATTGGACTCCGTTAAGCTCTGCGACATCGTCAGGAACGACCGACGGAGATTGGCGATTCGTACTAGCTTCAAAACGAAATCTTGAAGGAAGTCCGGCACCTACAGCAACCGACAACGACGCGCTTCACAGCACGAATCACAACTACAGAAAACAAATGCTCGACAATGCTCACCTGCTTCCGACGGCTCAGAGTCCGGAGACCAGTACTGTCATACCCATCTGCGGCGCCACAGAACGTTCCCGGAAACGCACTGTCCAATGCTCTCAGAAGAGCTAAGAGTGGTGTGATCGCCGCTGATTGAGTAATATCGTTCACTTGCAATCCGAGCCACAATATTGCAACGACTATCACCGTGACAACAAGAATACTCTGCATTGCAACAGCTCGCGCCTTAGTTGTGAAGTCCACTAGGAGTTCGACCACGTTGAGCCCCTCTGCTTGCACCAACACCGCATTGCGAGATCGCGACGGCGATAGTGCGTCCACACTGAGAAGGCTTCCTTCGGCTGCAGAAACGGCGCTGTGCTCCTGCATGACGAAAGGGTTGATGTAAGTCACGTTGTTGACAGTTGCGTAAATGACCGATGCGCTTGCGTTCATCACACGTTGGGATGTAGAAAACCAGTCCATAACGGCATCCTCTAGCGAGTAGCAAGCCTCATCGGGATATGACAAACTCGCGCTCGTAGCACAACTGTCGCTGCTGAAGTCCGCGAGCACTTCAGCCATCAATGAGGGCCATGTGGACCTTTCAGCGGTCGTAGAGACTAGTGCGAACACAGCAACAATGACCACGATCGTCCAAATGGTGGCAGTTGTGATCGTTTGGATGAAGGAGTGCACTCGCAGGAGCTTCATTAGTCGCGCGAATCGTGTCAGTCGTTTTCCATAACTGTACTTGATTAACCGCGTTGCATTAAAGAATCTGCCCAATGTCAATGCCGTGGCAGCGTCAGTTAACGCTTTTGGTGACGAAAATACTGACAGGTGAGCGAGCACAGCGAGAGTGCCCAGCGCAGAAAGGAAAAAGTGGAAGCTAAAGCGATATCTGGGCTGGAACAACCAAGAAACAATGACGTCCATTGTCAGAATCACCATCCCACAAATCAGAATCACATCCAGTACCATGTCGAATGAATCATCGACGTTTGCAGCCTCCCACACGTACGGTACTAAGACTACCATGATAGTGGTGAGGAAGCGGACCGTGTCATGCGCCGGCGTTGCGAAGCGTGACTTTAAAGCCACAAGAAAGCATGATCTGTGCGCATGATGATGGCCAGATTCTTGCCGGAATTGCTCAATCCCATCTACCACCCAGCGCAGCCCCCGATCGGTGATACGATCTTTCGCTGTCCCACGTTTTGCGGAATTCCGCACGTTCTGTACGTACGACGTCACAACATTCACATGCAGGAGTTCTCGCCCATTGCGGCCACCATTGCTTTCAACGCTTGGGAACTCGAATAAATCAGGTTCGTCGCCGGGTTCTTCCTCTGACATGGTTGAACAAGCTACTCGTGCGCGAGGCCCGGCTTGAAGTTATCCATGGAACCCTTCAACCCGATAACAACGATCCCGGCCAACGCCCTGCTGACGCAGCATACAGCATGCTGCGAGTCCGCATGCGTGGCACTTTGCGGAGCCAAACTATGCCCGGGATTACACGACAGACAAACACTTTCTCGTTTCTCTTCTGTGTCCCATTTTTATTTGATCAGCATTTGTTTGCGATCATTCTGGTATCGATGTAGCCCCGTCTCGCGCTACACGCCTTGGCACAACGTCATACGACACAATCTGAAGCGTGCAACAGGTTTGTAGGCAGTTTAAGGCTTCCCAATGACCTCGGGCCTCTGACCCTTGCAACAGAAGCACTGTAAGAACACACTTGCAACGGACCGAAACACAGTACTGCTGCGCGTTGTCAACAACGCAACGCAACGCAGCACCTGACCAACAACATGGAACGCGACAATCGATGGGAAACGCCAACAGTGCAAACTACAACACCCGGCATCGAATGAGCACCGCAACGACAGTTCAACAATGACACTAGAGCATGGATGGGAACCGCCGGCGCTGCAACATTGCAAGCTGTAACACCACAGCAGCTTGAGCACAGCATCCACACACTTGAATTATAACAACAAAGCACCACTACCACACAACACAACACAACAACACAACACTGCAACTGCAACAACACAACGACAGCGACGACGGCGAGCGGGCGAGTACCGAGTACAGTGTACTCCGTGCGAGCGCGTTTTCTGTCGTTCGTTTCCGCCGTTCCGTTCCGCCCCGCCGCCGCTGTCGTCGTCGTCATTGCCGCAAACGACTCAACACCATTGTACTCCGTGCGAGCGCGTTCTGCCTCTGTTTATTCGTTTCCGTTGTTCCGTTCCGCCGCCGCTGTCGCTGTTGCTGTCGCTGTCGCTGTCGCTGTCGCTGTCGCTGTCGCTGTCGCTGTCGTCGTCGTCGTCGTCGTCGTCGTCGTCGTCGTTCGTCGTCGTCGTTCGTCGTTCGCAAAACGGCTCAGCGGAAGTGATTTGAGTGAGGGAGGGGCCAGAGCACCAACCAGAAGACGACGGACAAGTAATAATAGGTCGGACGAAGTCTGGAGTGGTGTTCGTGCTGTGTCCCATTTTTGAACAATGTTGGTCAGTATTCCCAACTACGCTTCACGG
>ENA-OWNT01004155-OWNT01004155.1-seawater-metagenome-genome-assembly--contig:-NODE-4155-length-12966-cov-3.649469_pt1 | contig 12966 bp, 5 predicted proteins | sample MGYA00238136_ERZ651165 | MGnify/ENA primary metagenome ERZ651165 (study PRJEB26861, sample SAMN08777766) | seawater metagenome | isolation source: coastal seawater | place: USA: Florida | collected... | reverse complement strand
TAACGTCGTGCGCCGTGGTGGTTGGTTGGTTTCGGTGGTTGGTTGATTGGTTGTATTGTTGGTTGGTAGGTAGGTAGGTAGGTTGGTTGGTTGCATTGTTGGGTGGTAGGTTGCATTGTTGGTTGGTTGGTTGCATTGTTGGTTGGTTGGTTGGTTGGTTGGTTCGTGCGTTCGTGCGTGCGTGCGTTCGTTTGTGCATTCGTTCGTGCGTTCGTGCGTTCGTGCGTTCGTTCGTTCGCTGTAAAGTCAGGGGCGATCGTTCGTTCGTTCGTTTGTGTGTTGGTTGGTTCGTTGGTTGGTTCGTGTGTGTGTGTGTGTGTGTGTGTGTGTGTGTTTGTTTGTTTGCTTGTTGGTTGGTTGGTTCGCTTATGCGTTGGTTCTGTGACCGACTTCTTCTCGGTCCTGGTCTTGGTCTGGGGCTTCTTCACAAGAGTTATTCTTTTGCTGTGCGCGTTTGCTGTGCTTGGGTTTTTTGTTTTTTTGTTTGCTTGTTTGTCTGTCTGTCATTTTGCAAGTGTTTGCTGCGACGACAGCATACAATTTTTGACTACGCTCGACGCCGCGTTGTCGGTGCCACCTTGCTGCGTTGGACGTGAAGTGGGGCCGCTTCCACGAGCCACTGCGCGGGGGAAGCACCCCAGGCGTGGCTCGGTAACATGTCGTCACCACACAACGTCTCCGACTGCCACGTCGCTACCTTGGCCTCCGCGAAGACGACAGTGCTTTGCGAATTCAAGGCGGTCTTCCAGCGGGTGATTAATGACGGTGCCAGGACAGGCTTGGTCACTGAGCCTGTGGCGAACGCGACATTGCTGGATTGTACCTGCGAGGAGCCTGTCGACCGCCGTCAAATTTCTATTTTCGGGCGAGATGGCAGTGGGACAGTCGTTGTTAGCCTGCCGCTGCAAGGTGGTTTTGAAACGTTGGAACTTCCCGACGCAGCACTTCGTATCCATGCACCGCCTTGTCCGACGGACTATTTAGTGACCTTCCAGTCGCAAACCCAGTGCGAGAACACTCTCGGTTGTCTGCTGCGGTTCGCGAACGTAATGCGAAACTTGGAAAGCCGTCTCAAGCACACCAACTCCGACGGCCAACTATCGGGGCTTCCTCTGGTACCAGCTGCGGAGAAGGAACAGGTTAATAAGTTCGGACAGCGCGCTATCCCGGTCGAAAAGCATGTTTCTCCTGAAGAGTCGAACCCAAAGCGCGGCGGATTGGCGATTTCCGGACCCACGGACACGAAGCGAATGACGCACGTGCATTTCGATGAACATTCGCAAACTTTTGCGGGTGTCCCCAAAGAACTTCAACATGAATTTGCACAGATTGCGTTCAACTTACCCCTAACTCGGGTCACGAGTGCGCCAGTTGAAGGCTACGAGGTCGACATCCCCGTTGTCCTCGTGTTGTTGAGAGAGTACTTCCTAAAGCGTGATGGCCAGGTCGGTTCCACGTACCTACTTGCGGTTGACCCACTGCTAACTTTGAGGTGTCTTGTGGTGGTATGTCCTCCACGGATCCCAAATTTTGCATTTCTCTCTAAACTGCGGGCGCTACTGTGTTTTTTCGTTCTTGTTCTTGTTTTGTTTTTGATAGGCCGAGACCGGTATCTTCCGTATTGCGCCAGAAAAGAGCGAATGCGACGCAGCAAAACGCGCCGTTTGCTACCAGAACCGCCAAGATCTCGAGGAAGTTGCGTCCCCTCACGTTTTCGCCAACTTGGTGAAGCAATGGTTCCGCGATCTTCCCGGGGGATTGTTGAACCAAATCGGTGTTGCAGCTATTGCGCACTGCGCGGAGACAAAATTGCCAGATGATCCAGAAAAGGAACTTTTGGCGAAGCTAGATGCACAAAGACGGAGTATTTTCTTGTGGCTGCTCGATCTGATGGCTCTCCCAGTGCTGAATGTTGACGTCACCAAAATGGGATGCAAGAACATGGCCATCGTCGTGTCGCCCAATTTATGGCTCACAAATTTAGATTCTGATCCAATGGCTGCCCTTGTCTTCTCCCAGCAATTGTCTAAGTTCTTGACGGTGGGTGGGTTGTGTGTCTGCATGTTTGTTTCTGCGCACGCATGCTTGGCACTCACAGTTGCACGCGCGATTTTTGCCCGCACGCAGGCCATGCTGGAGTGGCGCATAAAAGTGCACCCTCCTTCACAGATGTATCATCACAGCCGCATCAAATCGGTGGATCAATGTGAGGTCGGCGATCGTGTCGAGATATCTCGAATCGACCAAACAAAGGTGCGTGGCGTACTCAAAGTGGTGTCTGGCAAGACTCGCCCTCCTGACTGTTGCGCAGTGTTGCTTGCTGCTGACGATGTCCTGATTGTGGTGGTGCGTGTACGTGTGCTTGGGCAGTGCCGCGGATGTGTGCGGTTTATTGGAGAAGTTGGCGGGCACAATGGCGTATATTTTGGCGTTGAATTAGACACCGCCGTCGGGTTCAATGACGGTGTGGGATCAGACGGCATTCGACATTTCGACTGCAGACCTAATCACGGCCTGTTCGTGCGCGCCATGTACGTCTCGACCACGTTCAACAGCAGCACAGTGTGCCGAACTTGTTTGAGCGCGCGGCAATGTAGCTAATCATCTATGCGCGTCCATGTGTGCTCCATCTCAACTAGGCGAATTCGCGTTTTGCGCGAATTTGAGATTGCTGCCGAGAAGCGCAGCACCTGCTCCCATGGAAAAGGCCCAGCATGTACAGAGTGCTCCTCTCCTCAACAGTCGCCCTCGAAACACACGGCCCAGAAACCCAGAACTCGAACTGGAACGGACGGGCACGAGCATGCGAGAACGAACCCGAAGAAAGTCACCGGGCCTGATTACTTCAAAGCATGTGAGGAAGAGTATGCACGGACGGGTATTGATCTGTACGTGTGCGCCGTCTGCCCGATCCGATGTTGCGAAGGCTCCATGGCAATTCAAGGAAATCTAACGGGGTGTGAATTTTGACAGGAGCAATAGCGGTTATTTGTCCAGGGTTGACGAAATGAAAATGTTCGACGACTTCGTGGAGAGGGGTGGGCTTGATGGGGATGACTCTGCCGCCAAAGCGAAGGATGCAGATGATGCCACCCAGGGGCGCTGTAAAACGGCGGAGAACACTGGCCCCGGTTCAGCATATCGGGAAGCTGTGGAGCGCGAGTTTGCGATATCCGGCATCGATATGTAAGTTGCCGGAAGTAGTTGCGCCTTGTATTTAGCAACGCCCTTCCGACTGTTTCTGCTGTTCATGTCATACTCGTAGGAGCAACACAGGGTACCTCTCTGGTGGTTTGTAGTCGGCTGGATATTGATAGAAAACTGTGAACCTTGCAGCAACCACGAACGCACGCTGCGCTCCCTACTTACGCACGCAGGTAGAATACAACATATTTTTTCGTAAAACACACATTTTTGTTTTCATGGTTTACACAAAGAGGATGTTTACACAAAGAGGATTGCCCAGTTGAAGCGGGAGCAAAAATGCTTCGAAAAGGCTTCATGACAACTTTTCACAACTCTGTCGACGATGTGAGAGAGTAACGCACACAGGTTTCCTACGAAGTTTATCAGAGCCTTCAGGACGTAACGAGTCGCGGTTGACATCTATTTCAACGGAGCGATGAACAAGGTTCTTTTGTTGCAGTTGTGTTCCACGTACGACACGTTGCCCCAGCCAGCTCTGTTAGCTCCGCAGAATTTGTCCCAGGACTTCCGTCACTGAGTCAACGGCATAGCTGCCGGCGTACCATGAGTACACAAATCAAGCGATAGCCATTGGCGTCGACGTCCATTGCCGTTGCGTCAACCGATCACAAAGTCGACTGCTCACGACAACAGCGGTACATCACCTCCACAACACCATGTCACCACAACGCTGTTCGGCACGCCGCTTGACTGGAAATTTGGTGCACGTGATGCTGCGCCAGCGCGCCAGCGCGCCAGTGCGCCAGTGCACTAATGAATGTCACCATGTCGCTATTGTCCAAACCCGGCGCTGTGGGGCTTTCAACGCCACCGCATCTGACGAACACCATCGGTGAACGAATTGCTCGCGAACGTTGATTCGATGACGATGTTGCGCCAGTGCACCACTGAATGAATAAATGATATCACCACCGTCACCGTCATCGTGCAGTCATCGCCACGCGGATCGCCCACGCGAACATTGGTGCATGCGTGCGACGTTGCGCCAGTGCACTACTGTTCGTCAACGCCACAACGCCACACTGTCACCAAACGGCGGCTTTGTGGGGCTAACCGACACCACCGCCGTCGCCACTGCCTCCACTAACTATATCTCACCGTGCAGTCATCATCGCCATGCACGCGAATCGCCCGCGAACATTGGTGCATGCGTGCGCGCGATGTTGCGCCAGTGAACGAACGAACGAACGAACGTCGTTTCGTCGTCACCATCCATCCACAGCAACAACGCTCAACCAACGGCTGTTGTTGTGGGGCTGGGAGGGGAGTGGGATTGATTGAGTGGGCGTGGGCGCTAGCGAGTGGATAGTCAGCTGATGGAGTGTGCGTGAACGCCGGAGAGTGGAGGGGCAGTGGGCACACTGAGAATGTGGGAAGGAATGTTGTTTGGAAGGTTTGGAAGGTTTGGAGGAGGGGACTATGGCTAGATCTAAATACACTGTACGAAAAGTTGCTTCGAGCTTTCTTTCGCTGGGGCGGGCTCTCGCTCGGCCTCCCTCCTCACTTTGTTTTGTTTGGGTGCTGGGGCGCTGGGACTCACTCAAGTTTTCAAGTTTTCAGCTTTCAGCTTTCGTTTGCACTCGAGCCTGTCTGCATGGGAGCTTTTGCAAACTGTGACAACATCACCCTGGGGCCCTGAAACCAGCCCTCGGGAATACCATAATCGCGGCGGTGGCGGCAGCTGATCACACGCCACCCTTCCCCTCCCTCCGTCCCTTGGTCCGTCGATCCGTCCGTCCGTCGTTCTTTCCATTGTCCGTCGGTCGGTCGGTCCGTCGGTCCGTCCATCGGTCCGTCGCTTCGTCCGTCGGTCCGTGTCGTCTATGTATGGCGTTGTGTGGCCGCGGCCTTCGCAGCCTCCGCAGCCTTCTTGCCGCGCATTCATTCATTCATTCGCGTTCGTTCGTTCGTTCGTTCGTTCGTTCGTTCGCAGCTGCATTCGCTGCTTCGTCGTAGTGTCCGACAAACGGACGGACGAACGACGGACGAACGACGAACGACGAACGATGAACGACGGTCCATGTATTTGTATCTACAATCGACATTCTACTGTTTGCCCACACAAAGCTCTCCTGTAAACAGCGTAATCCCGGATGAGGATACATTGTCATTGCTCGATTTGAGGTGAGATGAGAAAGCAATGGCCGCCGACGACGACCCAACGACACAGAGCGTACATCGCCCGTACACCGTACACTATATCTCACTTACACCCACAAACGCCATATACATCACTCAGTGAACACCAAAGCGTACACAAACTGTACAGTGCCCAAAAGCAATGGCCGCCGCCCACGACGAAGCGACACAAAGCGTACATCGCGCGTACACCGTACAATGTATCTCACTCGGCAGCGTTAACGCCATACAAATTACTCAGCCAACACCACAGTGTACATAATATGTACACTAACCGTACACAGTGGACGTGACTGGCCGGCCGGCTGCTGCTGCTGACAGTGACAGTGACAGTGACAGTGACATTGTGGGGGGGCGCGGTGACTGAATCGATACCGCTGTGAGGGAGCGAGTGGGCGTCTCGGCCACCCACTGACGCACTGACTCACTGACGTTGGCCTCACTCACTGTCGCTCACTGTCGCTCACTGTCGCTCACTGTCGCTCACTGTCGCTCAGCCATTCGGCGTGCCAGCGGCCTCCACGTGGCCAACCAAACCAAGCCAGCAGCCTAGATATCTACAATTGGGATTATGCTGTTTATCAGTGACTGTAAAGCGTTGAAAACATGGAATCGCAGTTAAGGATAATATCCATCCTTCCATCCGTCGTTCGTTCGTTCGTTCGTTCGTTCGTTTGTTCGCTCCTTCGTCGTTGTCGTCGTCGTCGTCGTCATCGCCGTCGTCGTTGTTTGTTGTCACTGTCGTCGTTTGAATGAAAACGTTCGTTCGTTGGCCGCGGAAGGCGAAGCCAAGTAAGGTAAATGTGGGTTTGCGTGGGCGGTGGGCGGCTTCCGCGGTCGGTCTGTCCGTGGGTCGGGCGGTCAGTGAGTGGTTCGTTGCGGTGGTGACTCGAGTGAGTGAGTGAGGACGGAGGAACGCGCGAAAGTGGTGAAACTGGAAGGTGGGGCGAACTTGCGCTCAGCCCCCAACGCTTCTGACGGACGAGCACTCACAGTGACGTGATGTCCGTTGATGTCGCGCACTGCCGGCGCTGTGGGGTGTTTGTTGACACGGCGTCGGAGTCGTCGTAGCGGTGGACGCCTGCGTCTGCGTGTGCGTGTGCGTGTGCGTGTGCTCGGCTCGGCGCTGTTCGGCGCGGTGGCGTAACGCTTCTTGTTGCGTTGTGCCTGGCTTGCTATGAAGGACGGGTCACCAAAAACAGTGCGGGCCGATGCCACCGAACAAACAAAGAACCATCGTCGTCGTCACAGTCACGTGACTGCCTCCTCCCCCTCGTTCTCCTCGTCGATTGCACGCCACCTCCCCCCCCCCCCCCCCCCCCCCCCCCCCCCCGCACCCGCACCCCACCCTGCTCCGTCGATGACCTTGGCGATCGCATGTAGCCTCGTTGTCTCTCCCCAGAAGAAAGTCGGTCGTACGATAAGAGCCGACACAAACCTCGAACGAAAGTTCAAAAATATCCAAAATACAACAACAATAACAGAAAGTCTTACTCTTAGTAATTGAACTCTGCCACGATGGGCTTACACGCAGTCGTGGCCACCAACATGGACACCGCGTCCGTTATCGTCGTCGTCGCGTGCGGTGTCGTCGGTATCGTCTTCGCCGTCGCACTCCTCCTGTGCGTCAAGGCTATTAAGCTGACCGACGACGAAGCCCCCGACCACCAGACGGCCCTGCTCGACAAGAGCGACCCCGACTCCGGCGAGTCACAGGACGAGTCCTCCGTGATGGCCAAGATGGTCAACATCTACTCCATCATCCAGCGCGGTGCCAAGGCCTTCTTGTGGGCCGAGTACAAGCTCTGCTTCATCTTCATTGCCATCTTCGGCGCCGTTGTTGGCGTGCTCGTCTCGCACTCTGGCTCCGTCAACGCCGCAGCGCAAGCCGGCAACTTCTCCCAGAACTTCACCGTCGGCCCTAGCTCCGACCCCTACGACATGGACTCCCAGTGGCACGGCATGGCCGGTGGCCTCACTTGCGCTTCCTTCGTCGTTGGCGCGCTGACTTCCATCGCCTCTGGTTACATTGGAATGATGGTCGCCGTCTTCTCCAACGCCCGCACCACCAAACAAGCCATGCAGCAGGACGAGGACAAGGCCTGGCGCGACAGCTTCAACGCCGCGTTCCGCGCCGGCGGCGTCATGGGATACTCGCTCTGCGGCATCTCGCTCCTCATGTGCTACATCCTCATCCGCATCTACAACGTGATCTACCCAATCTCCAGCGTCTTCGCCTTCAACCAGTACGGCAACCCTCTGTCCTACTCTGCGCAGCTCTTCGAATGCTTGGCCGGCTACGGTCTTGGCGGATCCACTATTGCTCTCTTCGGTCGCGTTGGCGGCGGTATCTACACCAAGGCCGCTGATGTCGGCGCTGACCTTGCCGGTAAGGTCGTCGAGAACTTGCCCGAAGACGATCCCCGCAACCCCGCCGTCATCGCTGACAACGTCGGTGACAACGTCGGTGATGTCGCTGGTATGGGATCCGACCTTTTCGGTTCCTTCGGCGAGGCCACCTGCGCTGCCCTGGTCATCTCCTCCCTTTCTCCCGAGATTGTTTCTCAGGGTCTCCCCTCCATCATCTTCCCGCTGTACATCTCCGCCGTCGGTATCCCAGTCTGCATGCTGACCAGCTTCATCGCCACCAACATCTGGACTGTGAAGGGCACCGTCCACAAGAAGCTTGTGCACGACAAAGAGGTCGAGGTCCACGACTCCAACGTCGAGACCGTGCTCAAGGTGCAGCTCCTCGCCGCCACCATCATCATGACTGCTGTCCTGTACCCGGTCTGCACCACTTTCCTGCCCAAGGAGTTCTCCATGGACTGCAACATCATCGAACAGCTCCAGGCTGGCGCCATCCCGTGGTTCGACGGTCTCATGAGCAACACTGCCATGCTCACCGGCGCCTCTTCCAGCAACGTGTGGAGCTTCACCTACATCAACAAGCTCGGCGTCAACGTCACCGACTCCATCGCCTACCCTCTCTGCGCCACGCACGTCGTTGATGGCCCCCTCTACGCTTTCATCTCCATCATCTGTGGCCTCTGGGGCGGCTGCATGATCGGTTTCATCACCGAGTTCTACACCTCCAAGTCGTACAAGCCCACGCAAGAGCTTGCCTCCTCCACCAAGACTGGCGCTGCCACCAACATCATCTACGGTTTGGCCCTTGGTTACCAGTCCGTCATCATCCCGATCATCATCTTGGCCATCATCATCTACGTGTCGTTCTACCTTCTGGGAATGTTCGGCGTGTCTCTTGCCGCCCTCGGTATGTTGTCCATCTTGGCCACCTGCCTCGCCATTGACGTTTACGGCCCAGTCTGCGACAACGCCGGCGGTATCGCCGAGATGGCTGGCTGCGAGGAAGCTGTCCGTGATAAGACCGACGCCCTTGACGCTGCTGGCAACACCACTGCCGCTATCGGCAAGGGTTTCGCCATTGGCTCTGCCGCTCTCGTCTCGCTCGCGCTCTTCGGCGCCTTCGTCACGCGCGCCAACCTTGCGTCCGCCGGCATCAACATGCTGGAGCCCATGACATTCTCTTTCCTTCTCCTTGGATGCATGCTCCCCTACTTCTTCACTGCTATGACGATGAAGTCCGTCGGTCAAGCTGCCATGAAGATGGTTCAGGAAGTGGCTCGCCAGTTCCGTGAGAACCCCCACATCATGACCGGTGAAGTCCAGCCCGACTACGACCTCTGCATTGCCATCTCCACTGATGCTTCCCTGCAGCAGATGATCCCTCCGGGACTCTTGGTCATCCTGACTCCGATCTTGACCGGTGTCCTCTTCGGCATTGAGGCTGTGTGCGGCCTCCTCGCCGGCGCCCTCGTTTCCGCCGTTCAAATGGCCATCTCCCAGTCCAACTCTGGTGGTGCTTGGGACAACGCGAAGAAGTACATCGAGAAGGGTGAGCTTCTTGATGACGATGGCAACGTGCTCGAGAAGGGTTCTGATTCCCACAAGGCCGCCGTCGTCGGTGACACCGTTGGTGATCCCCTCAAGGACACGTCCGGCCCAGCCCTCAACATTGTGATGAAGCTCATGGCCATTATCTCTTTGGTTTTCGCCAACTTCTTCCTGACCATCAACAACGGTCAAGGCGCGTTTGGTCTGCCGAACACGCAAGCCAACAGCCACCCTCTGGTGACACCGTAGGCGTAACTGGGTTATGCCAGCGACGCTCCCGTCACGCGCAATAGCTAGATTCTCACGGAACAAAAGTGGCGCGGGATGAGCAGCCCCTACTACGTGCACGTCCCGAAATGTACCCAGGATGGTGTGTCGGTTGTTGGACAACAGCGTATCGCGATACCGACGCGACTCACACCATTTCAAAATAAATTATTCCTTTTTCACAAACAATGCGCATTCATTTCATATCATCACCAGTCATTGGCTGCTGTCCCCTTTGATCGTTTGCTGTGTGGCTTGATCATGCCAGTTCTCGCAGATAGCCTATTCTTGTTAATAGACCTTGAATCTTCGCGCGCTTCTCTGCTAACGATGTCTCCAGTTGCTGTGCAACCCAACCAAACCACAAGCCATGCACAAACAGATCAGAAATCAATGCACGGACAAGGTCACATTGCCATGCAGTCGTACTTGGACAATCAATAAATTACCTTCAGTGTTTTCTCTGACGATTCTACGGCGGCCGCAATGAGTGCATCTTGTTGCTTTTGGCGCTTGATGGAGTCTTCTCGCGCCTGCTTATTGTATTCCTGAATCACGCACGCACACAAGGCTGAAACCATCGCGACGCTGCGTGTATGCCATGCGGCGCCATGCCACACACCTTCCGCGCTAGTTTGCGCGCTTCCGAGTTTTGCACAGATTTCCTCTTTTGTTTCTTTTTGCTGCTCCGCAGCTGTTTGGAGGGATTGTGATCTTCGTCATCGTGCGTCTCAACCTGTGCGGCGCTGGGGCCAGTGTCATTGTCATCCTGTGCGGCGCTGGGGCCAGTGTCATCCTTCGCGGCGGCAGGAGAGGACATGGTCGGTCAACACCCCACGAGTCGAGCAAGGTGCTTGCGAACACAATCAGCTAACGCCAATGACTTCTGTAAGAATATCGCACAACACCGTAGGCATGTATTGCGGTTGCGACATGCAGAGCGTTGGAGAACTCCGAAATTCGATTGCAATCATCAGTCGCTTTGTACAAAAAAGGCGGTCTTCGCGGCAACAGCAGCAGTTGTTGATGAGGAGCACAGTCGCTAGTCCGAGCGACTCCACTTTCGTTGCTAATTTCGACGGGTGATGGCTCGCATTATTGTTCACAGTGTCATCGTCTTCCACATCCACCGACGCGTGGTCACCATGTCGTCACCGTTGCCGTTGCCACCATCACCGTTGTATCCCCACTATCATCTCTATCGTGCCGAGTCTTTACATCCAATTTCAGTTGCCCAACACACGACGCAGCCCACAGTCAACAGCAACGAAATGCACGCAACGAGCACACGCTTGAATGGATCGAATACGTAGTCCATGTGAAGACGCCAAGATGAAGAAGACGAAGAAGATGAAAGAACATCGACACGTCGTTGCAACAACGACACCGATAACGACACCGACACTGAAGAAGACGACGGCATTATTGACAACAGCAACGACGACATCATCGACGACGACGACATCATCGACGACGACGACATCATCGACGACGACGACATCAACAACGACAGCAACGACGCAACGAGGAGGAGGACGACGGCGACGACGACGAGGAGGACGACGGTGACGATGAGGAGGAGGACGACAACGACGACAGCAACGACGCAACGACGACGACGGCGGCGGCGACAACGACAACGACAACGACGGCGACGATGAGGAGGACGACGACAACGACGACAACGACAACGACAGCGATGACGAAACGACGCTGCCAACGGCTGAACGTGGTGAGTGGGCGGTCAGTGACAAGTGGCACGTACGTAACAACGCGGCAACTCACTGTCACACACACAGTCACACACACACAAACACGGAATGCTGCTTTGCGCGCCTCAATCAACGGCCGTTCGCTGCGCTTTCACCATGTTCGTCCATCCATGTATTGTGTCGTTATGGTCTGCTGGAGCGTTGACAATACGTACGGGTAGTCCAGGACGGTTGGTTGGAGTGCGAGATGTCGATGGTGGGTGGTGGGTAGTGGTTGATGCATGGTGGCTGCCCATCGGCGCTGTGATGCAAAGAATTGCAAGATTTGAACGCTGAGATACTGAAAGCCCAAAAGCAGCCGGACTAACTAATGGCGGATTCAAAGGAATTTATAAACTGCCTTGGAGATGATGGGGCGCTCAGTGGACTAAGGGATACACTTGTGTTGTCGTTGACGCGGTCGGACACTCTTCGGCAGTTGTCCCTTCCTAAGTATCAGAAGCCTCGTCCTCTGTGCCGGAGCCTGCCAGCGTGGCTCTCAACTGTTCCACAAATCTAGCAGGATTGGCGCGCAGTGCCTGTGTCCCACAAAAGCAACGCACGGTAGAAGCGTGAACGAATACGCGCCCCGCAGCCCAGGTAAGTATGCCAGCACCATGCACCATGCGGGCATGGATGTGCAGACCCGCACCTGCAATGCTTTTTCGGAATATGATATTATGCCTGAAATCAAGACTTGTTTCTTCTCGTTCCAATTGTCGACGGGACTTGAAGACGAATTTGTGCTGGGATCTCCACTTGACACCGTGGTGGGACTTACACTTGACTCCGTGCCGGGATTCGCACTTGACTCCGCGCTGGTCTCCTGTTCGAACAAAATGCGTCGCTATAAATGAGCCGTAGCGACAGACGCGGCGAAAGCAAGATATTTTCCGAGCTGATCACACAATACGACAAACAGATAAGAACCTTGCGACACTTTTTGTCCGGCGCTGCTGTTTCTGCAGTCGATGCGGGCGGCGGTCGCTTCGTGCAGTTGGTTATTGTTGTGGGGTTCCTCGAGTCAAATTGTTCTGCAGCACCAACTGAAGAGTTGCCGGCGTCCGCACCGCTGTCCGCCATTGCTTGCGCCTCGGCCTGACTGGGATCAGCAGTTGACATGGCGAGGGGAAGACGCCATCAATCGCACGTAGCGTGTGCGGTGTCACAACACAAAACAATGCCGAGGCTAAAAAAGTTAACACACGCCAACGGGCTTTTTAATGTTTGATTGTTAATTTTTGGAACTTCACGGAGCTGCAGCTTTTGGGGAACGAGGTTGCAATGCTTTTTATGTCGATGGCACCACGACGTAGGTCGTCCCCGCCTTGTTGCCCTCTTGTCGCGTCCCCGCATTATTGGCCCTCACATCTCATCGCAAGTGCACAGTTTTACGACCACGTGGAAACAAAGAGACCGTCTCGCCGTTGCCCGCCATCCGTGTGGACGTCACTACACCATCGGCACTCACCGTGACTATCTCACAGTGACTATCTTCGTTATGGCGCTCCAGTGCACATCACCACAACGACACAACAGGCACAACAGGCACGCACGACCAAAACAAAACTCGCCCATCGCAGCGACGACGACGACGACGACGACGACGACGACGACGACGATGAACACAGAACGGAAAATGACAATGACAAATGACCAACGACCAACGACCAATGACCAATGA
>ENA-OWNT01004154-OWNT01004154.1-seawater-metagenome-genome-assembly--contig:-NODE-4154-length-12968-cov-4.466139_pt1 | contig 12968 bp, 9 predicted proteins | sample MGYA00238136_ERZ651165 | MGnify/ENA primary metagenome ERZ651165 (study PRJEB26861, sample SAMN08777766) | seawater metagenome | isolation source: coastal seawater | place: USA: Florida | collected... | reverse complement strand
ATGCCTTTGCGTTGGTTGTGACGGAGAAGAATGTAATGACGTGGTGTGGTGTGGTGTGGTGTGGTGTGAGACGACTGTGGTGACGGTGATGACGGTGAGAACAATGACTACTCACTCGTGCTTGGTCCGTCCGTGGTGAACGGGGCGGGGCGACCGGTGACACTGACACGAGACGATGGCGTGGTGAACATTCACTCAAACGTTGTGTCAAACGTTGTGGCTTGGTGTCGGTGTTGCGCCGAAGCATGCCGGCGGTTGAACCAACTGCTACGATCACGTCGAACAGTCGCAATGAAGGCGAAGCCCACACGTGTCACCACCAGGGAGAGCAGACAATGGTCGCGCGAATGACAGCGCACTGGATAAAGTCGTGGAGTCAAAGAAAAGAATATTTTAAACGTTTTTCCCAGCTTCATCAACAGGTTCCGTTCGTGTCGATCGTAATGCGCCACATACAGTTGTGAGCAGGCCTGGCCACTTGAATTTCAACGGCACGAGCAACGACATAGTGAGCGATGACGCGCGCTTTGGACTGGATCGCTTCCGCGGCACCAACATCAACCGAACAGCCTGCAGGGTCCGCCCCGTCCAAAACGCAGAAGAAGTCTGACGCAGTTGTCGACCAATGGTGCGAAGCGATGGGGTGGGCCCCCGTTGACGTTGGACGTTTCCTCATCAGCATTGGTCCCGGTAATGAGCGGTGGTTCGATCTCGGCGTCCTAGCGAGGGAGAAGCGCGTCACCGGACGCATGTTGATCGACAACTCCAAGGCACCCGGCCATCTCCAGAAACTGTTCAGCGGGTTGAATCCGCCCCTCGGCCGTGCCATGGCCCAAGTCATCCTCACCAATTTGCACACGCACACAAGGAAGTCCCCGCCTAACAAGCAAAAAAGCGTTGCTGAACTTGAGGAAGAGCTGAAGGCCGCGCACGCAAACATAGCCGCTTTGCACGCGGAAAACACGGCGCTCCGCCTCATCAATGAGCATGCCGAGGAAAAATTGCGCGTACGCGAAGTTAAGGCCGACCCATTCGGTGTGCACTCAATCCTCGACAACGACCTGTTGCTGGGCGAGATGGACTCGACAAGCGACCGCGCCAGCCCGCTTGGCCAACAGGCGCGCATCCGGCATGACCACACCAGAAACCTGGACGACTCAATAATTGCTGCAGACGTCTTCAATGCCGAGGAGTTCGACAGTGTGTTAGGATCCAATTCCGCCGAGAACATCTTGACGTTCATTGAGAACAAAACGCATGCACACGGCAAAGGAAAGGTCAGCACGAGCAACGGCACAAAAGGCAATTCCAAGGGCGGTGGCAGCAAGCAGAAATCAAAAAAATCCACCCCTGCACCTCATGCCGGTCGCGAACGAACCACCCGTCCGATCTTGTCGAGCGATACGCTGAAGTTGGTCCCTGAACCCAAATTGCTCGCTCCAGTATCACCTTTGACAGCCTCGGCTAAAATGCGAATGGCTGGCTTGCGGGGAGGCGCCGCCGCCAAGCTTCTTGAACCACCCAAGCGCACTCCTGTTGCTATGACGCAAAAAGCGTTCCCGGTGTACGAAGCTGCCCAAGAGAACGATGTGTCGGCGCTCCGCAAACTCTTGGCATCGAAGGCCAATGTCGATGAGATTGAACCTGAATCAGGTGCTACACCAGTGTCCATCGCAGCGGAGATGAATCATGTCGAATGCCTCAATCTCTTGATCAAGGTTCGTAATACTGCCCACCCACGTGCGCGCTATCTTGGTCATTGCCATTTGACTCGTGTCGTTCGTGTCGTTTTCTATGTTTGCAGGCAAGGGCCAACGTCAATTTTGCGACAGCCGAGAGCGGCGAGACACCGGCATTCATCGCTGCATGTGAGAACAGCGTGCAAAGTTTGGCGCTCCTCATCGAGGTGACTTTGCTGGGCTGCATTATTGCACAGCACCTTGGCTGGCTGCAGAAATGTCCCTGAGTTAAAACAAATTGCTGACAACATGTTTGCTTGCCTCACCCGTCTTTGCAACAGGCTAAAGCCAACGTGAACAAAGCAACAACAGATGACGGAACCACGCCAGTGTGCATCGCGGCCAAAAATGACAATGTGGCGTCGCTGGAAATGCTGCTCGCAGCTCGCGGTGATGTCAATCGCCCCACAACTGACGACCGTTCCACCCCCGTGTACATGGCCGCGCAAGGCAACCATGCCCAGGTCCTCAAGCTCTTGATGAAGGCCAAGGCAAACGTCAACGGGACGCTGAACCGAAAGCAAGGTGGCTGGACCCCGCTATTTGTCGCTGCTGGCTTTGGCCATGTCAACATCGTCAAGCTGCTTCTCAAGCACCCTGCAATCCACACGTCTCTGGTGCAAAAGTCTGTGGCACCGCGCAACTTCTGGGGTTTTACCGTCCCAGCCGGGATGACGCCACTCGACATTGCCCAAAGATGCAAGCGCTCTCCTGTGGTTCGCATGCTGCTGTCCTCGGCCGCCAGTGCTGTTTCAAAGCCTCGCAAAGCAACAACATCCGCAAGCGCTGCATCGAAGCACAAAGCTCCGGCATCGCTTGCCGATGATGCGATCAAAAGAATGCGCCTTCACAGCGCATCCAAGTAACACAACCACGCACGGCCAGCACTGGGATGCGTGGGTTCGTCAGAGCCCTCGCTGTCCTCACAAAGAGCGGCGGTGGTAGAAGTAGTAATTTTTTACAAAATATGATTGTTCGAGCATCGCAGCACGGACAAGTGCTGTGCAAAGTCCATTTTCGGCGTTTCTATCAACGCGATTTACGCTGCTTGGCGACCCCGTACCGCGCACCGGCCAGTCTCGTCCCACCTTTGACGATGTCGGCGTCTGCTTCAAGAACGCCCGGTTCGAATAATGTAATAATTTCGCTCCCGCCGTACTGGAAAAAACCCAGCTCATCGCCCTAAAACGTGCCAGCACCACAGCAATTTTCAGCCGGGCCCAGCAAACAACGCAAGCTCGACCACGCGAAAAGTAAAACGTTGCAAACACCGCACACGCCGTCATACGCACCTTCGAGACCGTGGCGCCTACTTTTGCATTCGTCGCATTCCACACAATTGAACTGATGTCGTACATGCCGACGGCAGACATCGCGACCGTCCCAAAAGCTTCTGTCTGCAGCACCACATAGGCACGGCGGTGGTCGCCCACGCAGCATGGGTCGCCGTTTGCGATGTACAGTCCACCAAGCTGCTCGACGGCCAGCACGGTGCCGTCGACGGGGCTCCAGAAGTGGTGGTAGTCCGTGGCCGACAGAAAGTTGATGACGGCGGTGCCTCCGTTTGTGAAGCGAGACGTGAAGTTAGCGTTGAAGCCGATGAGCTGTTCGGGTGCCAAGTTGTCCGCCTTGAGATTGAAATCGGATCCTGGGCGTACATTGTCAGATTGCACCCAGCAATACCCATCCGACGGGGCCACGACGGTGTCGGCCGCCGTGTCGACGGGTCGGAACTCCCGCCGCACCTCGCGGGTGAAAAATTCGTTGAACGTGGAGAATCCTTCCGGCGGCACGTAGTATTCGCTTTGATTGACGACAGCCCACCACGCCTGCTCCACATCAGGTGTCCACGACGCGTTGGAGTTCATGAACTCCCCGCGCACCTGCACGAACGACTCGAGCCACCCGATCAGCTGGGGGTCACGGAGCCACACCGAACTTGTGCTCTCGGACGCAAGGCTCCACGCGGGAAACGTGAATGACAATGGAGTCGGGGTGTTTGCTGCCAACCCCGTCGACTCGTTGCCGGTGTTGGCGTCTTTGTCACGCGCGCCCAATGGCTGTGTTACGTCATGTACATGACGGGCCGCGATCACCAACGAGTCGTTCGACGGAATGGCTTGCGCATTGGCCCACTCCTCGAAAAACTCCAACAATCCCGGAATGTCTCGACCGCGGCTGCCCCATTGGTCTGCTGACACCTCTGCCAATGTGACGAGCACCGCAGCTTTGAGTTGTGCGTCCGCTTCTAAGAGAGCTTCAAGCTTGCTTACAACATCCGTCGGCGCAGCACTGCCCAAGGCGTCCACAACCGTCTGGTTCGAACGCGTCCATGGCGGAGTCGCAGCGCTCGCCATTGGCACCGTGTGCACAGCCGCCACCGCGTAGCACACACCAGCACCAGCAGCTGCCAGCACCATTTTATCTAGCCGGCGTCGGCGGCGGATTCGCCGTCGTTGCGGTCGATTCATCGGCATGGTAAGTACGCCGTAAATGTATGTAGTGTTCAAGTGTGAAAAAAATCCACAAGGCGCATTGCTGCGAGAAATAGCGATGAACACAGACAAGGTCGACCTTACACCATTTCGTCGCAGCCGAAGCAAATGTTGACCCCACCACCAGCAACAGTCGTAGAACGTCCATCTAAATTCAACATGGTGGCACTGGCTTTGTGACCACAGCACTGCATGTCGTCACCTCGCTATCAACACGCGGAAGCACGACTGTGTTCACTCACGCGAACTACCTTCTTCGCATCGACGAAGTCAACACGTTGGCATGCATGCATGCATGCATGCATGCTGCTGTGCCGCGACGCGTCGATCAACCGAAGCAACCACCCGACCTGTATCTGCTTCGAGCACCTCCTCGAGCGGTTCCATTGTAACATCCGCACGTGATGTTGGTTGAAAGAGAAGGAACGAACAAACGAACGAACGAACGAACGAACGAACGAACGATTCGACTGCGAACTGTTTTCCTTCCAACGACGTTTTCGTTTTCGAATCTTTGCTGAGTCATCATCGCCGAACCGCCGAACACCAACAAACAATGGCCGAAAGCGACCGTCGACGGTCGACCGTCGTTGTTGTTGATTGACGACTTCGTCAACCGTCGTCCTGCTGCTCTATCGGTTTGCTTACGGTGGTCACACATTGCATTCGTACGTCGACGTGTGTGCGTGCGTGCGTCGACGTGCGCGCGGGCGTGCGGGAATGTTCTGTTGACTTGCGGCGTGCGCGTTTGTTGTCATGCTGACTGTGTGGTCGTTGCATGGCATGACGTAGTGGCCGAGAAGAAGAAATATTATAGGTTACGCCATGCACAGATTCAGTATGCCCCCGCGAACGGACGACAAAGATGGCCACGCCAGTGAAAGGTGAGAACGTAGCCGCGCGGCGGAGAAGTGGTATGTTCGGAAGTGAATACGGCGTCATGGGGGTGGCATCGGCGCTTGCGGGTGCTCTGTTGGGATGCTGAGATGCAGTTGCCTTGTTGCCGTGGTTGACAAAATACCGAGGCTGCATTCATTTACCGTTGCCACCTTCTTGTCAAATTAACAGAATGGATGGTCTGATGGGAGTGATGCCATGATGTATGCAATCGTGGAGTCATCAATCATGGTATTCGTGGCATCGATGCTGAACAGCAGGTAGCGACACGTGCGTCATGCCATCCCATGGTGGCAGGACGTCGGCCGCGCCGGCGCAACGCGATCGCAGCCGCAGCCGCAGCCGCAGCCGCAGCCGCAGCCGCAAGGACAAAAGCAAACGCAGGAATGAGAAGGCCACTTGCAAGTTTTTTCTGCAAGGCAGGTGCTTTCACGGTGCTGGTTGCCGTTTTGTTCACCCTGCAGCGGTGGCAAAGGGCCGCCCAAATGCTGCGAACCCGTCACAGTTTCGGCATCCCGTCAATTCTCGTGGCCAGACCAGATCCAGGAAACGGCGCCAGGAACCGGACCGTGAACCGCAATCTGCTGGACCCTCTTCAGACTTCTTGGCAGCGCTGGAAGAGCAGCGGCGGCAGCAACGTGCACAAGCTAACGCCGAAGTTGCAGGCGATACCCATGCTGAAGGGCCGACCACCACCGAGCGATCCTCTGCCAACGAGCGAGCAGGCGCAAGCCGTAACAAGGCCAACCCGAAGCAGCACCGAGCCCTGCTACGCGCCGGGTATGTCCTAGATCCATCCACAGGAAAATATTACCGCGGAGACCAGCATCGGCCTTCGTTCGTCAGGAACCCTGGCACTGAAGCTGAACATCAGCAAGCTGCATCGTCAGCGCCGGCGACTCCGGGTAAGAGTGGCCACGTCCTGGTGCACAGGCACGCATCGCTGTTCCGCACTTTGATTTGGCAACGAGCCTTGTTCGCACAACCACCCCGTCGAGCGCAGAGACGCTACCGCGCGTTGCGGTCCGCCGCGTCTGGTGCGTCCTCGCCCCCCCTATCTCGTGGAGGACTCGGGTCTACAACGGTTCGGGCTGGCAATGTGGCACGTCGCACCGCGGCTGTTCTGCTCCGCACGCACGTGTTACGTGTGAAGCCGCACCCGATCCTGGAGCGCAATGTGTCTGCATTCGACCTGCGCTTTCGTGGTTTCGACACAGACCGAGAGGCCGCACCCGCGCTGCGCTCATTTCGTGAGCCACCCAAGCCACTGTGTGTGAGCGGCGGTTTCGATGGCAGTCTGCATGTTCATTCCACGCACGGAGACGACGTTTTCTCCATTGCTGGACACACGCTGGCGCTGCAAGCGATGGGAACCGCAGCACGCGCAACCGCAACACCAATCTCATCTGTGCAGTGGCAGCCGAAGGCATCACACGCGGAAAACGGTATGGGCGGCGACACCAATGGCGTTGATGAGGAACCGCTGCGAGTAGCGGTGGCGTTCATCGGAGGCGCTAATGTGCCTGGACGCGCTGTTCTAGCTACTTTCGCACCGCGGCGCGAAGCAATATTCACAACCTTGATGGAGCAACGAACGGGTTCCCTGTTTGGAATTCATTGGCTGGCGAGGGATACGCTGGTCACTGCTCCAGCGGCTCGGCAGCCATGCAAGGTAGTCGTGCTCTCGAACGGTTGTTGTCGATCAACGGATTTTGCTTCTTTCTCTAGCAACGTGCTGGCCATCGCGTCCTCCTCCGGGACCAGCTTCGGGGCGTCCGTTTTCTTTGCCGGATGCGGCGACGGTTCTGTGCATCTGTGTGACCTCCGAACAACAGCCACCCGGCAGCGGGTAATTGGCGATGCACCGAGCCCGTTACGCAGCAATGGACGACGCCGACATGGGCATGGTTACAGACACGGCGATGGGCGTGGATTGACGTTCGCAGTGCAACAGCTCCGCGCGCTGCAGGACGGGCGGCGCCTACTTCTTCGTGCAGGTCGAGCGGTCAAACTCTTCGATGTGCGGTGCACTCGCCGCGCCCTCTTCGAGCTGCAGCCCCCACACACTCCGAGGACGGGTTCCTCTCCGCGTGCAGCCGCTGCACGTGCAGCTCCGGGTGCGGGTCGGCGCGGCCTGCGTGGCACTCAATCACGGCGAAACGGTCACACAAGTGGCGCACTGCCTGACGAGAGGACATCAGTATTCACGGATGCCACCGAAGCAGCGGTGTTCGCGCTGTCGACGGCGCCAACACGATCCACCTGCACGTTGTCTGCTTGGAGCATGGTCACCGGCGATCACCTGCGCTCCACAGTGGTGCAGGGGTGGCACAGTGGATTCGGGAGAGTAAAGTCTGCCGCTTTCGGAGTGCCGTGCGGCGATGCCAGCGCGACGATTTGGGCCGCCAGTGACGAAGGATTACTGCATCTTCAATGCAGATCACAAGACCAGGGCGCAGCAAATGTAGGGGTGATGCGCTGAGACCAGGGTGACCTCCATAATCATGTTATTTATTGTTGTTTCTATGTTGGTGTATGTTCGTTCTCGCGCCCAAAAGTTTCCACAAGGCACCGACCCACAAATTTGGCAACCACGCACACCGTTTTCTTGCGAATGCGTCTCTGTTGTCGTTGGTCTATTCCAAATTCCAAAAACTGCGACGATGGCCGTCCTTTTCATTCCGGACTTTGAGGTTGTCGACAGACCTTCTATGAGCATCCATCCAAGTCTCTTCAGACCTTCGACGTAGCGCCAAGAAAGAAACTTGTCATACAGATCCGCACAGATCTCCTCGATCTCTTCAGGCCGTCGATTTTCGTGCCCAGGAAAGACCTTCACAAGCAGCTCCGCACATATCTCTTCGATCTCTTCAGGCCTTCGATGTTGTGCCAGGAAACACCTTCACATGCAGCTCCGCACATATCTCTTCGATCTCTTCAGGCCGCCGATTCTGTGTCCGGAAAGACCTTCACATGCAGCACCGCACAGATCTCTTCGATCTCTTCCGGCCTTCGATTTTCGTTTTGGGAAAGATCTTCGCCGCGCATGGAAAAGAAGGAAGAAAGAAGAAGGAAGAATGAGGAAGGGAGAAGGAAGAATGTGAGGACTGTGATGGGGAGTGTGATGAATGGCTCACGTGCGTGGAATGGGCCCTGCGACTGCTCCTTACTTTATTCCGCTACTGCCTGCCCGACTACGTTAGTTATTATGGCATAGCTAGCTGCATCCATTTGTCCGCAGCGTCGAAACAAGAAGCAAGCTGCGGCGAATCGCAAAGTTCCCTCCAACCCTTCAGTCACTTCACTCACTCACTCACTCACTTCTAAGTCACTTAAATCAATCACTCAGTCCATCCGTTCACTTATGCCCTGTGAACTCAGTATAATCAATCACTCAATGCATTCGTTCATTCATTCGCTGTTAAGTCATTGTATTCAATCATGTTACTACGTCACTCACTCACTAGCCGTTAATGCACTTTAATCAATCATTCTATTCGTTCACTCACTCGCTCACTGTTAATGCACTTTAATCACTCACACATTCACTCCACGTATATTCCCAATTTACGTGTATTGTACATTGGTTTTTTTTAAATTTTCCAAAGTTAATTATTCACTGATAATGCACTGAAACCAATTTTAGTGAGTGAATTAAAAGCAAAGTGACAGTACATTGAAATTCATTTTTATTGCCGAAAGTCGCTCCTCGTCGTCGTCGTCGTCGTTCGTTCGTTCGTTCGATCGTTCGTTGTTGCCGTCGTTCGTTGTTGCCGTCGCTCCTTCTTCGTTCCTTCGTCGTTCGCCGTCGTTCGTTGTCGTCGTTCGTTGTCGTCGTTCGTTGTCGTCGTTTATCATCGTTCGTTGTTGTCGTTGCGGTGGAAGTTTGCTGTTGCCGCGTGGCTGAGAATGCTGCTGATGTTGCTGTTGTTGTTGCTGCTGCTGCTGCTTTTGTTATTGTTGCTGTGCGGCAAGTGAGGACACAGTGCAGCACCGAAGTCAATAGTCGGAAGCGTCGAAGGGATGAAGAAGCCGACGTCGTTGTTCGTTGTTGTTGTTGTTGTCCTCGTTCGCTATGCAGTGTCGTCGTTTTAGTGGAGGTCGTTGCTGTTGCTGTTGCTCTGAGTTCTGAAGGCGCTTTTGTGGCGTCGAGGCGCTGTGGCCGTGAATGAGGCTGCTGCCGTGCACCGAATCAAAGCATTGTGCTGCAGGTGGTGCAACTCCACCACTCTCGTTCATTGAACGGCCATAGAGGTCATCCTTCGCCACCTCCAGTTGGTTGTGGCGGTGGTTGCTGCTGCTGCTGCTTCTGTCAGCCGTTACTGTTCTTTCCACTGGCGTTCGTTGTGCCCTTGCCTGTTGTTCGACTGTCACGTGCGACTGCCCCGGCGCGGTGCTGTCGGGACGGCCATCCTTGTTTTGGTAATGTTTGGTGCTCATGTTGCTGCTGCTGTTTGGTGGACATTGGACACCTTCGGAGTACTACTTCGCACCCCACGCCCCCGCCCCTTCTGATCCAAAGTGCAAATTGTAATTAAAGTCCGTGGCATATTCCTCCGTCAACCGCCTGCCGCCTTCGCCGGTAAGCTGGACAATTTGCGCTGTTGTTGGCGAGGCAGCTTGCGTGACTGGCAGCTAGTGGTGGTGACGCGTGGCTGGTTGGCACGGAGCGAGGGGACCTCCTACGAAACGTCAAGTCGCTGATATACGGCTCACAACCACGGAAACAGGTTGTTCTTCAGATAGCCTTCAGGCAACGGATTATTATGAGCTCGGAAGAGGCAGCCCCTGGCCTGCCGCCGCCGGCCACGGTCGACGGCGGTGCCGAGGACCCAGCTGTCACGGAAGCTGCGACCACGGGCGCTGATCCACGGGCTGAAGCCATGCACGCGATTGAGGCGCTGCGTGCGGCAGCCGTGCTCGTGCCGTCCATCGACCGTGGAGAGTCACAGCAGACGTTTGAGACGCTTCGCAGTCTTGTCCTTGCCGACGCTGGAGAGGTGCTGGCCGAACCTGTGCGTGCCATCCACCTCCGCAAGATGGTTCGGCGGGCGCAAGGGGAGCAGTTTTCCGCCTTGGTTCGACGCACGAAGGAACTCGTGGGCCGCGCGAACGCAATCAACACTCTGGTCACGTGTCTGTCGCAGGATCCCAAGGCCGAGGGATCAGACGTGAAAGTGATGGTCAGCGCCGCGAGCGCGTTGTGGACTCTGATGTACAAATGCCCGCCGAATAAGCACATTGCCGCCGAGGCCGGCGCCACCGCCGCGCTGATGCGTCTGCTGTCCGTGCAGATTGAGCAGTGCGAGGAAAGTCGGTCGCTGGCTTTGCGGCAGAGCCGCGAAATCCAGCCAGTGGCCGGGTGCTTGCGGTGCTTCATGTTTGGTTCACAACCCAACATCGATGCCGTCGCCGCCGCGGACGGCGTCGCTATACTCGTGAGGGGCCTCGCCATCAACGGCATCGACATCGGCGCTCTGGCTCAAGTCGCGGCGTCGCTCAAGAACATCGCGCGGCTGCAGCAACATCGCGAGGCCGTGGTGGCTGCCGGTGGCGTCCAAGCTGCGTGCCGGTGCCTGACGTCCTTGGGAACCCACCCCAACATCGTGGAGCACACGTGCCAGATGATGCTGTTCTACGCCGATGAGCCTGGGACCAACGACACCGTTGACCAGATCATCGCAGCTCTCGAAGGCGCGCTGCTGCGCGCCAGGGGCTCCAGCCGTGAAGTTGTGCAAAACGCCCTCGACATATTTTCCCTCCCCATGGTCGGCACGGTCGTGACATGGCGGCAGGCGTTTGGCTTCGTGCGGCCTGAGCCGGAGTTCATGACGCGCACAGGCGGCCGCAACGTGTTCTTCAACCAGCGCGCGCTGCCCCGCAACGCTCAAGTCGGCGAAGGCGCCATCGTTCAGCTGAGGGTTGTCACCGAGAGCGACCGTGGACCAGCAGCAGCCTCCGTTAGCGTTGTTCAGGCAGCCCCTGCGCCACAGGTGCAGCAGCAAGAGCAGCGGGAGCAGCCCGGCAGATTCGACCGAGGTCGTTTTGGGAGCCCACGAGGCAACGGCTTTGACAACCGCGACGGCCGTGACGGCCGTAACAACGGAAACAGCTTTTGGTCGCACCGCAGCAGTGGTGAGCGCGACTGGGGCAGAGGCAGCAACAGCGATGGTGGACGGCGCGGAGGCCAAGCCGGAACGCAGCGTGGCTTCGGCAATGGATTTCGATCAACTCACAGCTCCACTGTGAAACCGCCAACAAACACGCGGAGTGGCCCACGATGGTGACCATGTCGGGTCCACGGAATACAAGGCGTGTCATTCGAAGGAGACACCTACGTCATCAATGCCAGGTGGCTCGACACTTCGACACACACATGCGAGCCGCCTCAAAGCCGGCGTGCTTCGACGTGTTCACGGTCAGAGGGCACCAGTGTACACACATTTCTTCAAGTGCAATTTCTACCGCAAATGTGTGCCCGCCACGTTGATTGAGAGTGAACGTTCCTCTCGTCTTGTGTTGTGATACTTGTGGTCGTGTTCTGTAATTTTAGTCTTTTTTTTTTGTGTGTGTGTCGAGGAGCTGTCTCCTAACACAGCGCTAAATGATACGCAAAAAGATGTGTTGCGGCTTTATAAAATATCTATTGCTTGGCAGAGACACATGCTCATACTCGACGTGCACCATGACCATGGTATCCGTGTTGGGCGGGCTGGGCTTGCCAGGAGCAGCATCTGAATTTCGTGGAAGCTGACATCTCGAAACGTGCATCAACTAGCCGCACACGCAAACGGCACGTAGATGGGTTGAAAGCTTACTCGGTCTTGGTCTCCGCGGCGTCGCCCGTTGCCGGCGCAGCTTCAGTTTCGGCCGCGGCTCCGGTGACGATTTCGTCACCTGATGAGAGCGCGTCACGGTACATCAAATCCATGGCCTCGACGGAGGTGTTCTGTTTGCCGGTGAAGCATTCCAACAAGTGCTCGTCGATGTGGCCGGCGACCACAAAGTTCTTCTTGCCTGAACGACCTGCACGAGCAAGGGCCTGCTTCAGGGTGTCCGGGCCGACGATCTTCGTGTGGTCGTGGATGGACACGTTGTCGGTGCGCGAGTCGTTCAAACCGAACATACAGGCGATGGGCGCGAACGCGACAACGGGCATCGGGTTCGCCGCGTGCAGTGCCTCGTTCAAGTAGTCGTTACGCATGTCCGTGCGGAGACCAGAGAGCACCAACTGGATGACCTCCTCAGAGAGTTTGTACATGTACTTGTCGATCCATTCCAAGTTGATGGTCACGGATCCGAGAGGAGTGGTGAAGCGGTATTTGCGCAGGGCTTCGTGCTTCAGCTGGGTCTCCAGCTCCTCGATCTCGGCCTTGAGGCCGTCGCGCGTCATATGGTGGCCTTCGCGGTCGGCATTCTTCACTTCCTGCGTCAGTTCGTCGATTCTCTTCTTAACACGCTTCTCAAAGTCAGCGCGCTCAGCGTCAATGCGCTCGGAAGTGACTCCCTTGCCCTGCAAAAACAAAACAAAAAACGAGCGAAACGCATCAGAGGCCGTGCTACCTCTCAAAACTGTGACACGGCGCCGTGGCAGAACGCATGGGCACACAGCGTACCTGGAGCTGATTCAGCACCTCGCCGAAGAAGTCACCGGAAAGGAGGGTGAGCGTTGTGCGGGGATCTACTTCCACCTGTCGCACGTCGAGTTTAAGGTTGCAGATGGCTTGGCGGACCTCCAAGGACGAGTCCGCAATCGCCTTGCACAAGCGTGCGATCAGCGCAATCAGGGCCGTCGGGTTGCGCACGTCCGCCATGCATAAAGTGTACAATGTAAGAT
>ENA-OWNT01004153-OWNT01004153.1-seawater-metagenome-genome-assembly--contig:-NODE-4153-length-12968-cov-6.328136_pt1 | contig 12968 bp, 6 predicted proteins | sample MGYA00238136_ERZ651165 | MGnify/ENA primary metagenome ERZ651165 (study PRJEB26861, sample SAMN08777766) | seawater metagenome | isolation source: coastal seawater | place: USA: Florida | collected... | reverse complement strand
GCGCCATGCAGGCCAGCCGGTTGGTGGCCTCCTGCGGTCCCCGGGCCCGCTCCGAGCCCGCGTCGTAGCCGCGCCACGCGAGGCGCCGGGCGGCGTCGCCGATCAGCCGCCGCGCGGTCGCGGTGTCCCCGGACTCGGCATAGACGCGGGCCTGGGCGAGCTCGAGGTGGCCGCGGCAGAGCGACGCGAAGGCCCCGCCGGACTCGATCCGGACGCCCGCATCGCAGCGTGCCATCAGCGCGTCCGCCTCGGCGACCTGGTCCCGGTCGGCGAGCAGGGCGGCGAGCGTTCCGTAGCCGGACGCCTGCATCCAGCCGGTCTGGTCGTCCTCGAAGATCACGAGCGCCTTGCGCAGCGCGTCCTCCGCCTCGTCCATCCGGTCGTGCAGCTGCAGGACGGTTCCGAGATAGCGCCAGCCGGCGCCGTGGTAGTAGGGCGAGGCGTAGCTGGAGAGCAGGCGGTTGCCGGCCTCCAGATCTGCGATGGCGTCCTCGCCGCGACCCGCCAGCGCGCGGCACACGCCGCGGTTCATGCGGAAGATGCCCTGGGCCCGTCGATCACCCAGCCGACGCTGCATGCGCAGGCACCGGGCGAACAGCGTCTCGGCGCGCTCGAGATCCCCCCCCTGCACGGCCAGCAGCCCCAGGTTGCCCGTGACCGCGGCCTGGCTGCGGCGGTCACCGAGGTCCCGGTGGACCGCCAGCGCCTTCTCGAACAGCGCCACCGCCTCGTGGTGCCGGAGGCTCTGGGCCGCGCCGACGGCCAGGGCCTGGAGGATCGCCGCGGTCTTCACCAGCAGGCCGAGCTGCTCGTGAGCGGCGAGGGCCTGCCGCAGCACGCCGTGGGACTCCGCGAACCGGGACGGGTCGAACGACATCGAGCGTCCGGTGACGAACAGCGCGGCGGCCTGGAGGCGGCGCTCACCGACCGCGTCGGCGATGGCCGTGAGGCGCTCCGCCGCGCTGACGGCGGCCTGCACCTCCCCCTGATCGAGGGCCAGCATGCAGAGGTCTTCGAGGACGAGGCCTTCCAGCAGGCGATCCGCCGCCGACTCCGCCAGCTCGAGCGCGGACTCGAGGTCCTCGCGCGCCTCCGCGAACCGCGCGCGGATCCGCCGCATGTGCCCGCGAGCCTGGTGGAGCCGAGCGCGCACCACCACGTCCACCCGGTCGTGCGCCGCATCGGCGGCGGCCACCGTGCGCTCGAGCAGGTCCACGTGGCCGTCCAGGGGCCCGATCAGGCGCATGACCGGAGCCATCACCAGGACCGCGCGCGCCGCCAGCTCCGGATCCGAGTCCAGGAACCGCTGGCAGACGGCATCGAGGTTGTCGAGCTCCCACCCGACGGCGCGGCGGGTCTCCTTCCCCTTCGGCCCGTCCAGCTGCTTGAGCAGCCGTTCACCCCACGCGAGGTAGTAGCTCGCGTGTCGACGTTCGGCATCCGCGAGGGCTGCGCCCTGCAGCTGCTCGGATGCGTAGGCGCGGATGCTCTCGTACAGGCTGAACCGGATCGCGCCCCGGAGCTCCCGCACCTGCTCGGCCCGCACGAGGGACTTGTCGCGCAGCGTCTCGACGGCATCGAGCGCCCACAGATCGTCGATCTCGAGGATCTCCTCGGCCGCTTCGAGGTCGAACGACCCCCGGAACACGGAGATCTGGGCCAGTCCCGCCTGCTCGGCGGGCTCCAGGAGGTTCCACGACCACTCGATCGCGGCGCGCAGCGTGGCCTGTCGGCCCGACGCCCCCTTCCCCCGCAGCAGCTTGAAGCGCTCCGACAGGCGATCGAGGATCTGCTCGGGGGCGAGGACGCTGACCCGCGCCGCCGCGAGCTCCACCGCCAGGGGAATGCCGTCGAGCTGCCGGACGATGCGCGAGATCGTCGGCGCCACGGCCGGGCTCACCACGAAGTCGGCCCGCACCGCCCGCGCACGCTCGCGGAACAGGCGCACGGCTTCGGGCTCCGGCAGCGGACCCAGCTCGAGGACCCCTTCGCCGGGCAACCGCAGCCGCTCCCGCGTGGTCACCACGAAGAGCGCTCCGGAGGCGAGCTCCATCCACCGGCGGAGCACCCGGCGCACCGGGTCCAGCACCTGCTCGGCGTTGTCGAGCAGGAGCAGCACGCGCCCACGGCCAGCGATGGCGAAGCCGACCTGGTCGATGGCGCCGTCGTCCTCCCGGGTGCGCTCCAGGGGCACGCCCAGCGCCCCGGCGACGGCCGCGAGCACCCCGGTCACGTCGGCGGCCGCGGCCAGGTCGCAGAACCAGACTCCGCCGGCGGCCAGCCAGGCTTCCATCCCCTGGCGCGCGAAGTGCCGCGCGACCCGGGTCTTGCCCGTGCCGCCGGGGCCGACCACCGCGACGAGACGATGGCCCTCGGCCAGCCGCGCGAGCTCGGCCAGCTCGGCCTCCCGACCGATGAACGAGCTCCCGTCGTGCCCCAGGTTGGTCCGAAGCGCGAGCCCCTGGGAGCCGGTGCCGGCGAAGCCCGTGGCCTCCTGGCCGAATGTCTGGCCGCCGATCGACATCTGCATCGAGCCGAGCTCGGCGACCGGCGCGGGTGCGTTGCCGAGGATCGCGGCGTCCACCCACGAGCGGAGGCTGGGCCCCGGCGGCTGGTTGCGCAGCAGATCGCGGAGCACACGGGCGAGATCGCGCGCGCGGTCGAACCGCTCGTTGGGATCGCGGCGCAGGCACGTGTGCAGGATCGGGGTGATCCCTGGGACCTCCGCCTCGGGACGGGCCAGGAAGCCAGGATCCGCCAGGGCCTCCTCCACCTGCACCAGGGCCATGATCAAGGCGATCATGCTCGGCCGGAGGAACGGTCGCTCGCCCACGGCCAGCTCGAACAGCATGATCCCGAAGGAGAACAGGTCCGATCGAGGGTCCAGCTCCTCGCCTGAGGCCTGCTCCGGCGACATGTAGGCGGGGGTTCCCCGGACGACTCCCGAGCGCGTGAGCGCGTCCTCCCCCTCTGTGGCGCGGGCGAGGCCGAAGTCCATCACCTTGACCCCGCCCTGGCGGGTCACGATCACGTTCGCGGGCTTCAGATCCCGGTGGACCAGCGCGACGGGCTGGCCGTCCACCGTCAGCTCGTGCGCGTGCACCAGTCCGTCGACGATCTGCACAGCGATGTCGAGCACCACGGTCGGCGGCAGATCCGGGTGCTGCTCGAGCAGGTCGTCCAGGGGCCAGCCATCCACGAGCTCCATGGCGATCCAGGGCTGCCCGTCGGTCACCCCGAAGTCGTAGACGTCCACCACGTTGGGGTGCCGCAGGAGGCCACAGACGCGGGCCTCGCGGACGAAGCTGGCGTGAGCGCTCTCATCGGCCTGCTCGGACTTGATGACCTTGAGCGCGACCTCCTTGCGGAAGCCGGACGGGCCGCTGAGAGTGGCGCGATAGACCGTGCCCATCCCCCCCTGGCCGAGGAGGGAGGTCAGTTCGTAGCGGCCGAAGGTGCGCGGGAGCTCGTCTACTCCACGACGGTGCAATGATCCTCCTCGGATCCGATGCCGTCGGCCCGGTAGGGGCTCTCGATCCCGTACTCGTGCGCCGTCACCCACTCCTGGGCGAAGCTCCAGTCCGCGTTCGTCACCGTGTGGCCCTGCTCGTGCGTGCAGCGCACGGCGTAGTGCCCGTCGACCCGCAGCCCACCCTGGAGGGTGTCCGTCGTCGCGTTGAAGTCGATGATGGTGAAGCCCTGAGGCCAGACGTCCTGCGCGCCGCCGGAGGTCATCAGGACCGGCGTCTGCTCGGCGGGCGAGCTGTAGAGCAGGAACGGCCCGCCGTCCATGGGCACGTCGAGCTCCGCGCCGCCGCTGAACTCCACGGCCGACGCGAGCGTGTCCGAGCGGGACATGAGGATCTGCGTCGTCCACAACGCCCCGCCGCTGAAGCCCATGGCGTTGACGCGGCGGATGTCGCCACCCAGCTCGTTCACCGCGCAAGCGCGCAGGTCATCGAACAGCACCAGGTCCGGGTCCGGGTCGCCGAGGATGCCCCACAGCGAGACCTCACCCACGAGCGGCATCTGGACGGCGCGGGACTCGGGGGCGATGACGATCGCGGGCAGGCTGTCGGCCAGGCCCTGCAGGTTCAGCCCGTTGACCGTGTTCTCGACCGGGTTCTGGTCGGGCGTCGTGAGCCCGTGGAAGAAGAAGACGATGGGGAGATCGGTGGTGTCGCCGTCCGGAAAGAGCACCGCCACCTTGCGGTCCAGACCGTCCGACGAGAACGTCGAGATGCCGGACGCGCTCGTGTTCGGACACTCGCCGTCGCTCGTCTCAGCGAGCGGCGCCGGCTGGGGCAGCTCGGGCGTGGTGTCGTCGTCGTCGTCGCCGGAGCCCCCTCCCCCGTCGGTGGGACAGCCCGTGCACAGGATCAGCGAAGAGAGCAGGAGCGCGCGCAGGGTCATGGACCGTCCGGATCAGAGCTGCGAGAGCAGGCTGTTGAGCACCGCGTTCGTGTCGTCGACGATGCTGAACGTCATGTCCTCGTCGAGGAGGCTCAGCGACGGGATGCCCGGCGGGTTGATGAGGTTGGTGACCTCCGAGTTCGGGTCCGCGAGGACCAGCACCTTCTCCGTCGGGTAGCTGTTGTACCAGTCGGTGACGTCCGCCCCGTTGGCCGGCTGGCCGCCCGCGTCCTGGAAGAGGACGGTGACCCAGATCACGTCGCCGTCCCAGACCGCCTCGCGGATCGGGTTTCCGGCCGAGTCGATGAAGCCGTTGTTGGCGCCGTCGAGCCAGTCGGCCATCGAGTTGCAGGGGCCGCACCACGTGGCGGCCACGTCGATGACGATGGGCGCGCCGCCCATCGCGAGGTCGTACAGATCGACGGTGTCGCCGAACTGGTCGACGGCCTCCCAGCGCGGGATCTGCGCGCCGACGTTCGTGCCGACGCCCCAGCTTCCGTTGCCCAGGCTGTCCTTGTCGGCGTAGTAGGGCCAGCCGCCCTCGTAGATTCCGTCGTTGCTGTTCGTGGGGTCGGAGCCCTCCGCGACCTCGTCGCCGTCGTCGTAGCCGTCGCCGTCGGTGTCCGGGTCCTCGGGATCCGTGCCGAGATCGTTCTCCTCGCTGTCGCTGAGGCCGTCCGAGTCGGAGTCGACGCCCGCAGCGTCGTCGTCGTCACCCGCAGCGTCGTCATCGTCGCCGTAGCCACCACCACCACCTCCGCGGCCTCCGCGGGGCGTACAGGCGGCGGCCAGCATGGTCAGGGCGAGCAGGAACGCGAGAAGGATTCGGAGCTGCATGGGGCCTCCCAGGGGCGGCGAACATAGCGCAGTGAATGTCCTCGAATGTCAGGACTTCGTACGGAGTGAAACGTGTTCTCGCGGGGGACGACGGGCCGCATCGATCCACGCCCCGGCTGCCCTCAACACGTCTCCGGTCGCGCCTGGGCGATTGCCGTGTTCACTGAGGTGCCGCTTGAAGCGTCGCGCTCCGGGGACGCCGGCGAACAGGCCGAGCACGTGCCGGGTGATGCGATGGAGTCGCTCGCCCGCGGCCACCTGCTCGTCGCAATACGCGGCGAGCGCGTCCAACACGTCGGAGCGGGTGGGCGTGGCTGCGTCGCGGTCTCCGAAGATCCGTCGATCGGCGTCCACGAAGAGCCAGGGGTCGTCGTAGGCCGCGCGACCGATCATCACCGCGTCCACGTGGCGAAGCTGCTCCTCGGTCACGTCCAGCGAGCGGATCCCGCCGTTGATCTCGATGTGGAGGTCCGGGAAGTCGGCCTTGAGGCGGTGCACGTCCCCGTACCGCAGCGGCGGGATGGTCCGGTTCTCCTTCGGGCTGAGCCCCTGGAGCCAGGCCTTGCGGGCATGCACGGTGAATCGGTCCGCCCCGGAGGCGGCGACGACGTTCACGAAGTTGGCCATGTCCTCGTAGCGGTCGAGGTCGTCGATCCCGATGCGGTGCTTGACGGTCACCGGGATCGCCACGGCGGCGCGCATGGCCGCCACGCAGTCCGCGACCCGCTCGGGCCGCGCCATCAGCGCCGCCCCAAAGCAGCCGTTCTGCACCCGGTCGGACGGGCACCCCACGTTGATGTTGACCTCGTCGTACCCGCGGTCCTCGGCGATGCGGGCGCACTCGGTGAGCGCGGAGGGGTCGTCGCCCCCGAGCTGCAGGGCGATGGGGTGCTCGTCCGGATGGAAGTCGAGCGCGTCGAGGCGCTTGCCGTGGAGGATCGCCCCCGTCGTGACCATCTCGGTGTAGAGCAGCGTTTGGCGTGTGATGCGGCGCATGAACCAGCGGTAGTGCCGGTCCGTGCACTTCATCATCGGCGCGACCGACAGGGGCCGCAGCGTTCCACGCCGGTCGTCCGAGCCGCTCATGCGGGACCCGCCCCCCAGAACGACGAAGCGCCGGGGACCGAACGATCCCCGGCGCGACGCGTCAGTGTCTTGGCTACTCGACCTCGGCCAGGGCCCGGTTCAGCACGGCGCTGGTGTCGTCCACGATGACCATCTCCATGGTCTCGAGGTCCACCAGGGACAGGCTCGGGATGCCGGGGGCGTTGATCCAGCCGATGAGGTCACTGCCCTCGTCCGCGAGGACCGGCACGTTCTCGGTCGGGTAGTTGTCGTACCAGTCCTCGACCGTGCCCTGGTCGGCGGGGTTGCCCGCGCCGTCCTGGAAGAGGGACGTCATCCAGCGGAGCGTGCCGTCGTGCACGGCGTCGCGCACGGGGGCGAAGGTCTCCGGCACGAAGCCGTTCTCAGCGCCGTCCAGCCAGTCGGCCATCGAGTTGCAGGGGCCGCACCACGTGGCGCCCGTGTCGACGATCAGGTAGCCCGCCGACTCCTGCATGTGGCCGATGTTGTACTCCTCGTCGAACTGGTCGATCATCGTGAAGCAGGGGAGGATGTCGCCGACGGACGCGGTGCCGTCGAAGCGGTCATCGCAGTCCTCGATCGCGTCCGGGTTGTACGGCCAGCCGCCCTCGAAGATCTTGTCGTCCTCGTCGTCCGGGTCGGAGCCCTCGGCGATCTCGTCACCGTCGGCGTAGCCGTCGCCGTCCGTGTCCGCCAGGGTCGGGTCCAGGCCCAGATCCACCTCTTCGCCATCGGAGACGCCGTCACCGTCCGTGTCCGCGACCTCGGGATCGGTGCCGAGCTTGTTCTCCTCGCTGTCGGTGAGGCCGTCGCCGTCGGAGTCGACGCAGCCGGCCAGACCCAGTGCGGTAGCAGCCACGAAGCAGTAGGCGACCTTGCGGTAGTTCATCTCAGTTGCACTCCCAGTTTGGCTCTTGGCCGTCCCTTTGATTTTCTGGCGACGCAGATCAGGACTCCACGAAGCGCCGTTCTTATAGCCATCGCACGGGACTTCTGCACGGTTTCGATCGATCCCGGCTCAGCCCGACGTGCGCAGCCTGCACCAATGCGTGGCCCAGGTCATGTCAGTTTTGAGTCAACGCACGACGGGGTCGATTCATCCAACCGAACCGGAGGTTGCATTGACATCCACCCGCCGCTGCGCGAAACCCTGACCCGTGCCGACAGCCGGCGTGGAGCCACAATGAGCAAGGAACTGAAGATCCTCGTGGGGACCGTGACCGGCAACGCCGAGCTCGTCGCCGAAGAGATGCAGTACACGCTGCAGGACGACCATGGCTGGAGCGTCGAGGTCCTGTCGATGGACGGCATGACCGCCGCGGATCTGACCCCCGGCTGCCCGTACCTGGTGGTTACGTCGACATACGGCGTCGGGGATCTGCCGGACAACGCCCAGGACTTCTTCGACGACATCAAGGCGACGAAGCCCGACCTCAGCTGGCTGAGGTACGGCGTGTACTCGCTGGGCGACAGCGTCTACAGCGGAAGCTTCTGCTACGGCGGGCTGCACTTCGACACGCTGTTCACCGAGCTCGGCGCGACGCGGATCGGCGCCGTCGGCCGGCACGACGCGAGCGAGGACGACCTCGCCGAGGACTGCGGCGTCGCCTGGGTCGTTCCGTGGAGCGAGCTCGCCTGAGCCGAGCCGGCCCCAAGCAGCGAGGGCCCGCCGCAGCGAGCCCTCGCGCACATTCCTGATCGAGATCAGCGCCGGCGGCGCAGCCCCAGCGCCGGCACCATCAGCAGGACCAGCAGCAGACCGGGGGTGACCCCGGAGCCCGTCAGGGAGCTGTTGCAGTCGCAGGCGGGGCCGCCACCGGTGGTGCTGTCGTCGTCGTCGCCGTCGATGACCTCCTCCGGGGCCGTGTAGAGCCACGGGTCCGCCCAGTCCGACCAGGCGCCGTCCTCGTCCCGCGAGCGGGCCGTCCAGTAGAACGTTCCGTGCACGGGCGGGTCGACGACCCAGCCGGTGGTGTCCGGCGTCTCGAGCACCTGCGCGACGCCGCCGATGACGTCCTCCATGTCGATGTCCCGCGCGAGGGCGAACTCGACGAAGACGACGTCGCCCTCGGGATCCACCGGCGTCTCCACCTCGAGCCGCGGGGTGGTGTCGTCCGACTCGGTGCTGTCCTCCGGGGCGGACAGGACCGGGACGTTCGGCGGGTCGTTGTCGCCGCGCACGAAGAACGTGATGGTGTCCGGCGTGGAGCTGACTCCACCCTCATCCAGCGCGCGGACGCGGGCGAAGATCCACTCGTTCTGCGGGAGCGTCACGCCGTCGGCGGCCAGGTCCCAGACGATCTCGCCGGTGCCCGTCGCCGCGAGGGTCGCGGTGGCCAGGTCGTTGCCATCGAACGTGTCGACCGTGTCGACCTCCATCTCGTAGGTGAGCTCGGTGCCCTCCGGGTCCCAGCCTTCGCTGGCCACCAGATCCGGCGTCTGCGTCACCATCGAGACGCCGTTGGCGGGCGCGATGAAGGCGACGCCCTGGGGAAGCTCGTCCGTGCCGTCCGCGAAGAACGTGTCCGGGTCGGTCCAGTTGCCTTCGAAGCCGTGCTCGTCGACGGGCTGCACCATCCAGCTGTAGACCGTGTCCTCGGTGAGGGCCGTGTCGACGACCCAGGTGCCGGTGAGGTCCTCGCTGCCGACGGAGACGTTGGACGCGCTGGCGATCAGCGTCCCGCCGTCCTCGGACCAGACCTCGACGTTGTAGGTGACCTCGTCCCGGTCGGCGTCGATGGAGAGGGTCCACTCGAGCTCGGGGGTCAGGCTGCCGGTGGACTCGCCGTCGAGCGGCCAGACGAGCTCGATGTCGCCAGGGGCCTCGTTCTCCGTGTTGACGAAGAAGCTCTCGGTCGCCGACCAGGCGCCGGCGATGTTGCCGTCGTCCGCGCGGCCACGCCACCAGTACTCGGTGTTCTCGTTCAGCGAGATGTCCACCTTCCAGAAGGAATCGTTGGCGCCCTCGGCCACGCCGGCCATGGTCGTCACCAGGTTGCTGAGGGCCACGTCGCTGAAGACCGCGAACTCGTAGGTGAGCACGTCCCCGTTGGGGTCCACGGCGTTGGTGACCGTCAGGTCCGGCCGGTCGGAGTCCGTCTCCTCACCACCGATGGGGAAGAGGGCCGTGACGCCGCCGGGGCCGTCGTAGGTGAAGGGATCCTGGTCGAGGGCGAACTCCTCGACGTTCGTGAGGCCGTCGAGGTCGTAGTCCAGGTTGCCATCGCCCGGGTCCGTCGGGTCCATCCCGTTGGCAGTCTCCCAGTCGTCCGCGACGCCGTCGCCGTCCGTGTCGGCCGACAGGACGTTCAGCGTGTAGACCTGTCCGTCGACGCCACCCTCACCGTCGTCGACGCCGATGACCACCGTGTAGGGGCCGGCCAGCGACTGGGCGTAGGTGGCGGTGAACTCGATGAGGCCCGTCGCCGTGTCCATGGTCATCCCGGCCGGGGCCGAGGGCGCCAGGGAGAACGTCAGCACGTCGTCGCCCGGCTCGTCGACCACCACCTGGTAGGTGTAGAGCGTGCCCTGCACCGCGTTCGTCGGCGGGGTGGACGTGATGGTGGGCGCGACGTTGTCGATCACCACCGTCATGGTCTGGCTGGCCGTGCCGCCGTCCTGGTCGTCGATGGTCAGGGTCACGGTGTAGGTGCCCTGATCGATCCAGGCGTGCGTGACGCTCGCGCCCGTGTCCGTGTTGCCGTCGCCCCAGTCCCATGTGGCGACGTGGTCGACGAGGTCGGCGCTGCCGGCGTCGGCCGTGACCACCTCGAAGAGGAGCTGGTCGCCTTCGCCCCCGGTGCCGGGGGCCGTCACGCTGGTGATGGTGGGCGCGACGTTGGCGATGTTCGCGGTGTCGGTGACGATGGTCTCGCCGCCCTCACCGTCGTCCTGGATGGTCGCGGTGACCGTGTAGTTGCCGTCGTCCGCGTAGGTGTGGGACGCGGTGGGGCCGGTGGCCGTGTTCCCGTCGCCGAAGTCCCACTGGTAGGTCAGCGGGTCGCCCGGAGCGTCCGTCGCGACGACCGAGAACTGCAGCGAATCCCCCTCGTCCCCGTCCGGGACGGTGAGCGAGCTCACGACCGGGTCCAGGTTCGAGACGCTGATCACCGACTGGTTGAAGACGTCCTGGCCGCCGTCCCCGTCCGTGACGGTGATGGTGATCTGGTAGGTGCCCTCGTCGTCGTAGGCGTGCGACGTGGTGGAGTTGTTGTTGCCCAGCGTGAGCGCGTACGTGTCCGAGTTCCCGTCGCCGTAGTCCCAGACGAACGTCATCGCATCGCCCGCGGCGTCCACGGCGGAAGCGCTCATGGTGATGGGCTGGCCCTCGCCGCCAGCTGCCGGAATCACCACGTTGGCGATCTGCGGGTCGATGTTCGAAATGGGCACGACCTGCGATGCAGTGTCCGAGCCGCCGTCACCGTCCGTCACGGTCAGGATCACGTTGGGGTTGCCCTGGTCGGCATACACGTGAGTGACGGACGCGCCGGTGGCGATGTTGCCGTCGCCGAAGTCCCAGCTGTATGTCAGGGTGTCGCTCAGGACATCCGTCGCGGCAGCCTCGAACAGGAGCGTCTCCGCCTCGTCCCCCGCCGCCGGGAAGTTGGTGAACGCGATGACCGGGTTCACGTTGCCGATGGTCGTGCCGAACGTCTGCGACACCGAGCCGCCGTCGTCGTCCGTGAGCGTGAGGGTGATCGTGTAGGAGCCCTGGTCCGCGTACACGTGGCTGACGGACGTGCCGGTCGCCACCTGCGTGCCGTCGCCGAAGTTCCAGGTGAACACGAGGCTGTCGCTGCCGACGTCGCTGCCCGAGGCCGAGACGGTCATCGCGACGCCCTCAGAGCCGCTCGTGGGCACGCTCGTCGAGTCGATCGTGGGGTTGAGGTTGGCGATGGTCACGGACTGCGTCGTGGTGGCGGTGCCTCCCTCGGTGTCGTCGGCCGTGACCCGCACGGTGTACGTGCTGTTGTCCGTGAAGGTGTGAGAGACGTTCGCGCCGGTCCCCGTGGTGCCGTCGCCGAAGTCCCAGGTGAACTGCAGCGGGTCGGCGGCCACGTCGTTGGCGGACGCCGAGAAGCTGAGGGTCGACCCCTCGTTGCCCGAGGTGGGCCCGCTGATGGCGATGCCCGTGGGCGCCACGTTGTTCACGACGACGGTCGTGGCGACCGTGTTCTGGTTGCCCTCGTCGTCCGTGACGAGCAGCCGGAGCTGGTAGACGCCGTTGTCCGGGTAGGTGCACGTCGCCGTCGGGCTGCCGCTGGTGACGTCGAAGCTGCCGTCGTTCTCGCAGTCCCAGGACCACTGGACGACCGTGCCGTCGAAGTCGCCGGAGCCGCCGCCGTTGACGGTGATGGGCTGGCCCTCGAGGCCCGCGTAGGGGCCGCCGGTGACGCCGACGGGGATGTCGCCGGGCTGCACCACCGCGCCGCCCCGGGTCTGGAAGATGTACCGGCCGAGCTGGCTGCTGTTCAGCGAGCTGTCGATGAGCGCGTTCGGACCGCCGTCCAGGAACGCGCCGTTCACGGCCGAGCCGGGGAGCTCGAAGTCGGTGCCGGGATCGCCGCTGCCGTTGGAGTAGCCGACCCGCGCTGAGTTCCCGCCGAGGCAGCTGCTGTTGCCGCCGGACGCCGTCCCAGCCTCCCACTGGATCTGGTCGTAGTTGTATTCGATGTCGAAGTTGTCGACGCCCGTGTCCGAGCGATCGATCAGGATCATCTGGAAGGAGTTGCGCTGCGAACGGCTGGTGAAGGCGTTGTAGCAATTCACCAGGGACCAGGTCGCTCCCCAGGCGGGCCGCCCGTCGACCGTGCCCGTGCCGTACCGCACGGGGTTGCTCGCGTTCCGGGTGTCCACGTCGGCGAAGTACGGCCCGAAGATCTTCCGCCCCGTCGAGGTCAGATCGAACGGGGTGTACGTGGACAGCGGCCCGTCGAGCGTGACGTTGCCGTTGTTGTTCACGTAGCCGCCGTTGACGACCACGTTGTAGAAGTCGATCTGGAAGCCGAACCCGACGAAGCCCGTGGAGCCGTCGTCGTTGAAGTTCAGTGTGTTCGAGTCGAAGCCCGAACGGATCGCCTGGGCGTGGCCGACGGAGGCGGTCAGCAACAGCAACGAGGCGATCGACAGGCCCGAGAAGGCCGCAGCGGCAAAGCGATTCATGAGTCCCTCCGTCACACCCCGAACGTGCCCCCCGGCGCCGGCCGGACAGGTGCGACCCGGAGACCATATCCGGTTGAGACGCGGCTGGCCACGTGCACTGGGGGGCCCCAAGCACCGAGGGCCCGCCTCGGCGAGCCCTCGATGGTCATCGTCTGGTTCGGTCAGCGCCGGCGGCGCACCGCCAGGAGCGGCAGGACCAGCAGCAGGAGCGCCAGACCCGGGGCCTCGCGTCCGCTCAGGGAGCTGCTGCAGTCGCAGGCGGGTCCGCCCACCGTGCTGTCGTCGTCGTCGCCGGGATCCACGACGGGCTCGTCCGGCGCGACGTAGAGCCACGGCTCGGCCCAGTCGGAGGCGGCGCCGTCCTCGTCGAAGGAGCGGGCCGACCAGTAGAACCGGCCGTGCATCGGCGGGTCCACGACCCAGCTCGTGGTGTCGCCCGTGGCCAGGACGCTCTCGACGCCGCCGATGAT
>ENA-OWNT01004152-OWNT01004152.1-seawater-metagenome-genome-assembly--contig:-NODE-4152-length-12977-cov-4.435969_pt1 | contig 12977 bp, 9 predicted proteins | sample MGYA00238136_ERZ651165 | MGnify/ENA primary metagenome ERZ651165 (study PRJEB26861, sample SAMN08777766) | seawater metagenome | isolation source: coastal seawater | place: USA: Florida | collected... | reverse complement strand
AACCAAGCTATTTCATTCATCCTCTGCTTGTAACCCTCCCCTCCAATCCACCGCGTACCGTCCCCTCCCCTCCCCGAGACACCCCCAACATCCCGACTCGCACGGCAAAAATTGGCGTCGTCATCGTTCATCGTTCGTTGTCGTCGTCGTCATCGTTCGTCGTCGTCGTTGTTGTCGTCGTCGTCGTCGTCGTCGTTGTGCGGCGGCAACCCATTTGAATGAAACTTGCACTCGAATGAATGAAACAGTGGGCGTGGCAGTGAACGAGTGAGACGTTGAACCGGCCCACGAGATGAAGGTTGGAAATGACGCCGTCGCCTGTGTAAAAAATGTTGATGACTTTGCGTCGTCGTCGCTGTTGCCGTCGTCGTCGTCGTCGTCGTCGTCGTCGTCGTCGTTGCTGTTGTATTGTCGTCGTCGTTGCTGTTGTATTGTCGTCGTCGTTGTGGTGTTTGCTGGCTGACCCGGCAATTATTTGTCGTCCTCACCGTGGCTGTTGATGGAGATCACTTAGAAAATAAAGCAAGGCCTGGACGGTGGTGGTGGTGGTCGCTGTCGTTGGTAAGCGGTGTGCGCCGGAGTATTTATACGTCAGGGAATGCATCTGGGTCAGTTCACTGAGTCGACAGACACACGAGCAGTGTGGGTTGGAGCAGTGGAGGACAGCTACAATTACAGGGCGGAGAGTCGTAGCTTTTGTTTAATTTCTTTCCGAAAGTGCTCGGATTTGGAAAGTGTGTGCTTCGCTTGAGGCGTCGTCCTTCGAGATGAGGTAGCCCTTCCAACCTCCACCATGGCCAACACGGCGCGTTCCCTTACAAATGCCGTGCGGCGCGGGTTGTCGGTTGTCGTGAGCCCGACAAAGGGCATTATCGACATCGGAAACCACAACCATTCGCATGAGGTGCGCGTTCCTGCAAAATGTGTGTCTGCGGGTCCAGTCAACTGACTTTTTCTTGCTGATTCAGGTGTCAAAGATCAAGTTGATACTTCCAGGATCATTCAATCCATTGCACGAGGGTCATATTTCCATCCTTGAAAGAGCCTCCAGGTTGCAGGGTCTTTCTGATGAGAGTCTGCGCAATGGGCAGGCGGTGTTCGAGATTAGTGTCCACAACGCTGACAAGGGTATTATTGACGAAGACCAGTTGCTTGGCAGAATATCCAGAATTACGGATATCGGTTCAAGTGTGATCGTGACGTCGTCACATCCAACATTTGTATCGAAGGCACAGGTGAGCACGATTGCCAGATCCTGCGCCCGGAGCACGATCTTTTGTAATCTGATGGTGTACTATGTTTTGCGAAGCTCTTTCCAGGACGGAGTTTTGTGGTGGGATTTGATACTGCAGTTAGAATTATCGATCCGATCTACTACGAAAACGGATCTGAAACGATGCTGCCCGCGCTCAGGTCTATTTATGACAACGGCGGGTGTGTTTCTTGTACTGCAGTGGCTTCTGGTAGTCGCCGTCTGTGTTGGCATCTTATTTGTATTGCACCTACCAATGCAGGCGGTTTCTGGTTGGTGGTCGTCTTCACGGACCTGACAGCGAGTACCGTTCATTGGAGGACACAGCTCTTCCATTCCTCGATTGTTTCCCCGAGGATTTCTTCCAATCGATTCCGGACTTCCGTATGGACGTGTCCAGCACAGAAATTCGAGAGCGAGCGCAGAACGACGGCAGTTCACGGACGTAACTAACCGACTCACTACTCATCGCAAGGAACTCTCTCTAACACTCTCAACTAAACTTGAAATCTGTATTATTTTGACTAACTCACCCCCTAAAACGACAAGACGACTGCAATTACTTGAAACTCTTGTGTGATGGTGGCAGAACGGATAGCCTCGTGCGCAGGTGCAACTCCAGTCTGCGGGTGATTTATATGTCTTTATAAATTGCGGTGAATGATCATCGGAGGCCCCTCGGGGGTATGTATGGTATGCCGTACGACATTCGACGCCATGCTGCGTCCTGCATGCTGCATGCTGCATTCGATCGAGGCATCGAGGCTATCATACCCTTCAAGTTGGGTCTCTGACCACCCATTGATACCATACTTCCACCGCAATCTTATGGGTCTCTGAAAACCCATGAGCCAACGCTGTCAGCCCCCACACAAAAGTTGCAAAAGTTCCTTCAGTCAATCGCCACCACTAACTAACTAAAAACTAAACGGTTTGGACTGCAAATGAAGTGTTTGACTGTGGGCACGAACGCTACACTCATTACGTAAAACTCCAAGCGTACAGAGTGAACGAACCTGCACGCATCTCAGCTCGCGGTATCCATCCATCCATCCGCGGCCACTCACTCACAGCCACTCACAGTCACACAGTCACACAGTCGCACACAGCACAGTGTCATCGTTCATCATCACAGTGTCGCTCGCTCGCTGGCAGTCGCAGTCAGGCACGAAGCTCCTGCTGCGGTGGTGGTGGCACGTGGCACGTGGTCGGCTTCGTTTGTCGTGTTGTCGTCGTCGTTGTTGTCGTTGTTGTGCACGGATCACCCACGTGAAGTTGTGGTTCCCGTCATCCGTCATCACCGCCGTCGTCGTTGTGTCGTTTCTGCGTCGTTGCTGCGTCGTTGCTGTCGTTCACGTACGTGAAGTAAGTTGTACTTCCCTCCTTCCTTCCGTTCTTGCTTCCCTTCGCCGCCGCCGTCGTCGCCGTTGACATCGCCGTCATCTTCCTCGCCGTCGTAGTCTTTCTCCCCATCACCGTCGCCACTGTCACCGAACTCGTCGTCGTCGTCGTCGTCGTCGTCGTTGTCTTCCTTGCCATCGAAGTCTCCCTGCCATCGAAGCCTCCCTTACCACAGTAATCTCCCTCGCCATAGTTGTTCATCGCCATCGTCGTCTTCATTGCCATCACCACCACCGACCGCTGCTGCTGCCGCCGTCGTCGGTGTCGGTGTAGTTCTGTGTAACTGTGCACCGCGTGATCGTCGTTGCGACACCGTGTGTCTCGTCTTTCGCATCTTGCTACCGTGGTCGTAGTCTTTGCAGCAGTTATGATACTAGTGTCGTCGTCTCAAACATCGGAGATGCCATCATTACAGCTATCGTGGGCGCCACTGTCCTTCTCTGCGCACGTCAAGCATTGACGAGTGCTGTGACTCACGCTGAAGTGACAACTTGCGTTTTGAACCACGCAGTGCGGATTGGTGCGAGACATATTGCCATTTTTTCATTCCATTCTATTTGTCGTCGCGTCCTTCACAGCCAGTGCTCGCTCCGTTTCTGGGAACGAACCCCGGCCCCTGCCATCGCTCGTACGAATCGACGGTGGGTGGCACTAGGCGCCCGTTGTCAGCAATGCCTCGCAATTGGAAGTCTAGAAGTGTCGACCGGCGGCACGCTGCCTCCAGTCCGAGAAAACAAAGGGATAATTCAGACGCACAAATCCAAGAGAAGTTGAAGACCTTCGTGGACGACTTTGCAGCGAAACAAAACTTCGACGCGTTGCGGCAGCGATGCATCACAGAAGGCAAAATTCAAGTGTCTCTAAAGCGTGTCAAAAAATTGTTTTATGCTTTGCGTGACGCGTCTCTGCCCTCGTCCGGGCAGTCAGATTCACCTAGTTCACAGCGCAGCCAGAGTTCGAAGCAGCACACCGTCCAACCCGCGAGCGCTGCAGCTGCTGGTGGCCGTCGTGGATCCGCCGATGGTTTCCCGTCCTTGTCTGCTGCAGCCACAGCCGCAGCTGCGAAAGCTGATGATGAAGCCGCCACGCGCAAGAGTAATGAGACAATGGCTCAACACATTGCCACGACAACGCCAAAACGTGGTAGTTCGCGGAAACAGCTCCCGTCTCCTTCAACCAACAGCGATACTGTGGTCGATGAAAGTATCGTGGAGGAGGCACACCACCTTGTAGAAGAAGCCGCTGCGGAACTATCTGCGGCGTTGCCAGCTATGGAAGCCAAAGAGCGTGCTGTTAAGCAACAACAAGCGCCCCCCAAATCGGCGCGGAAACGCGGAGCGAAGAAGACATCGAAATCCCCCGCGCACTCGAAGCACGGGCGCAAAGGAAGGTCGAAGGGCGAGAACCGTACACAGGGCAAATCTGGGACGAGCCCATCAAAACCGAAGGACAATGCGAAGGCTGTAGGTAAAGAGGCAGCACGGACGGCTGCAGTCGTGGGCGCTGCGAAAGCAAACGCAAAAGCGGTCGGCAAGGAGGCGGCCAAGGCAGCTGTTATCACCAGCGTTGCCAAAGCCAATGCCAAAGTTGTGGGCCAGGAGGCAGCCAAGGCCGCAGCGGTCACGTCGGCTGCCAAAGCCAACGCGAAGGCAGTTGGTCGGGCAGCAGCCAAGGCTGCGGTAGTCACAACCACCGCTAAGTCGAAAGCCAAGGTCGTTGGTGCTGAAGCAGCTCAAGCGGCGGCTATTACAAGCACTGCGAAGGCAAAGGCCAAGGTCATTGGACGTGAAGCGGCGCAAGCGGCTGCTGTGACCTCAGCATCCAAGGCCAACGCCAAATCTGTTGGACGGCAGGCTGCGCAGGCAGCAGCTGTGGCCAACACGGCGAAAGCGAACGCCAAGGACGTTGGTCGACGTGCGGCCACAGTTGCAGCAGCTCGGTCGCTTACTTTAGATGTGCCTGGTCTGAAGCGATCGCCAAGTAAAAAGTTGGACCCTGTTGACGAGGCAATATTGAGAAGGAATTTTCAAGCGTTCGATATTCACAAGGAGGGCTCATTGTCTAAGTCGGAAATGAATCTCTTCCTATCCAAGTTGGGATGGCAAGATTCGGTGAGCGTAGATGAAGCGTTCGCCTACCTCGAAACCAATGTGGAGACGGGGCGTATCACTTTCGACCAGTTCAAACGGTGGCACGATTTTGCATGGACGCATCTCATCGAGACTGGCATCGAAGTTGGAGTTGACAAGGCAGCACCCGTGCCGTCCCCTAAATCATCTCAATCTCGAGCTTCCTTCGTCAGCGAGCTCCCTCCTGTCGAAGAACACGACCTCGGTGTCGGGGGCCCACAACTTGACGCAGCCAAGCTCCGCTTAGACGATGTGGATATCGCTATCATGCGCAAGCACTTCGACGATGTGGATACGGACTCTAATGGTAGCTTGAATAGTTCCGAAGTTCGTGACTTTTTGAACAAGCTAGGATGGATGGATATTCCAGTGGAAGAAGCATTTGAATACCTCGATATTGATAGTGAAACCGAAAGGATATCGTTTTCTGAGTTTCTTCGATGGAAGGAGTTCAGTTGGGCGAAACGCATTGAGGCTGGACTTGAAGCTGCTGTTGATGGAGCCCCCGCTGTCAAAAGGTCGCTGCCCAGACGCCTTTCAGCCCAAGACATCGTGTCAGATCTGTCACCAGTGGCAGAGGAAAACGCCGAAGACCATGCGCTTTCAGAAGTCGATATTGCCGTTCTTAAACGTAGCTTTGCCGCTCTAGATACGGACCACGACGGTAGCCTCTCTGCTGACGAAGTCGGTGACTTGATTAAAGCCCTGAAATGGGGAAACATTGTTTCAGTCGACGATGTTTTCAGTTACCTCGACATTGATAGCGATGAGGGTTTGATTTCGTTCGAAGAGTTTCTTCGCTGGAAGGAATTTGCGTGGAAGGCCGTTGTCGAAGCACCAGGTCGTGCGAAAAGACATAACGACACCAACCAATTCAATGATCTTTCTCCAGTCGTGGAGAGCGACCGCGACGACTCTCCCCGTCCGAGGAAAGTGGCTTCCTCTTCTCCTCCTGCCCTCGCCTCCTCTTCTGGTGCTTCACCGTCCGAAGGTGCCAGCCCGTTGCTTTGGATGGCGGGTGGTGTCGTTATAGCAGGAGTTATTGGCGCCTTTTTCTTCAATCGTTCTCGACGAAGTATGGAGTAGTGGTCTACACCACCAGCGCGCAGTGGCTCGTTCATTCTTCGCGGACAATTCATTATTTTTATAAAATAGTTCAATAGGCGAAGACCGACAAGTGCTAACTCAAGCGCAGTTTTCTGCTACTAGCCTCGAATGCGAGTCGCTGATATGTTTGGCGCACACATACGGTGACGTTCATACCGTCATATTTTGCTGCTCCTTATTGGGAGTCGTTCTTAGGTTCGTTGCGGGAAGGCCCAGGGCCCGAATACTGTTGTAATTTGTTCTCACTTTCCGCTGCGTCCACAACGGCACGGCGTCCAACGCAACGTCATGCGCCAGTTGGTGTTCCATTGCCGTCATAATTCCCTGCACCCCCAACTTGTGCCGCTTGTCCACAACTGTAGCTTAGTCGTCGTCGCAGCTCGGTAGAGGAGCACTTTGGTCAGTTTGATGCAGTTGGTCACAATTTCGAACAAAGTACTGCTGCCAGTAGCTCCGCCGCGTAGCACCACCGCAAAGACTGACGCTGAATAGCAGCTGGCCTTCAATATTGCAACAGTTCATGACGTATCCTGCAGCATCCACCAATGCACCGTTGAAACACGGACCAGTGGGACAAACAGTGTGTCGTGCCCCTCATGAACGACGTGGCATGGGACACTCAAGGAAACCACAGCACTCCGCGGCGTGTCTGGAATCGTGCCCTCCAAGTGACGTGTACGCGAAAATGTAGCGACCTTGACAGCTCCAGCACTATTTCAAAGCAACTGGCGTAACAGCGAAGTGTTCGCTTTTATAAAACCGTACTACTTTTGACCACAATGTAGTATTTCAGTCAGGTGCTGGGGAATCCCATTCGTAGAATCGGCGCGTCATCTTCCAATGTGACAATTTGGCCGAGCTAACATGTCAAGAGTTTAAAATGTGTCGCTTGACATCTGCCAATACACTGTTCGAAAAGCCGCCAAGGAGTTACGGGATTACGTAGGTGCACCATAGGTTAGACTGTGGAGATTAAGTGGAAGAGGCAGCAGGGGGGTTAGACTTAAACTAACTCACATCGAACGACTTGAAACAGAGACACTGCATACTTGAACCAGGACACCGACTGCAACGCTGGCCGAGTATACAAAGTAGATTCTTCGACTCTAATCAATGCCAATGACCCAACTTGAGGAATGAGCCTGCGAGGGATCGTTCGAACACTGTATTCGTGATGTAAGAGTCTACTCTCCGACTGCAGATTGGCTATCCACAAACAGCTGCTACACCATGAACTGTGTCGAAGAGAGAGGATTCCCACAACAGCTGGTACACAATGAACTGTGGTCCGAAGAGACAGGATTCACCGCGTGTAAAGTCGGAATCAAACAACGCCTTGCTTTGATCCTCGGTCAGTTTCTCCCGAAATGACCAACATGGATACGAGTCTTTGAGCCTACGATGGACGTTTCATCAAATGAGAGCCATAACCCGCTCACGTTGTTACGTCTTTCCGTGTGCAACACTCTTCGAATGCACCACAAGCGACATGAGAAAAGTGCGATGAGGTAGGTCAGCGCGAAACGACGTACGTCGCAATGGCGCAGGGGCACTCGAGTACAGTACCAAGCGCTGACAACGTCCACAACCACAGCCTTCAGTGGCTGTAGGCCAGTCTTACCTGCTGGTTTGGTGTCAACAACACAGATCGACCAAGGGGTAATAGCTTTACCCCTTGGATCGACCCTGAATGAATGAATGAAAGGGTCGGAAAACCCACGTGGAACAGTGCCAAGAGCCATACAAAGCAACAACCGACAACACTGAATCACTTCGTCTTTCAACGGCCCTGTGCCCGCTTTCCCCCAACGTCCTACCCGCACCCATCGCCCTACAACAAAGCAGCGAAGGCCAGCTCTATTCGTAAGTGCGCTGGTTCCAACGGACACCAACAAGAGGCCGCTCACAGAACACACACAACCTCACATAAAATGTGCACATAGCATCCAACGCACTGTCACTATCACTGTCACTGTGAAAGTTATAATACCGTCAGCCACCAACTCCGACACTCGCCACTCCTCGACACATTCGACACAATGATACTCGACACCATTCAACAGAACCCAACACTACCCAACACTCAACAGCAATCGGCGCTATGATACTCGGCACGACGACCCACTCGACAAAACTTACTCCGTAATCAGTCATCATCACTGCCCTCGACACTCCCACCCACCCACCCACCCGCCCTCTACACACACACACACAATGCATGCATGGCCGAGCCAGCGAGCCGAGCCTATCGTAACTCCCTCTCTAACCTCTACAACCACAAACAGCCAAACCACCCCATCCCACCCGAACAGTGCAGTGCACTCACTCACTCACGTATAATACCCCCAATCCGCCGCTCTGCCACGTTGTCAGTGACAGGTGACAGGTAAGTCGTCGCACGTGCGCCCCAACACACGACGGCAGCACGCCACACGACAACGAACAACGAACAACGACAACCGACTGCGACGGCGCGACGGCACCTCCCTGGCCCTCGCCCTTGCCCTTGCCTGCACTGCACTGCACTGCGACGCACTGTACTGACAGTGATGGTCCACGTTTAATCCGCGTCGTTCTGTCGTCCACAAACGAACAACTGCTGCGAAGCAGTTGTGGTGTGCGGGTGTTCGACGTCACAATCGAAGTCGCAATCTGTCCATGTTGCAATCGACGTCGACGACAACAGCGGCGGCCACGACCTCAACTGCATCCACCTGCCTCACCATTGACGCACGCGGATACCTTTGAAGCGCTACTTCATCCTACCAAGCGAGTGGCTGGCTGCACAGCTTGAAAGGGAACACGGCCAAGGCAGTGCAGGCGTAACGCAGTCGGCATCAGTGACGGCATCACCGCCCATGGCCATGCAACCTGACGCGGCTGCAGACGGACGTCCTTGGCCAACGACGGCCAACGTTGGTTAACTCGTTAACGCACATGATGCACCAGCACCTCCACCAGCCCTTCGACGCCTCTGTTTGTTGGCATGGTGACTGGTACCATGGAGGTGGCGCAGTGATGGCAGACCTGATGCCGCACGTCCATTGCGCCACAGAATGGGAATTGTGAGATCCCAAGAGCGAGTGGTGCTAGCGCAGGTCGCGAGCATGGTACACTGTCCACACAAAACCAGTTTGCTTGTCGCGTGATGCTATTTGACGAACACAACAAAATTTCTTCAGCGGCGCGCACAGAATTGCCACAGGTCTGGCATCACTTTCGACCATCCACGATTAATCGGCCTCCAAAATCGGCAACGATTGAGCCGTTGCCCCGCAACGTTGAGTAGGCTGGCCACCTATTTGGCGGACGACACGACCATCATGTCGAGGGGCACTCCGAACAGGTCAAAGTCTGATGTGATTTGGGACCCAGACCTTTGTGCCGAACACAATTTCGATGTAGACAGTTTCTGCGACAAATGTGCCAAGAAATACGGCGAGCGATTGCGAAAACTTGGCAAGTTATTTGGCGATATTGAGCACCTGTGTTTGGAGGCGGTAATGCGCTCAAATTTTGACATCAAAAAATCAATGGCTAGAGTGGATAAGATCGTGAGTAACATTGAGGAAAATGCTTGGAGCGACGACGAGAAATCGCGTTTCCACAACTTTTTGACCAGCGAAAAGTTGTTGAGCAGCCAGACCAAAGTTGTTGGCGTTCGTTTACGCCGATGCGCTGACGAATTTTTGCCAAAACGTAGTCTAAGAGACTGTTGGAGGCACTTCTTTGACGAAAACTACATCGAAGAGCTTTCCGCCGCAACGTACCCGGACCTTCCAACAAGACGAAGTCGACGTATCAAACGTTCCCGTTCCACCCAAGTGACGTCCAAGTACGTATTTCTGACATTGCGAGTCGACACCACATGAGCAATTCATGAACTAACTGTTGCTTCCAGGTGGCCGTGTGAGCGCTGTACGTTCCTCAACAACTCTCGGCATGTGAAATGTAAAATGTGTCTCGCGCCGAAACCACCTCAGAACCGCAACACAAAGGTACGTCATCGACGCTCGTCACCCAGTCGATTGCCAGTAGCGTGCAAAAGCAAGCAGACTTCGTATCTCTGCAAAACATTTATGACGGTTCTAACGTGTGCCTGCTTGCCTTCATATGTTGCAGGCAATGCGACGAACTAAGCAGCGGAGAAATAATGGTGCGTAGATTTTGTAACACTGCCCTGTCATTTTGTGGTGGTGCTTACTCTGTTCGAACACGTCACGTCCAGACAACACAAGCGCAAACGGCGCGGGGAGCTCCAAGTTTATGAATGACTTGCAAGCGGTGGCCGATTTTATTGAACAATTGAATGCCTCTGCGCCTCCTTCTCAAACGGTACCCCTTCTTGCGCACGGCACGTCGTCGCTACAACGACGAAAATGTCACGGAGTATTGTGCTCATAGGCTGTACTCATGGAAACACTCATCAAATACGATTCCAACAAAATAAGCGCAGCGCAGGTAGCTCCCTTTGCTGTTGTGGAACTGCACCTCGTTCCACAATCGCCGACGCATCATTCAAACGTAATCTCGCACAATTCCCCTTGCACAGGCTAAGAGTCAAGTTCAAGCCCTTGCTGACAAAAACGATTTGTTGTCTCCGTTCCTTCTTGTCGGAAGCTGACAATACCGACGACAGAGGCTGTGCCAACGGCCAGTGTTTTTTTAATTTATCATCCTATCGAAATGCAGAGAAAGTTGTAGCACCACCTTGCGTCCCCGTCCTCCTCGCCTCGCGACTACAGCGCTTGCTCCCGCAGAAAGTAACACTGACTGCCGATCCATACTTGCTGCAGCGATATTACCCCACTTGTTGCATCGTGTCCGTTACCAGTCGCATCGTCCAGTGTCAAGAAGATAAAGTTGGCACGCCGACCACTCTCGAGAGACCCAACGACGTGATCAAGTCTCGCAATGTGTGAAGGAGTCGTGGAACAAGCCTGTTGAGAAAACATACCGACACAACAAAAGTGAGATGACGTGGTGGCAATTGCCGTGGACAGCAGCGTGGACAGAGTCGTCAACTTTCTCACCGCAACGGCCTCCGACAAAGAGAGTCCGAATACTTGAACACATTTGCGAAAGTTTTCGAGCATCGTTGTGGACGATCCACAGAGTTTCATAATGCTGGGATCGTGCAGGTCACAGCATTCTACACATTTTCCGTCATCGGAAACCTGCGCCACGCGGCTACCAGCATACGACAGCTTTTTCTTCGGGACGGGCTCACTAATCGCATCTGTGATCATGCACCAGTCCTTGACATTGCGGGCATCCGCCACACTCTGAAGTACAATGGGTGATACATGCATGCCGTCACCAATCAACTCGACTGAAGGCAAGAGCAGATCAGCGTATTGAGGGAGCTTGGGGAACCGGGCCAAAAAGGCGATGTTTGCAAGACCACACTCTCGATGGTGAAAAACTTGCACATTAAACGCGTGTGTCAAGTGGAAGCGCCCAAAACCATTGTCTGACCCAACACGGAGAGCGTTCAAAATTTGCGCTTCAGTGCATATCTTGTCGTGGCCTAGGCAAGGGACGATATTGGCCTTGCACAACAATTTGAAACGAGAAAAATCTCTATCAGCGTCACAGCTGGGGCTGATCGTCATCATTTTGACGGCTCCTTCAGTCCCGTGAATTCGTTGTATGAAGTTCCAAAACCACTGATCATCTTTTTCCACCAAAGACATCGTGTTTGGTAGACCACCTAAAGTTGCGACAATCGGACCCTCTGCGTGAATGCCTTCTACGACAGCTCCTTTACCATCTAACCATGCCGTGTCACGCAACATATCACAGCTCTTGTAAGATGTCTCGAGGTCATCTTCATCAAAAACCACAGTTGCTAGAAATGACGTCGTGCCAGCGCGAGCGTACTTGTCCCGATTGAAGTCGACATGATGCCAGTACTTCATCACGTCAAGGGACCCGCCAACACCATGCGTGTGAATGTCGACGAATCCCGGAACTAAAATTCCATTGTGACGGACAAACTCAAACTGAATCTCATCCTCCGCGTTCCGTCCGGCGAGCATTGCAGAAAGCCACTCCGGTTGCTCTTGAGGGAGGTTGAAGACATGTTTGCTACCCGTGGGTGCCCCCTCCAGTTCCGTGTCCACGCCAAGGTCTGAAACTTGTCCGTGGTGGTGACCAATGATAAGGCCACTCGATCTGTCGGCGATGATGATTCCGGGTGAGTGCGTGACGGATGGTGACACCACGACGGTCGCAGCTTCGACAATGAGTATCATATTGAATTGAGTTTGGAAGCTGAGTTGAAGTTCATCTGGTAGAAATCACCGCATTGGTGAAATTACCAGTTGTCTTCAGCATTTCTTCCGACAGAAGAATTTCGGCGTAATACGTTCCTCTGCTTCTATCATCTCACCGGCACCTCCCTGTGTTCAGCTGTGCCAGAGCGTCGGAACCGGCGCTCAGAGCCAGCCTGTTCACAATCAACCCTGCATGTTCTTGACCCACCTCAACGTTGTGTGCAACTCCGTCAAGTACCGTCGCCACGAGTCGACACCGCCGCCGCTCATCGCTTGTTTTTTCGACGATCCCAGAACACCGGATCGAGAGTTCCCTCTTCTTTCCTACTTCTCAATTCGTTCCTGATGTTGCCGTGACAAGCACGGCTGTTTACTGCACAACCCAGTCCATCGATGGACGTCGCCTCTCCCTCACCAACTGGAGCAACGCAGCAAGAACATCGCAGCGACAACACTTCAATAACAACACTGCAACAACAACACCGCAGCTGCAACCTGCAACCACGGGTAACAGCTCTGAGCTCTTGCCCCCTAGCTGCAAGCTGCAACACTGCAACAACGACAACGACAACGACAACGACAACGGCAGCGACACGACAACGACGGCACACAACGACAACTTGTGTCGATTCAAATCGTCCTCGCCAAACAGCCTGTAGCTATGCAGCAGTGGGATTTGGTGGTGGGTGGGTGGGTCGGTCGGAGGTGGGAGCTCACAACGAAGCAACGAATGACAACGAACGACGAACGACGAACGACGAACGACGAACGACGAACGACGAACGACGAACGACGAACGACGAACGACGA
>ENA-OWNT01004151-OWNT01004151.1-seawater-metagenome-genome-assembly--contig:-NODE-4151-length-12977-cov-5.840000_pt1 | contig 12977 bp, 11 predicted proteins | sample MGYA00238136_ERZ651165 | MGnify/ENA primary metagenome ERZ651165 (study PRJEB26861, sample SAMN08777766) | seawater metagenome | isolation source: coastal seawater | place: USA: Florida | collected... | reverse complement strand
GCCGTCCCCGGTCCCCAGCGGGCCCACTCGTTCCGCTTCCCCCCGGGCCTGCAGACCGAGTACCACCAGCACTTCGGCATCACCCCGGTGGAGACGCTCCACTGGGACCAGCGGGAGCTGCCCGATGGCCGCTTCCTCGGCATCGTCGGCGAGCTCGGCAACGCGTGGATCGGGGGCCGCCCCACGGTCATCGACCGGAACTTCGGGCCCGAGCTGCCGGGCGACGGTTCCTGGGACGACATCGGCCTGCCGGTGTACGCCCCGCCGATGGTGTCGCTGGACGACGACGCCTTCGCCTCCGGCCCCACCGCGCGCATCTGGCGGGACCCGGCCCCGCTGCCCGACGGGCGCGCCCTGTTCGCCGTGGCGGAGGGCGCTCTGGACCTCGACGACCCGGCCGTCGAGCCCGTCTTCGGCGTCGAGCTCGTGGCCCTCCAGGAGGACCCCTGGGGCGGTGGCCCGGCGGTCGCGAGCCGGACCGTGCTGGCCGCGGAGTCCGGCGTCTCCTGGACGGATCCCGAGCCCGTCACGGTGCGCGGCCCGCTGCCCGTGCACGCGGAGCAGCAGTGGGATCCGCAGGCCAGCACCGGCCTCCTCAAGCACCAGGGCCTGCCGATCACCGACGGGATCATGGCCAACCTGGCCCCCTGGGGTCCGAAGTACGCCACGGACGGCATCGTCGGCGTCCGCGTGGTCGAGGCCATCGCCGTGGACCCGGTGGCCGCCGCGGCGGCGACGCAGTCGGGCTTCGGGCCGTCGCGGATCCTCGCCGAGATGCCCCTGGAGGCAGACGGATCCTTCTTCCTCGAGCTCCCCGCGGGCATCGCGTTCCGCCTCCAGCCGCTCGACGCGCGCGGCATGACGCACGGGGTGATGCACAACCGCTGGTTCGACATCGCGCCGGGCCAGACGATCAGCCAGGGCGTGCCGTCCTCCCGACCGGAGCTGTACGACGCGCGCTGCGCCGGCTGCCACGGATCGCTGAGCGGAGACCCATCCGAGGCGTTCCCGGTCGCGGACGTCCTCACCACGGCGACGCTGACCCTGAGCCGGTTCGAAGCGGGCGACCCGCGAAGGCCCAAGGCCGCCGTGCTCCTGGGCGACGCCACGCGCCAGACCGTGACGTTCGTGGACGACGTGCAGCCGCTGATCGAGACCCGCTGCCTGTTCTGCCACTCGGGCTCCACGCCCACCGGGGGCCTCGACCTGGGCGCCGGCGCCGGCGACTGGCACGGCGGGTACCTCGCGCTGCTGGGCGGCGGGACGAACTCCGCGGGGGGAGGCCAGTACCTGGACCGCGCCGAGGGCAAGGCGCGCGGCAGCTGGCTCATCGAGCGCCTGCTGGCCGAGGAGCTCGACGCCCCCGGCCCGGCGCCGGAGGAGGCCCACCCCGCGGGCGGCGCCCTGACCGCGGACGAGGTGCACACCATCGTGCAGTGGATCGAGACCGGCGCCCTGTACGCGGAGCCCACCCCGTGAGGTCCGCGCTCTTCGGCCTCGTCCTGCTCGCCGGGTGCGTCGAGCCGGCGGACCCGTCGGAGCTGCCGCCGGCGGACTTCGCGCTGTTCGCAGACACGGTCCAGCCCGTGTACGCCAACCGCTGCGCGAACCCGTCTTGCCACGGGTCCGCGGACCGGCCGCTGGCGCTGTACGCCGCCTGGCAGTACCGCATCGACTCCGCCGACCTCTGGTCCCCGCCGCCCATCAGCGACGTGGAGCTGGAGGCCAACTTCGATCGCTCCCGGGCGCTCCTCGTGGGGCTGACCGACCCGGGCGACAGCCAGCTGCTGAGGCGCCCGCTGGATCCCGACGCCGGCGGCGCAGACCACGCGGGCGGCGTGCAGTTCGGAGACGACACCGACGCGGACTACCTCGCCATCGAGGCGTGGATCGAGGACGCCCTCATGACCGCGGAGACCCAATGAGATCCCTGCTGATCGTGCTCGCGCTGCTCGTCGCGGGCTGCCCGCCGGCGCCCGATCCGGAGGAGTTCACCTGCGCGCTGGGGTTCTCGTCCGAGGACGGCTTCGAGCCCCTGGGCGACGCACCCCGCGGTGAGCTGGTGTTGGGGTTCCAGGGGTTCCTCTTCGTCACGACGCGTCTGCACACGCCGGCCGAGATCACCGGGGAGTTCGAGGTCCTGACCTCCGTCGAGCCCGTGGGCGGTGAGGTGTTCGGGGGCGTCCAGGCGCGCGTGACCTGGTCGGCGGACGCGTCCGGGTGGGCGTCCGACGAGGTCCTCGTCTTCTTCGATGACGGCAACGTCGCCGCGTTCGTGGGACGAGAGGCCACCATCGCCCTCCGCGCCCGCAACGACACGGACTTCTGCGTCGCCACCGCGGACGTCCTCCTCGTGGACGACGACCCCTGCATCCACACCGACGCCGAGCCGATCTGTCCCGAAGAGGACGACGACGACTCCGGCGACGACGACGACTCCGCCCGATGAGGATGCTCCTCGCCGCCGCGCTGCTCCTCCTCGTGGGCTGTGACACGCCCGAGTGGCGCGAGCTCGAGCCGTATCCCAACCCGTTCGGGGCGGGCGACGCGGGCTACGCCGAGCAGCCGTCCCGCCTGAACCCGCTGGAGGTGGCGGTGCAGGGCGATCGCGCGTTCGTGACCCTGCAGGGCAGCCCGGACGCACCGGGGCGCGAGGTCGCGGTGGTCGACCTGAAGCGGGGCACGCTGGCCCGCCGGCTCAGCGTCGGCCCGAGCCCGACCGGGCTCGCCGTCCATCCCGATGGCCAGACCCTCGTGGTGGCCAACCGCTTCGCCAACTGGCTCTCCGTCGTGTCCCTTGGCGACAACACTGTCAGGCGGCTCCCTGTCGACTTCTATGCAGTGGAGCCGGTGTTCTCACCGGACGGGCGGATGCTCTGGCTCACGAACCGCTGGCGCGACGCGGTCGTGGGGCGCTGGGTCCGCGCGGACGGCGGACGCCTGCACTTCACCGATGCGCCCCCCGTGGTCGTGCCGGTGCCATCGAACCCGCGGGACCTCGCGATGTCGGACGACGGCGCGGTGCTGGCCGTGGCCTCCCTGACCGGGAACGCCGTGACGCTGGTCGACACGAGCCTGGGCCGGGCGAGCCACACCATCGACCTGGGCGCCCCGGCCAACGGCCTCGCGTTCGTGGGCCCCTGGCTCGTGGTCGCGACGCTGTCCGCCAGCAGCCACCACCCGGCGTTCGACGGCCCCGACGGCGACCACGACGGCTTCCCGGGGGACGGCACGCCGAACGTGAACTTCCAGGATCTGCAGAACGAGATCGCCGTCATCGACAGCCGCACCGGCGCCATCGTCCACCGCTACACGTCCGACACGATCTGCTGCCGCGACTACCGCGACGTGCACCCGGACGACGCCGCGCGCCTCGGCGACCTGCTGCCCCCCGCGGACACCTGGATCGTGGAGGGAGCCCTGCCCGAGCAGGTGGTGGCGGCCGACGGGTCGGTCTGGGTGTCGTACTCGGCGTCGAACCAGCTCCAGCGCTTCGCCGTGGATCCCGAGTCCGGCGCGCTCACCGCCGAGGCCGCCGTGGACAGCGCGGGTCACGCCCCGCACGGGCTCGCGGTGGTGGGGGACACGCTGCTCGTCGCGAACCGCCTGTCCGAGACGCTGGGTGTGCACGACCTCGCCAGCGGCGAGGCCCGCAGCCACGTCGTGGTGGGCGACGTCTCGGGTGGGCCCTTCCCGGCCACGGACGCGGAGATCGGAGAGCTGCTCAACTTCGTGACCGCCCCGTTCTCCGTCGACGGCGACCAGTCCTGCGCCCACTGCCACCGGGAGGGCGGCAACATCGACAAGGCGTTCTCCATGCCGCTGACCATGGCGGCCGGGCGTGGACTCCGCATGACGATGGCCTACCGGGGCGCCGCGGACACCCGCCCGTGGTTCGCCGAGTCCGCGATGGACGAGACGAACTTCAAGCCCGTGCTCAACGAGTTCGCCCGCATCGAGAACTTCTGCTGCACCGACTACACCCTGTGGCCGGATGGGGCGCCCGCCGACTGCACCACGAACCCGCCGGATCGCTGCTTCTCGGAGTCCTCACCGGGCTCCGACGATGGCTTCCGGGCGGTCCGCGACGCGGCGCTGTTCGCGCCCGACCGGCCCACGGAGTCCGTCTCCCGCGAGCACTTCTACGTCGCGGCGGCCGAGGCGCTGATGGGTCGGACCGAGAGCTTCGGCGATGGGCTGTGGTTCGAGGACCCGATCAGCGGCGACCGGCGCCCCGTCAGCCTGGACTTCGGTGGGCTGACGCGGGCCCTGGGCCTCTTCCTCCTCCAGGAGCCGGGCCTCCTCCCGAACCCCAACCCCACCACCGCCCAGACCGAGCGGGGGCGCGCGATCTTCGAGGACCTGGGCACCGGCTGCGCGGTCTGCCACCCCGCCCCTGCCTTCGCGCTGAGCGCCGGTGACCCCACGGTGGTCATGGGCCCGGTCGTCACCCCGTTCCGGGATGCGGAGGAGGGGACGAACCTCGACCTGCTCGCGGCCGGGTTCATCGGCACCTTCCCCCAGGCGGCCCAGGACGCGTGCGAGGACGTCTGCCCCGCGGAGCTGTGCGCGGACGATCCGACGGTCTGCGACGACCTGCGCAACGTGAAGTTCGGAGTCCCGTCCCTGCGGGGGATCTGGGACCGGGCGCCCTCGATGCTCCACGACGGCCGCGCGCAGGGGCTCAAGGAGGTGCTCTGCACGCCCGGGCACCCGGCGCTGGAGGAGGGCGAGACGGGCTTCAACGAGCGGGACGGCGCCCCGGACACGCACGGCGGCGTCAGCCACCTGAGCCCGCGGGACGTGGACGACCTGATCGCCTACCTGTTGAGCCTGTAGCGCCGGCGCAGCAGGAGCGGAGCGCCCAGCAGCCAGGCGGCGCTCGCGCCCTCGTCCGCGCAGTCGCAGCCGCCCTGGCTCGGGAGGTCGGGCGGCGGCGGCGGATCGTCGTTCTCGTAGATCCCGAGCAGCCGCTCCACCGTCTCGTACAGCGGCGCGCACTCCTGCTCGGTGCGGGTGTCGGCGGGGCACTCCAGGCGCCCGGCGAGGTCGCGGAAGCTGAAGAGGCCGGCGTCCAGATCGCCGCCGAGGTCGCCGAGCACCCAGCCCTCCACGAGGTAGTCCGACACTACGAGGTGCTGGCCGTCCACGAAGTGCGTCGCGCGGGACGCCGGCGCGTCCACCTGCGCCAGGGGGCCAGCGCCGGGACCGCTCAACAGCTCGCCGAGCGACAGCGTGACCCAGAGCGTGTCGTCGGGGCCCAGGGTGGCGTGCAGCACGTCGCCGTCGCCCTCCCAGAGGCTGTCCCACGTGGCGCCGCCGTCCTCGGTGACGAGCAGCCGGTCGCGCTCGAAGCCGTCCATCCGCACCCAGGCCCGATCCGGATCCGCCGGATCGCTCGTGAGGATCCGGGGGTGCTCGGCGGCGTCTCCGGGCATGGCCCACTCGGTCCAGACGCCATCGACGTCGTCAGCGACATGCACCCACGCGCCCTCGGGGGCGACGGACGCGGCGCCGACCCAGGTGCGCGGGCCCTGGTGCACGCTGACGAAGAAGCGGTCGTTCGCGGTCAGCGACGTGGGCGTGAAGGTCTGGCCGTTCTCCGAGACGAAGACGCCGTTGTCGGCTCCGGCCGCCAGGTTCGCCGACGCCGCGAGCACCCGTCCCTCAGGGTCGACGCTCAGCTGCGACACGACCCGTCCGGTCAGCCCGGTCACCGCGTCCCAGGAGCACGCGTCTGTCGTTCGGTACACCGACTCGTTCGGGACGAAGCCCAGGTCCAGGCTCTCGATCGTCGCCAGGAGCGAGCCGTCCGGCCGCGCCACGTAGCGGGGGATGCGCAGCGCGTCCGAGCTCGAGAGCGCCTCGTGGCAGACCCACCGAAAGCTGTCCGCGCGCAGGCTGTCATCGGTCGACACGAGCAGGCCGATGGTCGTCTCGAGGGCCACGTTCGGCACGGCGTCGCTCGCGATGAGCGCGATGCCGTCGGGCGGCTGCGTCACGTGGGCGAGCGCGAGCCCGGGGCAGGCGACGAGCAGCAGGATCAGCGGCGCTCTCACGCATCGACCGTAGTCGGGGAGCCCCGCATCCGTATGACCGATCTCCTGGGAAGCCGCGGACGTCGGCCTAGCCTCTGGGAGTGAGGTTTCTCGTCTCCGCCCTGCTGCTGCTCGCCCTCGCGGTTCCTGTCCAGGCCGCGGCCGGCGGCGCCGCGGTGGGGGAGCCCGCGCCGGACTTCGTCCTCCCCGGGCCGGACGGCAAGGACCGCGGTCTCGCCGAGTTCCTCGGCCGCCCCGTCGTCCTGAGCTTCTGGGCCTCGTGGTGCGCGCCGTGCATCGAAGAGCTCCCCCTGCTGGACGCGCTGCACCAGCGGCTCGACGGCGAGGCGATGGTGCTCGGGCTCAACATCGACGAGAACCGCTCCGCGGCGGACGCCCTGATCCGGCGGTCCTCGCTGATCCTCCCGGTCCTGTTCGACAAGAAGCAGACGGTCGTCGCCCGGTGGAAGCCGCCGGCCATGCCCACGACCTACCTGCTGGGCGCCGACGGCACGGTCCTGTGGTTCCACAAGGGCGCGCTCGACGAGGCGCAGGTCAAGGAGCTGGAGGCCCGGGTGCGGGCGCTGTTCCCGTCGCGGGAGCCGGTGAAGGACCCCGAGGAGGAGTCGTGAGACCGGAGGCCCGCCGGTGATGCGCCTGGTGCCCCTGGCGCTGATGCTCGGGTGCGCGCCGGCGTCGACCAGCGCCGCGTTGCCCGACGCGGATCGCGCCGACTTCGCGGGCGTCGTCCAGCCGCGCCTCGCGCTCCACTGCGCCTACTCCGGCTGCCACGGCGACCCGGGCCGCCCCTACGCCGTCTATGCGCGCTCGGCGTGGCGCGCCGATCCCGACGACGTCCTGGACGACCCGCCCCTGACCGAGGCCGAGCTGGACGCCAACTTCGACCAGACCCGGGCGCTCCTCTTCGGCATGACGGAGCCGATCGACAGCCTGCTGCTGAGTCGCCCGCTCGCGCGCGACGCAGGCGGATCCGCTCACGGGGGCGGCATCCAGTTCACCGACACCACCGACCCGGACTACCGCGCGCTGGAGGCCTGGGTGCAAGGAGCACTGCCATGACGCGCTTGCTGTCGATCCTCCTCGTGGGCGCGCTGTGTGCGCTGAGCGGGTGCGTGACCCTGCAGCCGTGGGAGCGGGGCCTGCTCAACAGCCGGCTCATGGACGACCCGGCCGATCCCCTCGCCACCCTCGCCGACGGCCACGTCGACGGCGCCCGCGAAGCCATCGCCGGGGCCGAGGGAGCTTCCGCGGATGCGTGCGGCTGCAACTAGTGCCGTCCTGCTGAGCCTGCTGCTGGCCGGCGTCGCGCACGGCCAGAGCGACGCGGACGCGCGCGTGGACATCTACGTCGACGGCGACATGACCGTCGTGGCGCCCGCAGCGTCGCTGCACCTCGAGACCGACGCACCGGTGGACGTCGACATCACCTGGCAGGCGAACGTCCTGAGCGGCGCCACCCCGCTCCTCACGGCGGACGTCATCAGCTCCGCGACGCGGGTGGACGACGTGCGCCACGCCATCGACCTGGGCCTGTCCGGGCAGCCCGACCCGTTGACGACCATGACCGGCAACGCCCGCGTCAGCGTCGAGAAGGACTACGCCGTCATCGCCGGCACCTTCGCGGTCCAGCGGGAGGTCGCCCAGCGGATGGCGGTGCTGTCGGCGTCGTACACGGCGCTCTTCGAGCACGCGTGGACGTCCCACCACGACGGCACGAAGCAGAGCGCCATGACCCACCGGGCCGACGTGGGCAGCTCCTTCATCCTGTCCCGCAGCACGCGGCTCGCCGTCACCGTCAGCGGCCTGCTGCACGCCTGCGGCGACGTGATCGGCTGCCACGCGAACCCGTATCGGTACGTGCTCGTCATCAGCCCCGACGACGTCCTGGCGGTGCGGGAGCTGCACCCCGACCGACGCGCCCGGGTGGCGGCGAAGGTGAAGGTGTCCCAGGCGTTCGGCCGCCACGTCGCGCTGCACGCGGGCTACCGGTTCTACGCGGACTCCTGGGCGATCACGGGCCACACGGCGGAGCTCGACGTGGGGTTGGCGGGCCTCGACGAGCGCCTCCTGCTCCGCCTCGGCGGACGCATGACCCGCCAGACCGCGGCGTCCTTCTACGAGGCGAAGTACGACGCCGAGCCCGGCCTCGTCCCCGGTCTGCGCACCGGCGATCGCGAGCTGTCCGGCCTGTGGAGCTGGCGGGTCGGCGGCCGCGTGGAGGGCGCCTGGCTTGGCGTCGGACCGTTCCTGCGCGTGGCCATGAGCATCCGCGTGCACCACACCTGGTATCTGTACCCGGACTTCCCCTGGGCCCCCCGGCGCAACGCGTGGGTCGGCGGGTTCGGGATCGACGCCGAGTACTGATGCGCACCCTGATCCTGTTGGTCCTGCTGTCGCTGCCGCAGGGGGCCTGGGCGGCGCCGCGCGCGTGGTCCGCAGAGGTCATGGCCACCCGCATCGACGTGCAGTTCGCGGGCGGCACCGGGACCGAGGCCGACGCGCAGGCCGTCTTCCAGATCTTCCGCGATGTGGACGCGGTGGCCAGCGAGTGGAAGGACGGATCGCCCCTGGCGGCCTTGAACGCCCGGGCCGGTCAGCCCGCGGAGCCCGTCCCCGCCGAGCTCTTCTCACTGCTCCAGCGCTCCGTCGAGCTCGCGCGGATCACGGCGGGCGCGTTCGACCCCACCTGGGCGGCGCTGTGGGGCCTGTGGGACTTCCGGGCCGCGTCGCCTGCGCCCCCGTCGCCAGAGGACCGCGCCGCGCGGGTCGCCCGCATCGACTGGACGAAGCTCGCGTTGGACGCGGGCGGCAAGACCGCCGGCATCCAGGAAGGAGTGGTCGTCGGGCTGGGCGGCATCGCGAAGGGCTGGGCGCTGGACCGATCCGTGGCGCTGCTCGCCGCGCGGGGCGTGACCGACTACGTGCTCTCGGCCGGGGGCCAGGTCTACGCCGTGGGGCAGACCGCGGCCGGGCGCCCGTGGAACGTGGGGATCCGGGACCCGCGGGGCGCACGATGGGACGACTACTTCGCCATCGTCTCCGTCTCGGGTGCGTCGGTCTCCACCAGCGGCGACTACGAGCGCTGGTTCGAGCACGACGGCGTGCGCTACCACCACATCCTCGACCCGCGCACGGGGCTGCCCGGCCGCCTGTTCCGCTCGGTGACGGTGATCAGCCCCGACGCGACCGAAGCGGATGCGCTGTCCACCGCGCTGATGCTCCTGCCGCTGGAGGACGGGATGCGCATCGCGAAGGAGCAGGAGGTGGACGCCGTGTGGGTCGACGCGGAGGGCGTGGTGCACCGCACGCCGGGCCTCGGGTCCCGCTACGTGGAGCGCCATCCCCCTGCGCAGGGTCCGTCGACGGACTGATCAGTCCGACGTCCACTCCTTGACCGTGGACTCGAGGGTGAAGGTGGGGTTCATCGCACGGTGTGCCGGGTCGAGGTCGCCGCTGTCCACCAGCGTCTGCAAGATGTCTTCGCCGAACGGGCGGATGTGCACCGCCATGCGCACCCGGTCCGGCACCACCCCCTCGATGAGGTACGTCCGCGTCTGCGAGTGCACGTACTCAGGGTTCGTGGGATCGGCCGTCATGCCAGGCCGCAGCTGGTCCTTCTCGAGGGTCACCGCCTCCCAGGCGTGCTGGACCTCCTGGCCGTCGGCGCCGTAGATCCGGTCCCGCAGGACCCACAGGTCCTCGTCGTCGCGCCCGAGGACGGGCTCGCCGGCCGGCACCGATCCCGACGCGTACACCCTGTGGCGCCCGACGAACGCCTCGAGCTCGACCCACACGCGCCGGTTGTGGGCCGCGCCCGACGGGAAGCCGTGGCCCGCCGCGACGTTCTCGAGCGTCACGTCCACGGCCAGCCCGCCCGGAGCGAGGTAGGGCTGGAGGACGGCGAGCAGGCTGTGGTCCAGCTCGTTCTGCACGAGCTCGAGCTGCTGCGCGCGACGGGGGAACGGGTCCAGCGCGATGTCCACGCCCGGCATCGAGTGGTCGTGCAGGCGGCGCGCGTCGGCCTCGTCCACGTCCGCGCCGTAGCCCGGGCGCCCCCGCATGTGGCACTGCCCGCACGACAGCCCCGCGGTCTCGGACGTGGCGAAGATGGACTCGGACCACTCCAGGTACGTCTGCTCGAGGTGCAGCCCGTTGGGGAGCACCACGTCGTGGCAGGACCCGCAGAGGTCGGAGGACTCGGGGGCGTTCCGGTCGAGGAATGGGGAGTAGGCGGACGCGTGGGCCGAGGTCGGCACCGGATCGTCCCAGGCGCCGCGCATGACCCCGTCGTCCGCCAGCGTGATCTGGTTGTTGTGCAGGCCCAGCACGTCGTCGGCGAGGTGGCAGAACGCGCAGCCGACGCCCTGGACGGTGTCCGGCAGATCCGCGAGGTCGAGGCCGTCGGGCGACAGATCGAGACGCTGCACCATGGGCGCGTGGCACGTGATGCAGAGCTGGCCCAGCGCCCCGTCGGTCTCCCGTTGCCCCTTCGCCAGGAGTGCCCGGAACACCGGATCGGTGCTCGCGTACGCGTGCATGCTCCCTTCCCACTCGGCCACGGCCCGGGCGTGGCACGGCGCGCACTCCTGCGGGTCCTGGAGCTGCTCGGCGGTGAGCTGCGTCGGCCCGGCGCAGCCGACGAGCAGCAAGAAGCCCATGACGCAGAAGCCGATGAGGGGGGCGCGGTCCATCACTCGTCGAGGGTACCGAGAGGGAGTTGCGCACTGCTGATCGACATCAGCAGGGACGGCGCCCCCGCGTGCTAGCTCTGCATGTGAGACATGGAGAGCGCGATGAGCGACACACGGACGGTGTTCCTCCTTGATGACCACCCGGTCTTTCGGCTGGGTCTCGCGGCGCTCCTGGGCGCGCAGCCCGGCCTCCGCGTCGTGGGGGAGGCCCTGGACGGAGAGTCGGCCCTCCGCCAACTGCAGTCGCGCGAGCTCCTCCCCGACCTCCTGATCGTGGACCTGTCGCTGCCCGGCATGGGCAGCCTCGAGTTCCTGCGCCAGGTGCGCGGGCGCTGGCCGGCGCTGCGCATCCTGGTGTTGTCGACTCACGACGAGGGGCTGTTCGCGCAGCGGGCGCTGCGGCTCGGGGCGGTCGCCTCCGTTCTCAAGGACGCCGGCCCGGCGGAGTTCGTCGGCTCGATCGAGCGGGCGTTTGCGGCTTCGGTGCGGCCGCCAGTGGAGGCGTTCACGGCGCGGGCCGGTGGCGACAGCGTCGCGTCCGTGTTGTCCGATCGGGAGCTCGACGTCTTCCGGCTCACGGGCAAGGGGCTCGCCACGCGCGAGATCAGCGAGCGTCTGCGCATCTCGGTGAAGACCGTCGAGACCCACAAGGCGCACATCAAGAGCAAGCTGAGCCTGCGCCACGCCGCCGACCTGGCGCGCGCGGCCGTGTCCTGGGTGCAGGACGGCGCGCAAGGCGCCGCCTAGCAGGTGCGGAGATCCGACAGCGCTCGGTGGTCCTGACCCAGGCTGGGTTCATGAAGCACGGAAATGCTGGAAGCACGGAAGCATCGAGCCGACCGCTCTGGTGGCGGGATTCTGGATTTTGGGATGACCGGGAAGGCGGGAATCCTGGAAGGCGAGTGAAGCCAGAAGACGCGATCGACTGCTCAGCGGCCGTCTGAACGACCCGCGATCCGGTCCAGCTGACGGGAATCCCCAAATCCCCACAATCCCCGACTCCCGGTCCTGTCCGGGAGGGGTTCTTCCGCGGCCTTGTCTAGCCCGGCTTTCCGTCGGCGCGTGGCGTCACGAGGATGCGCGCGTAGCCGATCAGGAAGGCCAGGAAGCCCACGGCCCACAGCGTGGAGGCGCCGTGCAGCATCCCCGTCGGCGTGCCGAAGAGGGGCGCGACCGTGCGCAGGATCCCCGCCAGCACCACCGCGACGAACGCGATCGTCGCGGAGCGAGGCGCCGTCAGCGGCCGGCCGGTGTGGCCGAGCGAGACCCGCGCGAGCATCCCGACCGTCAGTGAGCCCAGCGCGCCGGCGCCCAGCGCGTGGGTGCCCACGGCCAGGGGAATCCACCCCATGGCTCCTGCGGCCAGCAGGAACAGCCCGAGCGGCAGCCACCAGCAGCCCACGTGCAGGATCCACAGCAGCGGCTCGTCCCGCGTGCCCAGCGCCCGCCATCGGCTCATCCGCGCCACGAGGATGGCGCCGCCGATCACCAGGAACACCGCGCGCGCCCCCGGGATGCTGCGCAGGAAGGGCGCGATCACCACCAGCGCGAGGCCCAGCGGCACCAGGGGCTCCACCGCCGCGATGGACTCGACGCCCAGCGCTGGCCTCGCGTTGCGGGTGAACAGCGGGACGATCCGGCCCCCGACCACCGCGAGGATCGCCACGAAGATCATCAGCGCGAGCTCGAGCAGGAACGAGCCGTCCCAGCGGCCCAGGTGCAGCGCGACCGTCAGCCCCGTCAACGCGGGCAGCGCCAGCAGGAAGCCGTAGTTCCGCTTCGACCCGGCCGCCACCAGCGGCCGGCCGATCGCCACCGTGACCCCGAGCAGCCAGGCGACGTCGGGCGCCGCGGCCAGCGCGCCGACGTCCGCGACCCCCGGCAGGTGCACGATCCGCCCTGCCAGCCAGGCCAGCACGAGCAGCGCGAGGGGCAGGTTCGCGGCGGTCGCGCGTCCGCCCGACCAATGGCGCACGGCGGTCAGCAGGAAGCCCGCGAGGACCGCTCCGCCGTACCCGAACACCATCTCGTGGGCGTGCCACTGCGCGCCCGGGAGGCCGGTGCGGCCTCCGGCGGTGAGCAGCACCATCCACAGCGGGATGGACACCACCGCGAAGAGCGCAGCGCCCAGGAAGAACGGCCGGAAGCCGGTGGCGAGCAGGACGGGGCCCGGGGGAGGGGGGAGCGGTTCGCCGGCGAGGCGCAGGGGGATCTTCACGTGGGCACT
>ENA-OWNT01004150-OWNT01004150.1-seawater-metagenome-genome-assembly--contig:-NODE-4150-length-12978-cov-4.163631_pt1 | contig 12978 bp, 14 predicted proteins | sample MGYA00238136_ERZ651165 | MGnify/ENA primary metagenome ERZ651165 (study PRJEB26861, sample SAMN08777766) | seawater metagenome | isolation source: coastal seawater | place: USA: Florida | collected... | reverse complement strand
CGTCGCTATCAAGCGGAGCGCATTGCCTGCAGTTCACTTCGCGAGGCCCATCTTGATCTCAACTCGCTGATGAACGTTGCTGGTGGTTGCTGGTGGTAGCGACTGAGGCTGCGTCAAGCACACTGACCGGCCGCACTTGCGGGTGGGGGATCCGCGGCACCACGCACCGAACCGAACCGCAGAACCGCCGCAGCAGCACCGAACCGAACCGCAGCTCCGCCGCCGCAGCACCGCAACGCAGCAACAGCGCGAAGCAGACGAACAGAAAGAAGAACGCGCGCGTTGCGTTGAGTTGTGTTGCGGTGGGTGCGCCAGTGTGGCACACAGTTAGTTGCTGGGCACGAAAGAAGGCAAAGCAAGCAAGCAGTGGGCGTGAGAGTGAAAGATTCTTGCAGCAGATTTCGTGGGCGCGGCAGTGAACGGATTTAGTCGAACATGTTAAAATGATGTACGGTACTCAAATACTGATTTTTAGTAAATGTATGAAGGTAGGTAGTAATTCCATTATTCAGCCCTCGTTCTGCCCTGCAATTCGTCGAATTTCCTCCTTCGCTCCGTCTATACCATAAAAAAAGTGTCAAATTTCTCAAACGTTGATTGATGGACAAAAATCTACAAAAACAAAACAAAAATCCATTTGCCATTTGCCATTTGCCATTTGCCATTTGCCATCCATCACTCACCACCAAACACACACACAAAAGGGTCTATAGTTTAAACGTGTGTGTGCGCGGCTAGCCGGCGTGTTTTTGTACTGTACTTACTCGAGTGTGGTATGTACGGATTCGGTGATTCGGTGCGTTCAATTCTCACAACGTTGCTGAATTTGTGGAGGAGCCATAAGTGGAGCCGCACTCCGGCGGTTGAAAGCTACACTTCGTTTCTGCGCCTGGAGGCGGCGCTCAAAACATGAAACGTGCTGATTGTGTGGGGCAGTTAGTTACAGTAGTTGAAAAGAGAATGCCATTGTGAGTGAGCGGGATGCAACGGCTGTACGCGAACAAGTTTTGTAGCCAGTGTCATGACGCACCATGGCCTCACTCGCGGCTCAGCGGTCCCCCAAAACACGTTGCCGCACTGTCACATGCGAGGCACAACACTCAACGCCTCAGAATAACTGAAGCAAGATGGGCGGGATTAGGCTGGGAGTGGGATCGGAGACGTTGACCAGTCCCCTCTGGCGAATCGGTCAACGGCGTTGCGAACGAACCGGACAGACACGCAGTCGACGTCGCAAATGACAAAAGTAGAACTGATCAAGTGCGACGAGTGCTCATTGCAAAAGAAAAGCCTCTCACAAGTTCGACCCTACGGTTCAGGTCTACCGCAAAACAGTGCCTTCAACAACAACGCATACAATCATCAATTTGCGGCACGATGTCTTGACAAAACATCTGTCGACGAACGCTTGTGTTGGCATGTTGTTTACGATGTGCAGCCAAAATCCAATCTTCGACACGAGCGGAACCGCGCGACAGCTTGTTGTTGACAGGGCGCACCGCGTTGCTACGTTTCTACCGCCATGCTCCTCCAACCATTCGATCCGCCAGTTCGTCAGTTCTGGCGTACGAACAAAAACATTCGAACGAACACCTTCTCGGTGGGTGGCGCCGTGAACTGAGTGGATAGATTCATGTTTTCAGCGTCAAGACGCAGGCAATCACACTGTCAAGACCGCAAGGTTTCACTGTCAGATGCCATCCACCACTTCTCCCGAGGACAGTGGATTAGGGGGGGCATTTTGTGGCTTGAAGACAGTCTCTAGTTTTGGTCGACATTGTCTCCGGGGCAATGACTCTGGAACGACCCCTTCAAGCCACCGATCGTGCGTCAGTACACACGCATGGGTGGGTGTGTCGAGTGTCCCAGTGCGGCACTCGCTCGTGTTGGGAACAGTTCCTGTTCGTTGTCGTCACGCGGGGGACAACCGCCTCACCGCGGCTGGGACACGGCGACACACACTCAGTAGTTCGAACAGCTTGGTTGGCTTGGTTTGATCGGGTTTGTGAGGGTATTCTACAGCGGTACAGCGGTAAGAATCCCGAATCCCCTTTGCTCAGCGTTTCGGAGCACCAACCCACCCACCAACTAACTGCACTGTCGTGACCAGATACCAGCGAAGTGCAGGGATGGGTGGGTGGGTGGGTGTGTGGGTGTTCGGGGAACACTTTATCCGTTTCTGGGACGAACAACAATGGTTCAGTGTTCAGTGTTCTCTCACTGTCACATCACTTGCTTCAACCGATTCCACTGGCTAGAGCTCGTGGTGTTGGTGTCCCACGTCCCACGTCTCGACTGTCAGCTAGCTGGTCGTTTGTTGTGCGCACGTACGTGCAGGCGTGTGTGTGCTGGTGTGCGCGTGCGTGCGAGGAGCAACACCGTGTGTTGGGGGGTCGGCGGGAATGGTATCCATTCACACTGTCGCCGTCGCGCTGGCTTCCTCCCAATCACTCACTCACCTGGCCGTACTCACTCACTCACTTGAAACACGCCGGCGCCGGACGTGCAGGAAGCAGTCGTACAATACGCTTCGGTGCGCGTTGCCCCACACGCACCGCGCTGCTGCGCTGGGCCAGCGCACGCAACACTCAACGGCGCGGCTGTCAGAGCACAGCACAGCGACTCATTCAGCTCTTCGTTGTGTTGGGTTCCGCCGCGGGAAACTTTCGCAAGCCAACCCCGCAGGGCGCGACAGGGCACAACGGGGCACTGGGAAAGGGATGACAGTCCTTCGGTTGTTGCGGTTTCGCCGCCGCCGCGCCGCGGCCGCCAATCTTTTCGCAACGCTTCGCATCATTCACGTCGTTCGTTTGGTTTCCTCTTCCAAACTGACAACTCACTCGCTGCAACTGCGCTCTGTCAACGAACTTTGGAACGAACTTTGGAACGAACTTTGGAACGAACTTTGGAACGAACTTTGGAACGAACTTTGGAACGAACGAACGAACTTCGGAACGAACGAACTGAGGAACGAACGAACAACGAACGCAGAGACAGACAATTTGCTGCGTGTCGTCGTCATCGTCGTGTGGTTGCGACGGAGCCCCCAATAATCTTATACAGGCTCACCAACTTCCTGTTTTCTCAGCAGTTGTTCACTTAATTTCACTGCACGCTTTTGGCGTTCGTTCCCTTCAAATTTTGATGGGCAAAGGGCGTTGGCCGATGTTGTGGTTGGTTGCCGTAGTGTCGTGGCGTAGTCAGTGTTCGTTTTCGTGTCAACATCTTTCCGGCAACAAGAAGTGCAGTGGCAAGTTGCCGTCGAGTTGTTGTGATCACGGTCACGGAACTGCCGGGCAACGTGGACAGTTGGCTTCGAGCGTTTCGTTGAGGAACAGGTGAACAGAAGACTGTGATAGTGGGAGGGAAGGTGGGAAGTGACGCACCGATCGATCCACGCGTAATCAGTCATCAACAAAAGCATTCAGGCATAAGCAATAGAAGCCGGAGTGCGGCCGCGCGCTCCAACTTGCATGGCTGAGAACACAGAGCTACATTGAAACGTGTCGAGTGGCATGCAGATATGCATGTCCAGAAGAATAAGGTATGGATATTTTGCGCCGTGCAACTTCGGTGGATTTTTCAAGTGCTTTCAATGCTGGACTTTGACAGCACCACTCGTTGCCGGTGTCGGAGGTGACTGCGCATCAACAATGTTGGACGTCTTGGACGTCCGACAATGCCCAGACAAAGTTTTAGAATGTTCCCTAGCTCCACGATCTTTGGATGCTTCTCTGCTTCGCACGGCACAGGAAGCAGATCGTGTATGGCGAGAGGGCGAGTTCGACTTGCAGCAACTTCACAAAAAACTCAAAGGCATCAGCAGCGACATCAAAGCCTTGCGGCGTCCTGCAAAGGCGCCCCACGCTTCAGGTGGAAAGCACGCCTCGGTGGCGACGGACACAATGCAAAACCTGACCACAGCAGCTAAGCGCATTAAACAACAGATAAAGTCAAAAATCCAAGAACAAAACGTGAGAAGGAAACGTGCTCACGACGCATTATGCGCACTACCGAACTACGTCAGCTCATCGGCCATCGTACCAACTCGAGGTGTCTCTCCATGTGGCCACGTGACCAACGCCGCTGTGTTGTTGCCATCGACAATCAGTGACGCATCGAGCAATTGTGGACATCACTTTGAATATTCCAGCGGAACTTGCGCTGCTTCGCGTGGCAACCGTGACTGGATTTCCTGTATCCATGAAGTTTTCGTCGCGAACCTCCCACTGCTGTCGACGCAGCGTGTGACAGCGTCGAACTTGGGCGTACCCATTGACGGCAATAGCGCTGGTGTTGCCGAACGGAAGCCATGGCAGCTTGACATGACCGCGTGTTGCCCGGAAAGCTTGAGTTCAGCGACCCTGGGTGACTCGTCGCTGCATACGGCCTCGCAGCTGCTGACGGACTTGGCGAAACGTGCACAAGCACGCAAAGGTCGTAAGTCATCATCCTCTGCCAAAACAGAGACATGGTTTCATCCCACGCAATTGCCTACTGGAGCTATCACTCAATCCGTCAACGCACCTTCTTCGTGTTCCGGTGCAATTGTCTATGTTGTTCACCCTCAAGAAAGTGCGGATGTTCACAAATCGATTGCGTCAGCCATAATGGCTGGTGTTGCCCGCTTGCTTCCGGCGCAGAATGTGCCATCTCCCAACCGCAAGAACAACGAGGTCTGGCGGACTGTGGCTCGCATCGTTAATCGAGCGCCTCATAACACCGACGAACCAGCATCGAACCCACTGCAATCGTGGTCAACGCACACGACAGACATCCAGGTACTGCACGAGTCGCCGGAAGGAAAAGCACACTTTGTCACTGTCGCTTCCGTCGCCAGCGCACAGGACTACCTTGCAAGAAATTGTGGCTTGCGCTTCGGGTGAGCAATGAATTCCATGTGCTTGTCCCATCAGCTCCTTTGACTTATCTCAATGTTCTTATGTCCATGGCCTGGCATTATAGATTTCCTAAGATGGGTCAGCTCAGAAAGTCATTCGTGCACACAGTGCATTGCTCAATACATTGTGAAGAGTTTTGGAAAAATCTTTCAGTGGACCCCGCGCCACAGACTTTTCAACAAGAAGTCTTCAATTTTGCGGAGTGGGACCACACATTACGTGACAACAGTTTTCTTTGCGGCAACTGTCCCAGCCGCACTGACGTTGAGGTTCATGCGGCCATAGCACGACCATTGTCGTTCATGCTCAGTGGAGGACCGTCGCTTGCTCACAGATTTGTGCACTTGGAACGATGGAGACGCACTCTAAGTGCATGGCCAGACACAGAAATTCAATCCCTCGTTGAGAATACCACGCACGGTTGCGATGTGTCACTCGTTTTGCCAAAAATGGTAGATGTTCCTATCATTCGCAGTTTGTGCACGTCAGATGTTTTACTGCATGCCCCCGAAATCTAGTCCAGTGCGCTAATTTTATTCGTATGTTCCCAACTTTTGATAGAAATAAAATACCAGGCGTTATCTGTCACAACATCCGACCTGCATGCAACCTGTTGCTACATTTCATCATTTCACTTCGTGTTTGATCATATTGTTGACTGACATCATGACACTCACGTGTGATGTTGACTTGTGTCATTATGCCGACATCCGCTTCACATACGCCAACAGCTCGCCACAACAACACCACGACCACGCCATGACATGACATGACATTCACACATTGAAACGAACGTCGAAGCATCGATGTTCGCTTTCACAAGTTCTCTAATGAGCTCGCATTCGATTTGAGATAATAGTGTAACAGTTTTACACGAATCATGCTCTCTCAAAAATCATCGTCGCGAAGGTATGCCCGCAGGCTGTCCTTGTCCATTGTGCCCTTTCAACTGCAGGTGGCATTTATAAGTGACTTCGGCGGTGGCACGGGTGGCTTCATGATGTAACGGTTAGCATATCAGACTCTGACTCTGGAGACCGGGGTTCGACTCCCCGTGAGGCCTTTTCTTTTTGTGAGTTTGGAGTTTGGAGTTTGGAGTTTGGAGTTTGTGATTTTGTGATTTTGCATCCAACTTAACGAATTTTAACCGTTTCATTTCTACCCATAAACACCCATAAATACCCCATCTCTGAAATGCAAAATATTGTACTGTGCAGCATAAACAATATTTTTCAACGAGACAAAAACGTTCCGCATCGGTTGTTTTTAATGAAAAGGATGGCACCTCTATTAGTAGTACTTAAAATCTCATAATTTACAACTCTACTGTAATCAGTAGTCCAAGGTTTAGGAAATCTGCGTTTTTATAGTCACTTTACCGATACTAAAAGTACCATATCATCATCTCAGAGCGAGGAAATTCGTTCGCTGTCGACTCGCCGACTCGCCTCTTGCGCAGAATTTCGTCGTTGTGGTGGTGGAGTGGCGCAGTACGCGCGCACCTCCGTCCGGCCGTGCGCTGACACGCACACACCAACTGCTGTCGATCGGTTCGCCGACCCGCCCTACCCCCCCCCCACCCCCCCCCCCCCCCCCCCCCCCACCCCCCCCCACCCCCCCCCCCCCCCCAGGCGTCCCTCCACTCACGTACACGTGCATGTCCTTCCTCCTCCGTTCGCACTGTGTGGCTGCGCTGCGTTCGTCGTTCTGTGACAGAGCCACCCCATGCGCAAACCGCGATGTTGTGCCTTCGGGATGACCAACCAGATGGCGTTCGCGGTGAAAAGAACAAAGAAGAGAAAGCAAAAACACATCTTGAAATAATTTATGCAATCATCGGATCGAACAGCGAGTTGCAAAACGAGCGCCGTGCAATTTGTTCACGAAAACACCAAAATGTTCACAAGCAGTCATTTTGATGCGGCAATTGATCACAGTGGCGAGAATCGCAAACGAAAGCACGTCAAAGGAAGCGTTGGGACCTCTACCAACACGCCTGTTCCAGAGCAAAAGCGAAATTGTCACTTGCAAGTGACGCCCGTGTGGCACCGTGGCACACCGCAACCCTACCCAAACTTCCGTTTACATTGCCGAGAAGCGACTCCGCATCCTTCGCGACGCAAAGCGAATCCTCTCCGCCGCGCAGTGCTCGTGGGCGAGACCAAGCAAGAACTTGCGCCAGAAGCGACGAAATCCAATAATGTTGCTACTTCGAAAGAAGATGTCAAAGCCAACACATCCCGCGATTCATTTCGAGGCCAACTTCCGAATCTGATGTCATGGTTTTTCGTTCCAATTGCATGGGTCATCGGCCGCCATTGGGACACCGTAGGCGAGTGCATCGGGCGCGCGGTGCAGACCGCACTTCAACCAAGAGTATCAGGCCCACAGACGGCGTTCGTTGTTGGTAATTTCACATCAGACATGCTGTGACAAGAACAACAAGTACAGCATGAAGCGCTCGCCGCAGTATCGACACTCACAATTACGATCACAGCAGTTTCTGAAGAACACAAATTGACTGTGAAACATAAGAATAAATCCAAAACTACGAAACTTCAAACTACCCGGGTATGGCCATACCACCATCGGCAATTGTTCACCATGTACAATCGCAAATGTGAGTGTTTCAGACACACCATGCAAGCGCTATCGCCTGGACCGTGACCTTCCTGCCTCCTCAGCCGAGGATAGCGTCCCCATTCGAACTATCTTATCTGTTGTTGCTGACAACAGGTCTTCCGCGCGGCGCCTCGGTCTCATGGCAGGCATGGAGCTACCACTAAAACTTCTACGTGAGGTAGCATGTCGGCCTGCTCCCAAACGTTCAACAGCTAATTTTGCGCTAACACGTCGCCGACGAGACTCAAGCATCATTCGGGCCCGCTTGCTCAGTGTCTGCCCGGTTATAGGTGCTGGGCGCCGGCCATCACGAGTTGCTACAGGACTTGTACCTGATGTTGGGGTGATGAGGCCGCGCCACCGCCTCCGAATTGACTTGATCAACTTTATCTCTGCGATACGATTTTCAGCTTCAACATCACCAGTCCCAGTGAGTGAAGTTGAAGCAACTTTTTGTTGCAGCACTGCGCGCAAACTGTTAATCGCGGCTGAAACAGGAGTCAGCGATGTGGCGTCGGTCTTGCGTAAACACGGACTCAACACGAGGAAAATTCCCCAAACTTCGATGCGAAACTTGCGGCATATAGAATCTTGGATGTTGGTCTCTTTGCATACGTATGGTACCACGAGTACACCGCACAATGCATCAACGAGTCCAGCCTTCACAAATTTGTGAACGAGGGGCTTTGACTTGGCTAACAGTTGACGAAGCGTGGTCAACGTCACAGTGAACTGGCCGATTGCGTTGAGCAATCTGGAGCGATTGGACCAGTTGTCTTCAGCGACAACGCAGGACACAGCTTTGTTGGTCTGGACTTTGTGAATGAGAATTGCATTGAGAAGATTTTCCACTTGGGTTGCGCTCATATCTGCCTCGGGAGGGGTGGTTTCCTTCGCCGCTTTCAGTGCCTTCTCTGAGCAAGGTTGACAGAGGACAGAGCTCGCATCGCCAGTCTTTTTCGCACAACGTCCATGGCACGATTGACCGCATCGTTCGCAGAACACTATTTCGTTCGTGGATACTTTTGAGGAGAATTTTTTGTCACAGCTGTTACACTGCATCATCTTTGAAAACAAGACCTGTGGAGCAGAATACTTCTCCCCGACGAGGCGAAGCTGAACAACGTCCTGCCGACAGCAAGGGCAGCGTCCTGCGGAGCCAGGGCCACGATTTTGCAAGAACCATGTCATAGCACAATGGCAATGGAAATTGGAATGACCGCAGTCCATTTCCATCTTAAATCCCTCGAGAGGCTCCATACAAATAAGACATTCGTCAGTTGTGCCTGACGCATCCATGTTGCCGACCGTGAAATAGGCGACGCTAGGATCACTACATCACTGCCTAGTTTCAACCAAAAATGGCTGTGGAAAATCGTAGTTTTGGCATAATTGGGTCGCAAAAAGATCTCCAGGCTGCACAAACTTCTCGAAAGCCAACACCCAGAAGAAAGCCCGGCCGGGCGCGTGGGTGTTGAAGCCTACATTCACTGACAACTCATTGTTGCGTGGACCGACACCACCCAAACCGTGGCCGGTCCAAAGTCTTTCCGGAACGAACCAATTGTACAACCACCGATGGCCACTTTTTGCAACGGGTCAATGGTAGTGGTCACATTTCAGGAGACTGTTCGGCTCCACTTGACTCGGCTCGTTGTTGTTGTGGTTGTTGTTGTGGTTGTTGTTGTCGTCGTTGGACGTGGGCGGGTGACGCTACGTTTGTTGTCAGGCAATGGGAAGATGCATCATCACGAAGAAAATGCATAAGGTGTGAATGACGAGCTTCAATTTCCAAGGGTTAGTGTAGTAATAAAGCATTTCTATGTCTGATCAGTACGATTTTTGCTCAAAAAGCGGAATCCGTCAGCGTGGGTGTAGAACAACATGTTGTCGTAGTTGTCCATCACCAATACATCGGTGTTGTCTTGCATATCAACGTCGAACTTGTGATCCAACTGCAATGTCTTAGGATCCACCTCGTTTACCGACAACTTCGTGGTGCTTAAACGGTTGATGATCCATAACGGGTATCCGTAATCCTGATCGGCAAATGCGACCACATTTGCCCCCACGTCGTACGGTGGGCCGAAGTAGTTGATTTCCTCTAATTCGTCCATGTCAAACCAATGCCCAAGCGAATCCTCCGAAGCCCAGCACAACATGTCTTCCTCTGTGTCCAAAATCGAGGGACCTGTGAAATTTTGCTTCTTTACATTGATCGTCTTGGAGGTGCCCCACGTTACGGTGGCTTCCTTTGGGTCTTGATTGTCAATCTCGACTTCGAAGAGCAAACCGTAACCATCATCAGATCCGTGCCAAGCCAAGCCGGAGATCCCAGCCAAAGCTTGCTGCACGAAAGCTGACGAACATAGCAACAGTGACAAAGACGAAGTGCAAGAAGGCATGATTGTGATACAAGTACAAGAACACACTTATTTAGTTCGTTCGAACTTTGAATTAATTTCGATCTACTCGTCTTCTGCTCATCAATTTATTTATTTACTGTGTCACGTGGTATCTCCTTGTGCGGCCATGACGTCCTCCGCTTCGTAGTCATTAAACTCCAACGGAGAGTACTGTTCTCCGTGCCAATTCCAACGTACAAACAAACTATTGAACATTGTGGCCGGACGATACCATACCTCTGACGACCACGACAACAACGACGACGTTGAAGCGTGTCAGTAGGAGACGACTTTGCACGTGGTGGTGACGGTGATGGTGATTGTGCACAACCGAGTACAAATACTCGCCATGAAGCTGTCACTGCTGTCTGTCTGCTGTCACTGCTGTCACGTGCTCAGTACATCATCGACACCAACGCAAGGATTGAAGAAGGCTTCACACCGAGCTTGTGCGTCAAGTCAACGATGGTTGGCGGCGCAGCTGGACCAGACCCTCCCGGAAGTGCGTAAAACAACTTCTCATTAGTTTTGACCACCAGTGCATGGTACGCATCCATCCACTGAAACACAGCGTCTTCGTTTGCCGCCCATTCCGACGAAGTCCAGTGGCTATCGGAGAGGTCGAATGTGTACCCAAGCTTGCACTCGTGAGTTGAAGTATTGTAAGAACTTGCGTGAAAGATATTGTCTCCCTCACGTGTAATGACGGCATACAAATCCTCTTCCTCTGGCCAACCCCACGGGTAACTGAGGGCGACTGGTGTCCCCTTGCAGGTCGATTTGGCTTGGGTGGTGGCGAATCCTCCTCTTCGCATACTCTTGCCAGGATGCGTGCGGTTCTTGTCTACAAAGAGAAATCCATCCGCTTCAGTGTACAACAACATGTTGTTGAAGTTATCCATCACCAACACATCTGTGGTGTCTTTCATACCCACGTCGAATTTGTGGTGCAACTGCAGTGTATTGGGATCCAACTCATTCACCGACAATTTCGTGTTGCTGACATCGTTAACGATCCACAGGGCGTATCCATCAGCCTGATCAGCGAAAGCTACCACATTAGTCCCGGTGTCGTACGGTGGGCCAAAGTAGTTAATTTCCTCCAATTCGTCCAAATCAAACCAATGGCCAAGCCCATCCTGCGAAGCCCAGCACAACATGTTCTCTTCAGTGTAGAGGAGCGATGGGCCTGTGAAATTTTGAAATTTGACGTTGGTGGTGTCAACAGTACCCCACTGAATCGTGGCTTCCTTGGGCTTCTGGCGGTCGATTCCGACGTTGAAGAGCAAACCGTAGCCATTTTCAGCACCGTGCCAGGCCAAGCCCGAGATTTGGGCAGAAGTCTGCCCAACGAACGACGTAGCGTATAATAACAGTGGCACGACCAAAGTGTAAAGAGACATGGTGTCAACCACACCGTGAGACCGACAAAAGAACGTTCACGAATGTGGCTACTTTCTGATGTAGTTTTATCAAAATTTCAAAATTTCCAAAAAGAAACCAACAACAACAACACGCGAGGCTTGCCGCACACCTACCTGTACCACAAAATCCATGCGACTACGTCAAGCAAGACGACTTAGAATTACAGTGGAGAAAGAAGGTGAAGCGTGTAGTATCAGCCTTCCTCTCTCTGTTGTGTCTGTGTCACTAATAAAACCACGTGAACAACTCACCAGCTCACCAGAATCCAGAAGCTCAGAAGCCAGGCACTGGAAAACTTGGTGAGCGGTGACGTCATGCTTACCGGTACTCCACGCCCATGCTGTTCGTTGACAATCGTGGAGCGTGGAGCATAATTGCTTGGGACAAATCTAAATAAGTAACACTTATGCAGCACGCAACTTTGCAGAGAAGAAACCACAGTATGGTGGGAGGTCGGTCGGACACATACAGTAAGTCTCCCGCCTCTTGAGTGCATTCGAAGAGCCGATCTTTCATTTTCGGGTACCTGGTGACGGAAAAGTTCAATTTTATTACATTGTTAGATGATGAATTGGAGCACCGTTTTCGTAAATGACATCGTTGATCGACATTAAAATAAAAAACTGTACACAATTTTCTAAATAAATCGTGTGCTGACCTTCAGAATGAGCGACCATAGTCCCAACCTTTTCCCGATATTGCGCGCCAAGCTCGATGATGCGGACGCCTCCCTCTTGCGACAGTGGACGCTTGCCACGAAGAAGTTTGGTGATGAAGAAGCAGACGCTGGCATGTCACTTCGCGGAGTCTCCCGAGAGGTCTTGGTGAGCTGTCTCGACGAAGTAAAAAGACATCCTGACTGGACCACCAAAGACTTGTGTGACCAGTTTATCAAGCCTCTGACCAAGCAGTTTCAGTGTAGCTTGGTGAATTTAATACGGGCGGTTCTCGGAGATGACATCGCCGTTGTTGCCAGTGAGGGCGAGGAAGGACGCCACTGGACTCAACAGGCTACGATTTTTGTTTCTCACGCGTGGAAATATCAAGCACGGGACTTGCTCGGAACACTCTGCGACCGAGCAACGGGCAGTGCGCGAGAGTATTACTGGATCGACACAATTACAGTGAATCAACACGAAACATGTGTGACGCGCGACTTTGACTGGTGGTGTTCTACATTTCGACAGAGCATTAAGACTATTGGACGGACCTACCTCGTGTTGGCGCCTTACGAGGACCCCATTCCACTAACGCGATCGTGGTGTTTGTTTGAAGTCGATTCCACAGACGTGGTGGGTGCTGATTTCGAGATCTGTCTTCCTACACTTCAACAAGACCGTTTTCGGAAATCCCTACTGGACGGCAAATTTAACTTCAACAAGTGGGTGTCGGTGCTGGATTTGACGCGTTCGGAAGCTTGTAAACCTGAGGACCGTGACAGTATTATGGCGGTGGTCAATGCTACAACGGGAGGCGTTCAACGCCTGAATGAAAATGTTTTGTCGAAACTGCGTGATTGGCTCTTGGACGAGGGTCGCCAAGCTCTGGCAGAAGCACGCAAGACGCAAAAAGATGTAGATCTGTTTGAATCCATCAAAAACTTGGGAAAGCTATTAGACCACATC
>ENA-OWNT01004148-OWNT01004148.1-seawater-metagenome-genome-assembly--contig:-NODE-4148-length-12982-cov-4.162883_pt1 | contig 12982 bp, 16 predicted proteins | sample MGYA00238136_ERZ651165 | MGnify/ENA primary metagenome ERZ651165 (study PRJEB26861, sample SAMN08777766) | seawater metagenome | isolation source: coastal seawater | place: USA: Florida | collected... | reverse complement strand
AGCGCGGCCTCTTGCCGAACTTCATCCCACGTCCGAAATCTAGGCTCTTTCTGTTCACGATTATTCGTTTTGCCCCACTTGCTCGCAAAGCGGGGGTCTCGTTGGTGACTGCCTATACTCTGGGGTACATCGGTGTACAAGTTGTCCACGAAGGGTTCCTGATTTTCTGCAATGTCCTGCTCTGTCCACCACTCTGGCGGCTTTTGTGCATCATCCTGTAGCGCAAAATATTCTTCATCACTACACGAGGCGCCAGCATCATGCAAATGGCTCAAGCGCTCAATTCGTACCTCGTCTTGGATACTATCTGTTTGATATCTAGAAGCTGCGCGGCTGGCATCTACACACAAGACACGCATCTCCTTGAACTTCGATTCACTTGCAGGCCGTTTGGGTGGTGGACGAACAATGGTCATAGCTTACGTGAGTACCCGTGTCCGATTTGATCTCCATGCTCAAAGTACGTGCCGTACATAGCATTGCTGCGGGAATTGACAGCACCATTGCGCTTGTGTGGCCGCGCTGTTCTACCAGTTGCGCCCCTCTCATCGTCGTCTGCCAGTTCAACGTAGTTCTCACCTTCTTCTCCTTCGTTGACATAGAAGGGACTCTCCACTTCATCACCTTCGTCCTCTGTTTTGGCAGCCGTTCGGGCGCGGACCACGACGGGAGGACTTGCTCGCACAGCTGTAGCGGAAGCCGTTCGAGATTGAGATTGCGTTAGAACCCTATCCAGCGGTGCAGCTTTTATGACTGCGGAACGTTGCATGGGGGCGTAGTCCTGCGGGGCGTAGTCCTGGTTCTTGTTCAGCACTCTTTCAATCTCGTTAACGATTTGACTGTCAGGAGCAGCTTCGCGGAAAATGTGCCGCGCCGATTTCCCGAGTGGCGTTGGTTGTTCGAGAAGAGACAACGAAAACTGATGCATAAAGAACACGCGTTCGCAAGGATGATGTTGTTGACACGAAAACTGCAACCGAGCACTGTGAAAAAACTTACATCTTGCACTAGGGAGCGCGAACCCAGCACCACGGCTCCAGCTCCAATAAGTCCACCGACGATGACCCGCTGCGGCAGAGGGGCCTTCGTCACGTATCGCATCACATTGTATCCAAGTAGGCTGCCCCCGAAAAATGTGATGCCAACACGACGGGTCGCTGCCTGTTCTGATGCACGAATGAAATCTAAATCCTTCTGGTCAAGGCTGTGGCCGCGCTTTCCGATGACCTATTCATAAAAGGTGTGAGTGTGACCTCTGTGATGGCTCAAAACGGATTCCAAGATGCTGACAACACCCACACACGCACCTCAGACAGCCTCCTGCCTAAATGCTCCAAGGCCTCCTTCTCATCCTTTGTCATTGACCGGATCGCTTTCTGCACACGTGGGTCGCGGGCTTCAGGCTTACGACTCGCCGATGGTTGGGCCGAGTGGGGTGGTTGCGCACTCTCCGACATTGTGGGAACGTGTGCCTGTACTGCGACAACGCGCCGCCGCTGAGTTCACAACTTTGAAAACCAAATCTACTCGGTGCCGGCTTCTGCACCTTAAAACGTTTCTGTAACACAAGAAGTTCACAAAAAAAAAACACTAAAATTCAACCGGAATAGCAGTTTTTTGAGGTGTCGTCTCAATTGTAAAGTCTCCAGCGACGAAGCGAACGTGACGCACACGCTGACAAACCTGCCTCACGACTCGAAATTCCTCGCGCTGAGGACATGCTGCAACAAAGTCAGCAACAACGAAATATAACACCAAACTATCAACGAAAGCAACGACAACTCCGTCGTATCAGGCTCCAGTGCAAAACGCAACGACACAATAACGACATCAACACCGCAGTTTGACTCAACGCGCAAGAACACACAGTCGCGACCCAACAACGACGACAAACGACGACGTCAAACGACGACGACAACAACAAACGACGACGACAACAGCGACGACGACGACTACAATGATCACAACAGCGACAACGACAACGACGACAACGACAACGACGACGACGACGACGAATTCGAATTCGTTGACTGTCGGACGGACTGTCGGTCGCCGTCCGTCCGTCCGCCGACGAATTCGTTCTTCGTCTGCGTTGGCAAACGACTCCAGCGCACACACATTAATTCCATTATTGTCAGTACACGAGTACTGACACTACAGTACTCAGTACTGATGAATATTGAATTAAACGACGAACAATGATATTTTTTTCTCTTTTTTCGGTTGTCCTGTTGTCCTTCGTATTCGCAGCTAGCTAGCCACGCGGACGTCCGCGCTGCTTCGTATTCGCAGCTAGCGACCTACGCGAACGTCCGCGCTGCTTCGTATTCGCAGCTAGCTAGCTACCCGAACGTTGGCATTCACCGACACGTACTGTGGCAGTGCCATCACGATTCAGCACGGGTAGCCTACGGGCTAATTCTTACTCCGAGTTCACATTTTGTACTTCTTTGCGGTGTCGAGCTTGGGCGGGTTTGGCCATGGAACGAAAGGGTGGCATGATATTTTGGCTTTGTTTAGCATGCGCAGATACTGATCCGAAGCACCAGTGGTCCCTGTGGAACGAGGTCACACAAGGACGGACAGTATGAGCGTAATGGCGGCGACGGAGGAGGGTGGTGCATTAATGTCTCAGGACGTTACCTCGGTACTTCTGCTTGAACTTTCCTGTCCCAGAGCGGAAGCGGAAGTACTTGCCTCCTTCGCACAAACAGTTTTCGACCGCCTGCAAAAGAAGCAGACACAATCAAAGATGCTAGACGCAATACAACAGTGAAGATGTCGCTGACCATGAGATTCAATGCTCGAAATGGCAGTGATTGAAACAGTCGGCCTGGATCGATTCCTAGCTTCTGCCAAAACTGGTCTTGCTGAGCAACCAATAGCCTCATTAAGTCCAAATCAGAATGACCTGTTGCATGGTGTTGCAGTCAGCTTCGACGACAAGAGCTTGAACCCCTATCCGTGCACACCAACCTTTTCCCTTCGACGTAAACAGCCATTTCAGTCCTACATCATGGTCAATGCTTTTTGTGACAAAACGAAGAAGGAGCGGTGCAAAGTTATTGCATCGACAACGTGCCTTTCTTCGCCCCTGGCCCTACTACGGAGTGCTCACCCTGGCATCAGCGGGCACGGATTACGATTTGAAAGCAATGACAGTTGCAGCAAACAACAGACTGGGGGTTTTACCTCATTGTACAATTGCGGGAGCCAGTACCCGACGTCGATTGCGATTTGGTACGCGACAAATTGTCCAATTCCTGCGCACAACGCATTCCGCTGAGAGAAATTCCATCAGCGATGGCAAGAGGTACGTTCTGCCGGACCAGGAACACTCAGCAAGATGTTGTACGTTTCTTCCGAAGTTTTGCTCCGACTAAGCCTCTGTTAAAAGTACCAACACGTTGGTAACTACAGATACATGCGAGGCTGTATTGTGCTGCAAGGGGGACGACGCACGCTGACTACATCCCGCAGATGCAATGACAAGCTCGCTAACATTGCGCCGACTCGAATTGGCTTGCTGCCAGGGCCTTGGGCTGTGTCGGCGAATGCTGCAAAAGATCCAACATTGTATGCGGCATTGCTAAAACGCCCGCCTCGTTTGACAGATACTGCCTGGAGTAGTGGTGTCACAGTTATCGTAACCGGCGTTGGGGCACTTGCTACTGGGTGATCAGCTTACCCGAACGAGCCGTACGAACTGTTCGGGTTCGAAATTCCTGGGATCTTGAAGACCTGCAACAGACGACGAGGGCAATTGAGCGAATTCGACAAATCATCACCGACACGGAAGCACTCAGAATATCACGCACCAAGGAGCTGCATAGATTCCCCGCTGTTGACATAAGCGCGGAACAGAATGATGTTGAACAGAAGCTTTTCAGGGTCGGCGCCGACAACGGGATCTACCATGGACTCTTGTTTCTCGTCGGGATCTTGTGCTGCCGCTGGAGCAGCAGCGACCGCTTGAAGTGCTGCAAAATGGTCGCGGTTGCTACCAGATCCTCGAAGAGGTATGATGATTTCGTTCATAACAAACAAACTCTCACGATCGAGAAAGCGGAACACGTTGCAGAACCGACCGATCTGAAGAGCCTTATCAACACTCCATGGCTTCGGGCACCGTGCCAACCACTTTTGCCACCTGTAAATCATCACGATAACGCAGTTGTCAGTGACGCACACGCAGCGGCATGCTGCTGTTGTATGGACCAACACGTTGTGTCACTTTTGCACTTACACTTTCTGACGCTCAGCGATAAATGCGAACCAAGTCATGACATTCTCTTCGTGGAAGACAGGAGAATCACTGACAGGGGATGTCGTACATTTTGCAGAGTTGGTGGGCCCCGTCACAGGTGTAACATCCCCGGTTTTACTGCTGCAAACGGCAGGATTTTCTCTCTTTCGCTTTGGCCGCCGCTTGGATGACCGCTCCGTTGCTGGCAAACACGACGCAATTGCATTTTTCTGCATTATTACTAGTTTCCGGCCAAGCGCGTGTGCTTATCTTGGCCATCAAAATGCATACCTTCGCAAAGTGTCGCGCAATTTCCGCGTGTCTTTCAAAGAAATCCACAAACTTTTTGGTTCCGCGAGTTCTCCGGTCCAACATCAGTTTCATGCATGGTGACAATGCGAGCCACGAATAAATTTCAACGCACTTCAAACGATCATGCACACTTACTGAATTTCACGCACAACTCTCCACCACAGATACTACGCGACAATACCGACAACAACGTTGACGACGACGACGACAACAACGTTGACGACGACGACAACAACGTTGACGACGACGACAACAACGTTGACGACGACGACGACGACGACGACGACGACGACGACAACGACACCAAAGATACAAAAAGTGGTTCAAAAATCGACAACAGACTCCCGCGAACACAGCCCCCATACTGCCGCACTCACCAACTTACCGGGTGCAACGCACAACGCACTACTATCCCCAAATCCCATCAACAATCTACACAGCATTGCCGACTTACTGAAGAACTGAGAGCATGACAGACAACGCACTATAGTTTACGTTTTCCTGACTTGCACTGTCGTTGGCGCTGTCGAAAGATTCTTTTCGTCGTTGCGTCGTTCGTTGTCGCCGTTTTCGTTGTCGGTCGGTCGGTCGGTCGGTCGTCGTCGTCGTCGTCGTTTCTCATTGTTGATGCGGCAAAAGAACAGCGCGGTAAAGACGATGTGGCAGTATGGGTCGAGTGAAGTGAGCAGAGAATGCGAAAGAAATCGTGGGTGAAACGGGATGACAGAATGAGGACGGCGATGACACCAAGTCGAGCGATGCAATTGGATTGCGATCCAGAGGTTCTGGATTGGAACTGGTGAATATTGACGCAGGACAGGTCCAACGATTGATTAATTGCTCGCGTGGAGTTTGGCGCTTTGGTGATTGTTGCACAAAAGAACCGCCAGGAGAACTTAGCGCTCGACCGTTTTCGTACCATTGGGGGCCGATGAAGCTCACACTCCCGTTGCTCGGGCTGTACGCCGTCGGCGCAGGCGCACTGGCTTCTGAGCCGCTCGCCGTCGACGGCGCGCCGCACATTCTTGTTGTCGTTGCTGATGATCTGGGATGGAATGACGTGTCCTGGCACGGATCTTCGCAGGTACCGATTCCCAACCTGCAGGGTCTCGCCGATGAAGGCCTCGTGTTAGATAACTACTACGTGCAGCCAGTATGCTCGCCGACAAGATCGACGATCCTGACAGGCCGCCACGTAATCCACACAGGAATATACGACCCAGACTGCGGTCCCGGCAACACAAATAGTGTCCCGCTCAACATTACCATGCTGCCTGAGCACCTTTCCAGTGTTGGGTACGAATCTCATGCAGTTGGCAAGTGGCACTTGGGCATGTTTTCGCGAAGCGCGATTCCCACCGGAAAAGGGTTCAACAGCTTCTATGGCTACTACAGTGGCGCTGAGGACTACTACACTCATGTAAGCAACGGCGCCAATGATTTCCACAGAGATCGTGGTTCAAATTTGACCATTCCTGACGTGGTGGGTCAATATTCAACATTCCTGTACGCCGACAAAGCAGTGAAAGTCATCGAGAACTTTGCCGATCAACACCTTGGGCCAGACAATGTGGATGACGACACGCGCCTATTCATGTATCTCGCTTTTCAGGCGATCCACTCTCCAACCGAAGTGCCCACAGAGTACAGTGACCGGTTCAACGAGACTATCCCAGACACACCAGACCATGTTGGCCAGCAGCGCCGTATTGTCGCGGGCATGATAGCGTGCATGGACGAGGCCGTGGGCAATGTGACCGCGGCGCTGAAGAATGCAGGGATGATCGACAACACTCTGATTCTGTTCACTACTGATAACGGCGGGCCCGCGCAAGGTTTCAACAACAACATGGCCTCCAACTGGCCTCTTCGTGGCATGAAGCGCACCCTCTGGCAAGGTGGTGTTCGGGGTGCTGGGTTCATTCGAGGCCCCGGGATCCGTGCTGCTGGGGAGGTTCGTTCCTTGCGCGAGCCGATGGCTCTTTGGTCGCATGAGTGAGGATTTGTGATTGACAATTGCCTCTGTGGTTTGTGGTGTTGTTCATGTGCTGTGCGAATGAAAAGGTGTCACTGGACATGATGCAATCCACGGATTGGTTCAAGACGCTCCTCAGTGCAGCCGGAAAAGGTCGAGGAGTCGGAGATTGGTCTGCCGTTGTACAAAAATCTGAATACCACGACGAACCTGCGTGGCAACTTGGCGATGGAATGGATCTGTGGGTGCGTTGTGGGCGGAATCGCTGCCTTGGTTGAGCCGTTTTCGGTCACCACTCGCTTGCTTGTCCGTCTGTGTATGTGCAGGACACTCTCTCCACCGGAACGGCAAGTCCACGAACGGAGGTGATTATCGAAGCACACAACAACGACACCAGTGGCGCAAACGCGGAGGACGGTAACGGGCAAGCGATCATTGTCGGCGACCTCAAGCTAATTTTGGAGAAAGGCCCGATGTGGCACGGTCCCCCGAACGATGGTTGGTATGATTCTGGCTCTTTACCGCAACAGTAAGTTTGCATGTTGTATCGCATGGGTGAGCCGGTGAAAGTGCGTGAACACTTGAGTGCCGTTTTGTGTCCTAGGTACAACCACACGGTGGATTGCGGTGCGTCGCAGCCAACGAACATATCCGTGGCTCTTCCGCCAGTCTTGTTCAACTTGACGGCCGACCCTTGTACGTCATTGACGCTTCGTGCAATTGTTGCCGATGGTTGCTGTGTACTACGTTCCTGGAGCATCCGCTTCGTCTGTGGATTGCCGTGAAGTAGGCCGGCGAAGCTTTGATCCGGCGCTGACGTTGGTTTGTTGGTCGCATGCTGCAGGTGAGTACCACGACATTAAGGACGAGCAACCCGACGACTACAACCGTTTGTTGGAGCGTCTGGCAGAGTACCAGGCCACGGCCGTGGATGTGTCGTACCACGAGCTGCCGCTGTGTGACAATCCCAGCTCGGACGTGACGAAACCCGTGGATGGCAACTGGATGCCCGTGTGCCCGTAACAAAGTTTCACTGCCAGTTTACTTCATGACTGTCACAACACGCGACGAGAAAGCAAAGTGCATCGAACGTAACACGTACATGTCACGGCACCAACCAACCGCATAGCTCGAGTCCACAATCCAGGACACGGCCTTTGTTTCAAAGCTACGTCGGAGGGCGTGCCTGCAGGGTTTTGATGCCATGCAGTGCACCATCCGTCTGCATTGCATTTCCATTTCGACATCTGCATCAACACAATGCACGCAGTGCTTGAATCCCACAGCACAGCCCAATACACAGCTTGCATCGCCTAAACAAAAAAGAAATACCGTTGCCTGGGAGCGCGCCTTGTGTGGCTTGAAACACATTGCATTGATCCCAAACAAAGCCGCTACGTGTAGTGTGAATCTGCAATGTAAAGGCAACGCAAAGACAGCGCAAAGGGAAAGATAATGCAAATGCAAATGCAATGCAAAAACAACGCAAATGCGACACAGAGGCAACGCAAAGGGAAAGACAATGCAAATGCAAATGCAACGCAAACAAAGGCAACACAAATGCAACGCAAATGCGACACAAAGGCAACGCAAAGGGAAAGACAATGCAAATGCAAATGCAACGCCAACAAAGGCAACACAAATGCAACGCAAACGCGACACAAAGGCAACGTAAAGGGAAAGACAATGCAAATGCAGATGCAAATGCATATGCAGTCGTAGTCCGAATGTAGGTCGTCGTGCGATCTGCGCCGCCGTCCGTCCAATGATCATGATTACCTCATATTCCTACATCAAGACATTAATGTCATAGTCGTTATAAATTGACCAAAATGTGATCCGGAATCAGGAATATCAGCAGAAACGACGACTATAATGACGACGACGACGACGAACGACAACGAACGCTTCCACGCTTCCACGTCACTGTGACCGCTTAGTTTGTGGTTTGTGGTCGTTGTTTCGCTTTGAAAGTTCGAAGGCCGTGTTGTTGTTGTCGTCGGTCGTCGATCGCCGGTTGCCGTCGCTGCTGTTGTGTTGGCAGTGGTGTTGGTATCAGACGTTGCTGCTTGTGTACTGGGAGGCAGAAGTTCGTTCGTTCGTACGTACGTTCGTTACTGGGCGCGTTGGTTGATGAGTGTTGGTTGCTGCCATCGTTCGATTGGATCCAATTGAACGAATGGCCTCGGATCGAAGGACTGCCTGTGTTCAGCGTTTCGCTCGCGGAAGATGTGGGCCGTGTCTTCCGCTGTTGTTGGTACTACGGCGTTGTTTGGCGTTGTTTTTTGTGATGCCGAGCGAAAGGTTGCGTCCACAGTAGGCTGTGCCGTTGCGAATTGTTTGCACGGTGTGCGATGGGGTGGCCAGACTGTAAGCGCCAGCCCGGATTTCGAGTGGAGCCCTCAGTGGTCGACAGCAAAAAGTCGAACCCGGAAGAAGAATAGTCGAAAAAGGAAGCCATTGTACACTGTTACACGCGGTGGCGGTGTTCACAAACAGTGCGCGAACAGCGCATGGAGTGTGGCAGCGTCTGTGGCGGCGTGGCGTTTTGAGTTGTCGACCCAGGCACCGACATTGGGCACATTCGTTTTCTTGCCGTGGCCCGTTGTTAAACAAGCTTAGCGAACCACCTCGCATCACACATCAGTGCGTATCACGAGCGAGCTACCATGTCCGGACACAAGGTCGCAACGGCGTTCGAGTTCATTGCCTCGCCTGATTTCCTAACCAAGGGGGCCCTGGCGTCTGCGCGCGAACGCCTCGCCGTCTTTCAGCAGCTGTACAAGTGCCAATGGACGTGCCAGACCATTTTTCAGCAGGCGTTGACGCCCATCGCGCAAAATTATGCGACGCGGTTGCTGTGCGTAACGACGCCCGTGAAGCCGGAACTAGTCAATACATGGATCATGCCGGAGGAACAAGAAGAAGAAGACCCGTGGGCTGCGGCGCACGGCACGTCGGCGTCGAGAACAGCCGAAGCGCAGGCCAACAACACCAAGCACGTCGAAGCGCTGCAGCAACTTCAGCGGCTGTGCATTCTACTTCCGACGGAAATCCTGGACAAAAAATGCCCCGACCATATGCTACCCTTGAGACTGCTTGAGACAGATGCTGGCATCGTTATGAATCCCGTGTTCCAACAAAACCTTCAAAGGCAGCTGTTCTCTTTCGAGACACCCATGGAGAAAGGCGCCAACGAATGGTCGATGGCAGAATACGTTGCTACGGAACGGTCGTGCCGTGGTAGGTTGCGCAACTACAGTGCGATGCAATGCATCGTGCATCTTTCCTGACTGTGTTCTGTTTCTCGTTTTGATACTTGCGCCACACCACCAGACCGTTGGAAGCACGTTTTGTGGTACATCTTGCGCTGCACGCGCTTCGACCGGCTAGAACTATCTACGGCTGAGACTGTTGACAAGATCTTGCATGTGCGACCGATTGTGCCCCTCCTCGAAGATATTGAGCTCATCAAAGCGTCGTTGGACACAAAGGAGTTTTTCAACCAAACCGAAGAGCGGACGACAACACGGAAGCGTGTAATCACTGGAGAAGGCGGTGGCGACTCCGACGACGAGGCATATGACGAAGAACGACAGACCGACATGAGGGAACAATTGTTAGCACAGCCAAAGGACATTTACATTCATGAGGTACTTCAGCGCGGATATGAATTTCTGCTGATGGACACTGAGCAGCAGGTGCGTCTGTCACATTGTGCTGGCGGCTGTGTCGAATACTCGCGCTCACTGCAACTGGTGTCGGTATTGCTGCAGATGTGGTTCTTCGTCGAGCAACTGATACGGTTGTTGCCAACGAATGAAGAACGTATTTCAGTTCTGCACTTTGTCTTTCAACTGTCTTATTGCACTCCTGGGCGACAGTGAGTGTTCTTTGGCTGCTGCGTGTGCATACTGTGGTGATTACGAGGGGTTGGTTGAACTGTATTGTGTTGTGGTGTCATAGGTATTGCATCAAGGATAACCTTGATGCAACCCAACGTATGGTCCTTCACAAATTTAGCACAGTAGGCATCGCGACGCGCAAGTACGTCATCTCGCGTGGCTTTGCATCTTGGTATCGATGTGCTGCGTTTCTAAGGCGCCGCATTGATGTCGTACCAGGTCTCGCAAGTCAAAGTTTTTCCAAGTGGGTGTCTACGGGGCAAATTTGCTGTTTGGACACGAGATGGAGGTTGGGGCGATCCCCTTCAGCGCACCGGAGCGCGCCAAAGCTGCAATTCACACCCTGCAAGCAGCCCCACCGTCTGCGGCTGATGAGCCATCTGATGCAGCGGCGGCGGAGAAGACGTCAGCATCCAAAGGAGCCGAACTCAGCCTTGAGTGGGCTCGAGATGAGCTCATTTCGTCAAGGCTACAGTTGCTTGTGGAAACCAACTTTATCGTCACGGTACAACTTTGCACTTGCGCCTCCTTTTGTGATCTCCCGACCCATACTTGACAGGCGTAGCGCGTTGTGCTGTTGTTGCAGGCCTTTGTCAGTGACGACCCGGAGATTGCGGAGATTGAGAAGGTGCGCAAATTGTGAACGTTATCACACTGCCATTCGTGCGGCTATCCTGAATTTCTGTTTCTTGCTGCAAAGGATATTCTGCGACTCTTCATGGTGATCGAAGTTGCCTTGCCTGACGCCATCATATGCCAGATCAGACCGACCGAGACACGCGAGGTGAGTAGACATCAAACGTTGGCCGTTTTGCTTGGTTTGACTCAGCGTGATCGAAATCCGGTGCGTAGGCCATTCGACGTGGCATTACCGCTGCTCAGATGGAACAATTCCTCGAGCGGCACGTGCATGTCCGTATGCGGCAAAGAGCACTCAAAAATTTAGAACGCGAATTTGGAGACGAGGTGAGCGTTCTGCGTAAAACATGGTTCTTCTGCATGGCGATGGTGATCTCACCAAAACGACGCAATTGCTGTGCTCACTGGACCAGGCTTACGGCTTAGACCCCGAGCAAGACAAAGAAATGGATTCCCAATTCCACTCTATCCCGCACAATGTCATCGAGCAACTTTACATGTAAGTGCCCTTTCAACTTGCATCTCTCATTTTATCGCCGAAGCCGCTGTCTTAATCACGATGACTAAATTGCGCGGCAGGTGGGAGGAGGAAGAGAACAGACTGTGTGATCGCCAAGCAGCTCTGTTCAAAGACTGTTTCACGAACGAAATGGAATACAATCGGATAGTAGACTTTGCCAACGTACGAGCACCTGTTGTGGCGGTTGTTTGGACTGTCACTTGATGACTGTATTTTGCGACTGCTATGTTTGTTGTTAGGAACACGATTGTTTGTTGTGGTCTTCCAAAGAAAAAAGCATGGTTGTCATTGCAGCATCACATGCCGAAGCTGTAACGGAACTAATCCGAGCGTCTCACGGCAACTGAACTTGCGTGCGTGGATGGCCGGTCGAGGGCATGTCACTTAATTTACACAGAGTACAAACGAGCATCATACAGGAAGTTCATCTTCCAAGAACATGTACTCAAACCGGAAATCTGCCTTGATGCGTTGACACCATCCAGATTCGTAGTCGAAGTAGACGTATGTGCCGCGCTCGAAACTGTGGTCTTTAACTCGAGGATCTTCGTGTCGCTGGAACCACGTTCTGTACTTTTTGTGAAACCGCCTACACCAAAGCAACGGGGACGCGTTACAGCAATTCAAAGGCACTACAAAGACGAGCGGCCGCAACGAACCATGACTGCCGCCGCAACTCCTGGGCGGCGAGGTACTGGCGATATGTGCCTTGCTCGTGGTAAAAGATGTAGAACAATGTGTCCGTGTCGAACTTCTCGAACAACGCAGCAGCCCCAGGACGCTCGAATTGCCGTTGCGGAGCATACAAGTCCAGGCCCGTCGGTTGTCCGAACAAGTTGGCCAACTCTGGCATGGGGTTGAGTGGCCGGTACGGCTGTCGGCAATCAGAATCCTCCGCTGACGGCAAATGCGCAAAGCTGTGATTGAGCATGTCCTCCTGCTGCTTTAGTCTCAGGCCAATTTGCAGTTGGTTCGGCGTAGCTCGTCCACTGCTGGCCATTAAGAGCATCTGCAACATCGACATGTCAACACAACATGAGATTCGTCCCGTGTAGGTAGAAAGTAGTTTGCGAGGTACATGCAACGTGCCTTTGCATCTTCGGCACAGAGGAATCCGGCGAGCACACCAGCAATAGAGCGCCCACCGCCACTGCCACGTGCCACATCCCCGGCACCGTGCGCAACGGCAGCTTCTTGCAGTGCTGCCCGAACGGTCTTTGCCGCGTTCTGTGGCGCTTGCCGCATCATCTGCTGTTGCTGTTGCTGGTACTGCATGTACTTCTGCTGTTGTAGCTGAAAATGAATAAAACGACAAAATGCATGTGCATACAGTAAATACCACGCCATCAAAACGGTCGCGCAGCGGACACGCACAATACCCACCT
>ENA-OWNT01004147-OWNT01004147.1-seawater-metagenome-genome-assembly--contig:-NODE-4147-length-12986-cov-4.469053_pt1 | contig 12986 bp, 14 predicted proteins | sample MGYA00238136_ERZ651165 | MGnify/ENA primary metagenome ERZ651165 (study PRJEB26861, sample SAMN08777766) | seawater metagenome | isolation source: coastal seawater | place: USA: Florida | collected... | reverse complement strand
CGCGGTGTTGTCGTCATCTTTCGTTGCCGTTCGTTCGTTCGTCGTCGTTCGTTCGTCGTCGTTCGTTCGTCGTTCGTTCATCGTTCGTTCGTTCGTCGTCGTTCGTCGTCGTTCGTCGTCGTCATCGTTCGTCGCCGTTCATCATCGGTGGCGGCGTCGTCTTTCGTCGGCAGCGGCGGCAGCATTCACGTCGTCGTCGTTGTCGTCGTCATCGTTGTCGTCGCTGTCGTCGTTGTCGTCGTTGTCGTCGCTGTCGTCGTTGTCGTCGTTGTCGTCGTTATCGTCGTTATCGTCGTTATCGTCGTTGTCGCCGTTGTCGCCGTTGTCGTCGTTGTCGTTGTCGTTTCGTTGTCGTTGTCGTTTGTCGTTGTATTCGATGGCAGTGCTAGCTCTTGTTTCTACGAATGCATCATGAAACCAGGCGGTGGCAGAAGAACGGCGAAGTGCAGCCGAGCTGAGTGCGACAAAGAAATTAAAGCGAACAAAAACAATTTTTCACTTGAGCAGTAAAAACATCCAGTCACGGGCAGTGATCATGCCTCCCCTGCTTGGCAAGCGCCTGTTTCAACTGCGGTGAGAACCACTTGATTCCTGAACGCACGAGGCGCGACGCGCAATACAGAGGAAGGAGCTGGGTACCGACTGCCGAACTAGCAGATCCTTGATGGGCGAATTGTCAACACGCGCATTGTTACCATAGTGTGTAAACGATGGCCACCACGCCAACTGATGACACTCTAGACATTTATGATGTTGAGCACTTAACGGAGTGGGTCAACGCAGTGTGCTTTTGTACCAGCCTACAGTGGTACGTGCTAATAGCTGGCAGTGTGCATCAACCCGCACGCTAGACATTGTTTTTCTCACATTCCTGTGCTGTATGTTTGCACGCACAGGGCGCGGGCCGCAGTTCGTCGCTGGTATCTGAGGGACCGGTTCATCGCGCGAAGCCGGGACCTGAAGTTCGGAGTCCCATACCCAGCCATGGCAGAATACTTTGGGAAGCGCCCCACTTTCCCTGCGCCGTGGTCCCCTCAACGTGACACCTTCACAATCGACGGCGAGTTTCCGCGCAAACTCGTTTTGTCGACTACCGACAAACGACATCTGCAAGAATTTGTCATGAGTGCCAACTTTTGTTTTGGAGGATGTGCGCCGAGTGGGCATCAGACACTGTGGGACGTGTATTGGAACAAAGGACCAACGCCACCAAGCGATTTTGGCTCTCCGGCCAGCGACATGTTTGCCCTGTGCGCGCGAGGCGATTGGCGTGCAGTGAAGCAACTGATAGATGCCAACCGTGAAGCGGGAGGTGACACCTGTAGCTTTGTAAATCAGCGTTTTTCCCTGTCCAACGCAGCTGGCGATGACAGCACAAATTCCATTGATGTGGATACAGTATCAGAGCGTGGGACCAGCGCCGTCACGACAGTTGCTTGTAGGGACCACTGGCAGCGCGAGTTGCGATCAGAATACCTCGCCACCCTGCCTCGCCCGCATTCAAACTATTCCCATGACCAAACCCGGCAGCACGAGACAACGCCGCTGCATGTTGCATGTCGATTTGGCCACGCAACCCTCGTGACTATGCTCGTCAACTGTAAAGCAGACCTGGACGCCATGAAGTTTGACAAAGCAACGCCCCTCTTCCTGTGTGCGCAAGAGGGGAAATCAGAATGTGTGCGTATTTTACTGCTCCAAAAAGCCAGGATAGACGGTGACAAAGGCACTGGACCCGTGGCAATCGCAGCAAGAAACTCATGTAGTGATGTGGTGGAACTCCTCGTGAATGCCAAAGCGGATCTGAACTCGGCACCTAAAACTCCCTTGGATTTGGGACACCCACTGCGTGCGGCGGTCAGGCATGCAAATGTGAAAACCTGCTCGGTTCTTTTGCGACTCAAGGCTGATGTTCTAGCCCCGGCAACCAAGCGCCATCGTCGCTACCGCAGCGCCCTGACTTTGGCATGCTCGACGGGCCGTGTCAACATCGTACGCTGCCTAATCGAACACGTAATGGAACAGAGTCGACTACACTGTGTGTCGCCCAATGCACCGGTTGTGCAACAACAAGTCGCTGCGACAAGTCAGCCCCGTGGCGACGAACAGGCACCCCCACTTCCCCGGCCAAGTACAGGCTTGAAGTGGCATGATGCTGCAGGCCATTTAATTGCAGCCAAAGCGAATATGGATGAGTGCTTTTTGTCCGCAATTGAGGGTGGATGGTCCCAAGTGACAGAGCTCTTGCTGGAGGTGAAGGCTGATCCTGCCTCATCCAGTACGGCCATCCTTCCTTTGGTTGCCAGAAATAACAACCCCAAGCTGATGAATGTGCTTCTAAAATCGAAGGCACGAGTGGATGAACAATCTGCCAGTGGAGCTACTGCTTTGTACGTCGCTGCGGGCCATGGTCACGCCGAAGTTGTGGAGGCCCTTCTTGCAGCAAACGCCGATGTGGGTATTTGCAAAAACAACTGGAGCCCTTTGAGAACCGCATCTCGTAACGGCCATGTCGCAGTGGTGAGCCTGTTGTTAGCATCCGGCAGCTACGACGCTGAGCGTCCTACACTGGATTCTGTGGACACCAAACAACCTGAATGCTCCTCGCCGAGACCTCATCCCGATACAGAAGTGTCGCGAGCCGACTTCTCGTTCCATGCAATGTCACACCGTCAACGGCGTGGGCTCCCAGCGCTGGGTGGCACCAAAGTTGTCGACGACAAATGCACCGTTGCATCTTCGATTGTACGGCTTCATAACGTTGTTGAGGCAGGTTTCACAGCCACATGGCAGTTCAACACCGGTACATGTATTTGGCACGTGCTGGCTTTTTGTGCCCGCCAGCATGGCCTCTCGGTTGCCAAGGTGATGGCAACAAGTGCGGCCAAGCCGTCAAATTCGCCGCAATGGACCTGGGCAAATTTGCTCATTCCGAGATTCTCTTCTGACATCCACTTCTCCGCCTTAGCCGGAGATTTTGCGCTGCTAGTCAACCAGTTGCGCGCTGGAGCCCCGACGTCGCGCGCTGACTTCAATCTACTTGCCGAAGTCGCTGAGACAAAGAAAACGATGGCGCAATCACAACTTGAATCCATTGACGACAACAATATTCGCGACAAAGCAGGAGTAGAGCAACAGGCGCAGAATTGTGATCTTGTGTCTGCAGCCGTAGAATGCGCCAAAGATCCCATATGGTTTCAGTGCACTCGTGGGTCGCCTGTGGTTGCCAGATGCGACGTGGAAGGCGCTATAGCTTGTCTTTCTGTCGCAGAGCACGCGGTGAACACGCGATTGCCCGGCAGCCGCTTCATGCACACAATCATGAAGCAAGTGTTAATGCGCGTTGGCTCGGAGTGGTTTCACCAGGACCGCAAGCAACCTCCGTCGAATTGAGACACTTTGTTGGTGCAAAAGTCCGCGCGTGCTCACAGTGCTGCTTGGGCATCGTCGTGGACCGCAACGAAGCAGCCTTCTCAGACCCATGCAAGAGGAGCGCTCACATTGCACATTGTCTAATTTTACAATTTTATTTATTATAGTTTGTTCATTGATGATGAGTTTGTGCATCCTTGCGTTCCTGGACTGGTTCTATTCAAAATGACATGTCGACACGTGCACTGCAGGGTTTAAAACATTGCGAAAGGGTCGTCGACCGCGGCAGGTGCCGGAGCCGGGGCCGGGGCTGCAGAGATGTCACCGAAGTCAAAGTCGTTGATGTCATTAGAGCCACTCTGCTGTGCTGGAGCTGGAGCCGATGCTCCGAAGCTGGCGAGTGGGTCACTTTGCTGTGCCTGAGCGGGTCGAGCAGCACCACCGCCGCCGCGACGCCTACGGCCGCCGCCGGAGGGCGGTGGGGCCAACAGTGCCCCACCAGTGGGATTACCAAAGCTGGCGGACGGTCCAGATCGGCTGGCCGCTGAAGTTGTGCCAGATTTACGTGAAATTATGGGAGCTTTGACCGTGATGGTTCCCTTCAAGGACATGTCTTTCTGTGGACCAAAGTCCACTGGCTTTGACAGAGCATCGCGCTCCTCCGCGACACGCGTCTCCCAATCCTGGATGACGGATCGAAAGTCGAATGATTCTGCCCGATCAGCAAACCCGACTCCAATACTGGCTGTTTTCTTGCCAGCAGCAATCCGCACAACGAAGTAACGGCCCGAATCTGTGACCTTCTCCACCGTTTCCTTCGGGTTGCGCGACGACACAGGAGCAGATGCGAACAGCTTGCCACTGGCATCAACGAAATTGATTCGGCATTTATCCTCTCTGGCAATTACTTCCAAACGTCCAGTCCAGTTTGGTTCTTTCACGTTCCAATCGGCAGCACGGTACCCCGCCGAGGTACGCTTTGGAGGGATACGGTACACGAAGCATTTGGGAATGACCAGGAGGTTACGGTCGAGCTCCTCACCAGCATCGGGTTCCATGGTGCTGATCTTCCTGACCCCAATAGCCTTCAATGGATGCTTCTGCACTATTGCAACAAAAAAGTTTGGAACTCTTTGTTGTTTGCCTTCAATGCTTCTACGGCGCGTTGTTGGGCCGTGGGGGCTTGTTGATCGCCACTGCGTTCACGGTGTGTGCGTGAGCTTCGCAGTGACAGTCGACCGCGCGTCACAAGTGTAGAGTGAGATCGACACAGCTAGAGACAGACAAGACAGAAGCACGCACACGTACCACACATACACACATACACACACAACACACACACAACACACACACAACACACACACAACACACACCCATACACACAAATACGCGCATGCAAAAGGCCGAAGCAGAAGCAACAGGGGCCAAGACATCCCGATGTGCCTTGCAAGGATAGTAAACATATTTTGTTGCTGGCCCGTGATCACCACACCACGTACGTCGTCGTCATCGTCGTCGTCGTCGCCGTCCCCTTCGTCCTTACCGCCAACTTCATCAACACTCACTGTGCACACGTATTGTATCATCAAGCTCGCAAAACAAAGTGTAACAGACAACCACGCACGCACAGAGACAGACAATCAGACATCGAACGACGTCAAAGGCGTTCGCTTTGACGACTCGTCGTCAGATCCATACAGCGTCGTCATCGTCGTCATCGTCGTCGTCTTCGTTGTCGTCGTCGTCGTCGTCGTCGTCATCGAAGTTCGAAACATCGAAGTCGACTTCGTTCATTCACTGTGACGACGGAGCGGCAGAGTGACGGCCGGACTTTCTGAACTTTATCCCTCATGTGACGAACGTAATATGCGGCTGACCACGAAGGCGTTTAACTGATTGGGTAGAGGCTGTTGTATTTGTGGGTGTGAACGCTGAACATGCCCTGAAAACGACTGAAATCAGTGATAACTGAGCTATGGCTTCAGTGAATTAACCCCGAGCTAAGCAACTGATTGAGTGAGTTAGTGAGTGTGCGTGCATAAGCGTAGTATACTAACTGATTGACTAGACTGTAATTTATCTCTCAAGTGACGATCAATATTCGGTTCTGTAGGCGAAACTATCTGACTGATTGAGCACCGCTTTCCTCTCCCAAAAGCACGCCCTCGCGCCACCGCGACTTTGCCGGCGTGAAAAACTCTCTTCGTTGTATTCCCTAATGTAGATACCTTTTGTACGTCCTAACACCGCTGTATCATATCTACAACTAGTATTCCAAACATTTCGGTGTTCAATGTATTCCTGAATGTAGATATGAGTTGATATGATAGTGAAGGCGGACGTAGTATCCTGTTTTAGGATTCCATGTATATTTGCAGTGAGGTGGTGGTGGATCGGACGGAAAAAATGTGGTTTGGTTTCTTCGTCGTCGTTGTCGTTGTCGTTCGTTGTTCGTTGTCGTTTGTTCGTCGTCGTTGTCATCGTCGTTGACGGCGGCGTCGGCGTCTCTGCTGGTGCTCGGCACACACCGCTCCTTGAAGCTACGACGTCGTGAGTCGCGACTGTACGCGTCGGGGTACACCGATAAATCCTGGAAAAATTCCGATTGATGGCGCGGCTTCGCCAGCCTGGAGTGGTAAGAAACAAATTGCCGATCATCGGCACACCGGGGCGTCGCGGCGGGCGCGGCGTGAGTGAAGAACCACTAGCTTGAGGGTAAGAGCGGCTGTGTGGCTTTGGGCGTTGGAGTGTACAACAGGTATGCAAGACCGCGGTTGTGTTGAGTAAAGAATTGTCGAGCCCGTGGACTTCGGCTTCAGTGAACTTTCGAGAAATTTTGTTGTTGCTGTTGCTGGCATTTTGAACCTGTCGCTAGAGAAGGTACTGGACGAGCACACGGTTATCGTTAGCGAGCACGATGAAGCCCATCTCTCTTTTAGAGACAACGCAGAAGCGCCATATGCTGGTAGAGCTGAAGAATGGGGAGACATACAACGGAGTTTTGGTCAGCTGTGATAACTGGATGAACATCAACCTGCGTGACGCAATTTGCACGTCGCGGACTGGAGACCGCTTCTGGCGGATCACTGAGTGTTACATTCAGGGGCAAACCATCAAGTACCTCAGAATTCCAGAAGAAGTCATCGACCTTGTGGCTGATTACGAGGCAAAGAAGCAGGCTGAGTGGCAGGAACGCGCGAAAGCACGAGAAGAATCCGGTCGTGGGCGCGGTCGTGGAAGGGGGCGCGGCAGAGGGCGCGGCAGAGGGCGCGGGCGTGGCAGGGGACGGTCGTGAACCCATCTGGTCTCCGCTCATTAGTTTAGCATTAGACGAAGACCGGGGTCTCCGCTCTTTCTTTCCTGCGACTACTGTATATTGTTATATAATCTTTTTTGTGTGTCAGGCGTGACAGGAACGGCTGTCGTTGAACAATACCCTACTGCGTGACTTGTCGTTGACAGTCGGTAATTGCTTATCTCTGGTTGTGGAGTCAACTATCGATTCAGCCAAGGCATCAACTGAAACTTTGGCCGTGACCTCTGCTTGTTGGATGATGTCGACCCAGATCCACGAGTCGAGCCAGCAGTACCCGGCCTACTCGTTGGAGTGTGAGGGGAGTGTGTTTCTTTGGCAGTTTGAGCTTGTGCCGGCGCTGGCATCGAAGGGGGAAGGTCCAGCCGCACGACTACGTTGTGCAAGGGGTCCTGCCGGAAAGCTCCGTGACGCGAGCTTCCACTCGAACTATCCTTGATCCATTTTCCTTCACACATTGGCGCACGACATCAGCAACTTTGCTGCGAAACTTGAACATAATGCACACCGACGCTCACCTCTCGCTTTTTCTCGCTGAACGCTTAGTGTCGACAGTTTTGGTTCCTTGCGCGCCGTGATGAGCAGATGAGCCAATGCGGCGGCGAACTTGCGTTTCACCTTCAGCCGGAACCACAATGTCACCGCCGTCGACGCGTACAAAACACAACACATCGCAACCGCAAGCACAACGCAAGAACAAGGTAGTAGTACTCACTTGTGAAATACGAAAACAGGTGGCACCGGGGTTGTTGTCCGGCTGGACTGGATCTCGTATCATGAGCCCAGCACTGTGCATGGAATGTGTGCCAGCAGATTGGTTGAAGCCCATCGGAGCAGCGGACACGCCAGGTGTATTGGGTTGCGGGATGTGCAAGAAGAACTCCTCATTTTGACCCCTCGGGGTGTGCCGATGCTGCGCGCGCCCTGCGTTCCCACTTCCAGCAATGGAGTTCAACATGGTTGGCGGGGCTTCCACAAATACAACGCTGCGAGTGGGATCAAATTCGTCACCGAAAACCTGGACCCAGTTCACGTGGCACGATGAAACTGTTGATACTGCATCGCATAGCATTCCAAACGCCACTATACCTGGCACACTCCCATAAACTGCACTCCCAGATTGAGTCGGGTTTTGCCATTTGGCCCGCTGTTGTCAGCGTATTGACCATCGTAGTCACGTAGATTTCTCCTTTGCAGCCATGACGTCACCATAAGAACGAGAGCGTACGAGGCCTGCGTTGAGTTTCAGATGCGTCACGTTTAGCATTTGTCGCGGCACGAATGTTTGCGCAACATGTATCGAGATTATTCCGTACCAATCCGCCATAGAATGGATCATTCAAACGATCGGCCGCCAACATTTTCTTGAGAGTCAACACCAATGGCCGCAAAGCTGGGTGCTTCACCTACAACACGAACTTGCTTAGTCGGGGATTTCATGTTGTCGTAATCTCACTTTTTTTTTAGAAGTCCTACCTGCATGGCTTGAATGAACGACGCTGTTGCAAGGCTCGATGACGCAATATTGTCTCCGAATGTAATGTCAACATTGTACGCTCTGGCCTGATTTTCCACCGCTTCGGCATCACTTTCAGGCCCCACAAGGATGCAGGCCTTGAGGACGGCAACCTGAACAGTCGAGCGCAGGTATGACAGTTGCAAGAGGACTGCGCAACATTAAAACACACGAACAACTTGCCTTCGCGTCAATTGCGGAGCACCACTGTACTTTATCAGGAAATTTTTGAGTCAACTGGTCCCGCAGGCGTTGGAGACAATCAATGGCCAAATTACATGGCAAGCTGGGGTCGTCACCTACTTCCGCTTCAGCTGCTGAGTGCGCCAAGTCTCTACTTTCAAGAATGTTGCCAATCACGAAGTCAACATCACTGGACGGCAATGCCAAGTTGACGCGGCGGGAGCCAGTCAAATGCACTTTGGCCGCGGGCCACAGTCCCATGCATGCCTGCTGGACAAGTCCTTGAATGTAGACTATGTCCTCCGCCTAAGTATCGTATCATACTTGAGTACGTGTCCATGACAACAATGGCGGAGTACGTGTTACCCCACCTGTGATTCGATTGCAGATTGGCATTCAACATCATAGGCGCGAATCTCAGCATCCAAATTCTTCTGCATGACAGCAATTTTTTGTGACAAAGCCGGGGGCGCTGGCCGGTGACCGTCAGCTTGAGTCGCTTCCTGTTCACCCATTCTTCGTTTTCTCTCAACTTCAAATGCCTCTTTCACCCATTTGTGGCTTTCCTCGCGCTCCTGTGTCAACGCAGCCAGTTGCACGCCGGTCACCGAAATAAAGTGGGAGTTGAAGCATGTCAATACAACTCACTTTAATCTCCTTGGATCGAGTAAAATCGATTCGAAACTCGCACTGCTCCACATGTTTCGGTAAATCTCGAATTTCGCCGCTGTGGCGACATCCATACGAGCTGAACACGCACATTACTTCGTAATTCAGTTGTAGTTGCGCATGACCACTGTCGTCAACTTCATCTTTGTCTTGCTCCGCTGTCTCTTCTTTGTGGTCTTTTGTTGCGGCATCGCTCTTCGGAGGCGACTGTGACGCTGGCTTAAACGTGCACTTCTCAACATGCTGTTTCACTTCGGCCCAGTTGCCAGCAACTCGACATCCACGAGATTGGTTTGGACACAGAACCTGCATCAACGGCACAGTTTAAGCGGAGCGATGGCACGACGTATTCCAGTTTATTGGCTTAACCTGATACTGTTGCTCCAGGTCCCTGTTGTTGACAACATCGCCATTACTCCAACCGTACTTGCATTCCTTGAAATGCTCGTTTAATTCCCGAAGCTTGCACATAAATTCACAGCCAGGATTGGGGCAAACCACCGTGTAATTTTTTTCCGATGTGAATAAATTTGGTGCAACCTGCTCCAAGGTGCTAATGTTGTCGACGGTGCCGAATTCGCAAGTGGCGAAATGGTCCTGCAACTCATCACGTGCACATTCGAAAGTGCAGCCAGGATTCGGGCAGCAGCGATAGTGTGGTCCCAATCCTGCATCGGCCCCTGTTCATCAAACGCGCAAGTCATGGGCTATCAGTGGCGCAATTCTTCAGACACCATTCAAACCAACATGAACTCCACCTGGACTGTCAATTCCGGGAATTTTGTCTCTAGTGTAGTACTCTTCAATGCGTCTTTCTTGCTCAATCTTCTCAGCCAGCAGAACTGCAACAGCAAGTGAAGGAACACCACATCGACACAAGTGAGCTCACTGCACACAGTTGGCGCTTCCGCTCTGGTGGCCGCGTACCGGCTTGCTTGACGCGTGCCATCATCCACAAGTCAGTGACAAAGCTCCAATCAGGATAGTAAACGTCATCTGACCCATCAACTGGCGTGTCGACTGGACTTTTGCTGCCAACGTTGCCTTGTGGTGGCGATAGTCGCTCATTGGGAGTTGTCGCGCGCTCTTTGGCGCTAGTATGGGCCAGTGGGGATATTGGAGTTGTGTAAGACGTGCCCCACTGTGCACCTGACTTGTCTCCGTAGTATGCAAGACCAGACGTTGCTGCCGGCATGAACTGGGTCGGAGCATATAACTTGGGTGACGCCTTCACATTGTCACTCCATTGAGCTGCCAGGCCAGAGAGCCCACCACCAATGGGAGTGGACGCGGCAATGACTCCAGACGCTGCAACCGATGCGTATGATGCGGAGCTATTCTTGGACACCTGAAAGAAAAACGTACACGCAGATTAGTCAATGTGAGTTACAGCTCAACGAGCCATAAATACGAACCATAGTTGCCCCAGATTTTTGTGTCGAAGCGGAACGATTCGATGCACTATCAGCGTCACCTTCGCCCTTTGAGCCTTGGTGCAAGTTTTGCATCTTGACACGTTGGCGGTGTTGCAGCTGCACTTGCATGCGTTTGTCGTTTTCTTGGTGTTGCTTCCACTGCACACGGTAAAAATCCATCGGTAACTTCTTTTTGACTTTACGAAACGCCGCCTGGCAGAATCAACACAATTCAAACTATCAAGCTCCATACTCAGTACGACGTCATTGTTGTTGGCATGTGCGTGTGCTGCGAACCGGCAGTTGGAGAGAAATGCCTTGATTCTTGCTGACATATCGAATCACACGGTCCTTGTTCAGGCGGCTTAAAACGTTTTTGACCACCTGTACAGCAACGTCAATGAATATCAAGTGCAATGCCACGGCAAAGATTGACCAAAGAACTGTCATTGACTTACCTTTGGCTTCACCAGCCACGGAAACTTGCGACAGAATATGTCGGAGAGCTTTGACCTCTCGATAACAAAACGCTTGGCGGAACTTTCAGTCTTCGTGTCCGAAGAAGTCTCCTCAGCAACTGTGTTGAACGATTGTTCCAGTGCCGCCATGTGTTCTCTGATGATACCCAATACGGCCCGACGGCACGCGGCATGATACGTTTTCTGTTGGGACGTTGCTGCACTGGCCGGCGAGTTCGGCGCTGTCTGCTCTTTGCATTTCAAGCGAGACTTCCTTCTCTTTTGAGGGTGCTGCTTTTCCTTTGGAATTTGTGGAAAATCTGTGTCGAGGTTTAGGTGGGTGCCGTCGTTGGTGCCACCGCGTGCAGTTCCACGCTCACGCACAGTGCGTCGAGCATTTGGCTGCGCTGACGACTCCCACAACTTCATCCCCTCGACTCGGCCGTAGTATGACACAAACTCATTTTTTGAGTACCATTTCCCATTGCGAGCGTCGCGCCGCTTTTCGGTCTTTCTCACAGGTTTGCGAGAAGGGTTCTTTGTTGGAATGAATTCCGGGGCGTTCGGATTGCTCAGAGGGCGGGAACGTACTGTCGAGATCTTCTCGCCGCCGCGCTTGGTGTGAGGGTCGTGCGGAATGGAAATCTTGACAGCTGCCGGATTCTGCTCCCATGGCTGACGCCTCGACCCCGCGCTGGCTTCCACGTCCATCTACGGTGTCGATTCACCGTGTGTATGGCTGTTACATTCCGTGCGACGGTGATCGGCGTTCAAATGCCTATATTCTGTTTGAGGATATATTTTAACTCAATTTTCAACAGCAAGTGACTTTCATTCCTACAATACACAACGTGCAGTACGTAGTCACCCAAACGCTACCGCCGTCGTCTGAACATCCCACGCGTGTACTCCGTCACAGACGTACTCTTCTCTGTACCTCTGACTCCACAAATAGGTTCTCACGGCATTCCACATGCGTCCGTCGTGTCACATGATCCCTCTTCATCACTCGCTTCGCCAGCTGCATCACGTTTCGTGTCGTGTCGTCGTGCACACCAACAACAAGTCACCAGTCCACCAGCAAGTACGCCTAAATCCCCACAGCGACGCAGCACGACACGAAGTCACGCAACGCGGGCACGCCAACAGCGAACGACCCACGCAACACGCCGCTCGCGCGTGTTGAACGAGGAACGAGCGTGTTGCGCGCTCTCCTTCTTGGCGCGACGCCGCAACGCCGACAACAACGACGCCGACAACAGCAGCATCAACCAAACCCAACCACCAAAACACACACACAACATCACACAATCCCGATTGTAGATATTATCATTTTCAGTGGATTAGTGTGTCGGAAGGTAGTTTCCGCATATGACATAAATCGAATTGTTGCTGTTTTGGTTTGGTTTTCGCTGTTTCGTCCTGCTGTCTGCGACTGACTGACTGACTGACTGACTGCTTGCTCGCCGTTCTTTCACTGCGACGGGAGAGTTTTTCGTTTTCAGGGGCTCCTCAAATGAAAGTTTTGATGATTAAATGTAGTACTTCTAGTACGACGTCTTTCAGCTACTATTCTTAACAGCACCAAAACAACTTCGTACTTTTAGTAGTACCGGTGTTTAGTCGACGTCCATTCGGAGCTATTTTAACTATACAGTTTACTTTTACGGCGTTTACCCAAAGACTCCCAGTGTTGAAATTGTGGTCAGCTGACATTCTTCTCGTGGTCAACTCACAACACAACATGGTCCACTGTCCACTGTCAGTGGGCCTGTGGCGTAAGCCACCCCTGCACTACCTACCCCGTAGTGCACCGGCACTCACAGTCACTCACTCACTCACTGTCACTCACAGTCACTCACAGTCACTCACAGTCACTCACTCACTCGCCCACACTCAGTCACTCACTCACTGCGTAGCGTCACTCGCAGTCACTCCCACTGCCCCACTGTTCTCCCACTCACTCACTGTCACTCACTGTCAGTCGTTCGTTCGTTCGTTCGTCGTTCGTCGTTCGTCGTTCGTCGTTCGTCGTTCGTCGTTCGTCGTTCGTCGTTCGT
>ENA-OWNT01004146-OWNT01004146.1-seawater-metagenome-genome-assembly--contig:-NODE-4146-length-12991-cov-4.514480_pt1 | contig 12991 bp, 17 predicted proteins | sample MGYA00238136_ERZ651165 | MGnify/ENA primary metagenome ERZ651165 (study PRJEB26861, sample SAMN08777766) | seawater metagenome | isolation source: coastal seawater | place: USA: Florida | collected... | reverse complement strand
AAAGAAGAAATTAAGCAAAAAGCGTCCGTCAGTGTCTGCACCTTGTTCTGTGTGTGACCTATACTCCCCGACTTTTGTTTGTTGGTTTGTTGGTCTGTTTTGTCTTTTTGTCTGTCAGCAACAGCCACACGCCCGCAGATCGCGAACACTACCTGCCGCTGCCCGCTTAACAAACTTTTTTTAGCAGTCATGCCCGATTTAACGAAAGTGGCGGAGACAGCAACAATGTTCACCAGGACTCTCAATGCCCTTATTGCGCACCGCAAACTGAGCGCCATCACGCGGTGTTGCATTGGTGTTTCGCCAGCCGGCCCTTTAGCTACCGAGGGCTGCTACACCACATCCAACCAAGGAACCGCAGTCGACGAATGTATTGCGCAGTGGCGTACAAACCAAAAGAAAACGAAACGCTCCCGCAAAGGTGATACCAATGTTCATGATGTAAAGGAGGCTCTCAAGAATCTGCGGTTGAACAAACAGTGCCAGAATCGAAAAGTCAAATTTCTTGAAACTCCGCTCTATTCTTCGACAGTATTTGTCGTCATTGTGGAGTACAATAAGAAACAGAGCAACGCTATGGACAATGCTTGGCCCGACCTAGAACTTGAGATCGATCAAATTCCAGCCGCAGGCGCCGGAGGCGGTGCCGGTGCGCGCCGGTGCGCCGTGCAACGCTTGCTGTCAAAAGCGAAATTCCCTAAGAATACCTTCACGCAGGCCTGCTTGTTGAGCGCGACAACATACGAAGGCGAAGTTCTCCATGGCACGCTCGTTCCAGACACCTCGGCAGTGAAGAAAACTACTATTGTGGCGTTCGCCGAGCCGCCGTATTTAGCGGAAACGAAAGCAGCTCGCAAGTTGCTCGAGATGAGTTCAGATGCCCTGGCGTTGACCACTACTGCCGCAGGTAAACTGAATAAGCTTGTACGACTGAATGAGCCAAAGCCAGATACAACTGCTGTGCGCTTCGTGAATCAGCTGCAGTGGGAATTGAAAATCGGTACAACGATTCGGTACACGATCTCGGCAAACACTGTCGCCGTGCCGGCGCCTAAAATTTCGAAGACGGAATTGTCTGCTCGCCTGACTTCCACATTTGGCCAAACGTGCGACAAAAATGCCATTTGGGACATTGTCGAGGCCGCCATTAAACAGCACCACGGGACAATGGTTGTGATCAGCGATCACGCTGCTAAAGAAGCCGAGCGGTTGGGTTCACAGTCAACGCGTCTGTGCAATCCTATGTATGTACTCGTGTCGCTACTTGACGTGCTGTTGAAATTCTTTGCCATGAATGTGTTGGTGTTCAACAACATCTTCTCGCCGCATTGATTGACCACTTGTACGTGTGTGCAGCAAGATTCGCGCCGAGCATATTGACGCTGTCACTTCAATTGATGGGGCATTTCTTGTTGATAGAAAAGGGAAGTGTCACGCCCTCGGCGTGATTCTAGATGGTATGTTGTCACTGCGCATCTGCACGTGGGTAGCCCCGATTCTGCGCGCATTTTATTTACGCTTGGGTACGTGATACGTCAAAAGGGCAAGCCACGAAGTTCGGGTCGCGGGCACGCGGCGCCCGCTACAACAGCGGTGTGCGGTATGAGAGTCTTGCGACGAGCCAGAAACAGAAGTGCCTCGTGGTGATTGTGTCAGAGGACGGTTATGTAGACATTAGACCGGATCCAGTGGAGTCGAAGCCGAAGAAGGTTTGTTCATTGTGTGGAACAACAATGTCGTGGTGTAATACTGGCGTTGACGGTGTCTTCCCCAACGTTGTGCTCAGCGCAAGCGCACTCGCGCTAGCGGCGGTGGTGCGAAATGAATTGGTGTCAGAGGTAGGAGTACCCGGCCAGCATCTATGGCGTCGTCTACGACATATTATTTTGTTGGGAACGGCTTAGAGCGCTGTATTTTGACCGCACGAGACATGGCAGTTATAGTGGTGATGGACGTTGTAAATAAGCACATCCTTCAAACAGCTCGCGCCCACGAACTATCATCTAGCGAGTAAAGTGCATGCACAGCACACGCACTGCGGACAAATTGAGCTCCCATTCTCGCGAAGATCTCATTTTATATGGTTCCGAGCGTCAATCGTAATTATCACAATCGATTAGTCGTGCTGATGTGCTGGTGTGTGTTTTTCGCGAGTGGCAGTCCGTCGTTTTGCGTCGATAACATCATCGTTTGCTCTGACGACGAGAAGACACGGCTCCGGTGAATGTTCCATGTACGACTGAGACCGCGTAATCAGTAGACTAGATCTATCTCAGTAACAGTGTTGAAAAGCAAAACCGGCATAAGGCGAGCTGCGTGGCCGCCTCACATTACGCGGATGAAGTCTTGTTTCGGGAGAGCTCTTGCACCCAAGCCTTTTGACCTCCGGAGTCCAATTGAAGTTTGCGGCAGTATTCCACGGCAAAGCACTCAAACGAACGGCCAGCAACCGTCTTCGACACCTCCTTCCTGCGATCGTCAACGCGTTGGTTCGTTTTCAGCAAGGTGGTCGGAAAGTCAGCTAGTTACGCGAAAATTGGGGCTGCAAGGGAAATACGATGTTGGCCCCTACTTCGGTGGCTTCGCGAACGCGTTGCGCCAGCTGTTTTGGTCGCTGTATACATTCTCCTCCAACTTGTGGTCAAAATAGCTAGACAAGATCAAAGAAACAATGAAACAAAGAAACGGACCAAACAATCAACATTGTGAGAGGTCTCGACACACAGACGGCGGCGAGAAGACGACAGCTAACAAATACAAACGCGCGCATATTCACTTACGACATTGCGTTGGCGTAGTAGGTGCCGTAATATTCCGCGTAGAAATCACTTTTGTCGGAACAAAACATCCACAGACGCAGCGTAAGCATCGTTGAATGAATATCCATTGACGCTAGACAAGCGCAACGTTGCCGGCCCACCTACCTGTAGTAGTCGCTATAGTAGTTCGTGTAGTATTGCGACGCCGCAGAGTATTGACACTCGCTGCAATGTTGGCGATGGTGGAAACACATGTTGCACAGGCGATCCTGTAGCGGCGCACAAAGGACATAACAACAACACGCGAAGTCAGCTCGTTGCTCAACTAACTTCAACACCAGATTCTTCCAACTTGGCCCGCACACCTGTTGCGACGTGTGGGACAGCGCCATCGACAGCGTAGGAACAAGCGCGTGTGTCACGACGCGAGTGATGCGCTGCGTCACCACTGGCGGCAGGCTTTGGGCAAGCGACTCCGGCAGCAATTGTTCCAACTGGTGTGGTTATTAGTTCGGTTGCATGAAGAGGAGATCAAACAAAGACGCGTAAGCCGAGGCCGTCGCTGCGGAACGCAGTGGTCGAACCGAACCTGCGCGGGGATGGCTCGGGTAAGCGATTCGAGGATCGAGCTTTGCAGCTCCGGCAGCACGCGCGTGTGCACCTCCGCAGAAATCCGAGGACCTAGCACGTTGCAGAACAACATGATATTACGGCACACACACACACACACATCACGACAGTTGCAGTCGACCGGCCGGAAAACATACCGAGCTTCATTGTCAAAGACGACGTCAAGGTGTCCGTGAGCGTTCTTGACAGTGACGCCGTGAGCAGGTTCGTTAAGTTGTACCGCAGCGACCGCGACAACCGGTCGATCTGTGCGACAAACACATACATTCACAAAAAGAGACCGCGCGGAAGGTCAGCCGCGCAAGTTCGTGCATTGCCGCAACAAAGAGCGAGACACGTTTGACGCACCACGGGGAGTGGCACAATGCCATCGACATCGTGACCACTGACGTCTCCAATTGTTAACGCAGCCTACGAGCAATTCAATCATGCACATTTGCAGCGACACATCTGAGCGTTGCGGAGAAAACACAATGTGGCGACAACATCGGCGGGGGAGTAGCAAGCACACCTGCGGCATGATCTGACTCGTGATAGGATCCATCACGGGGGGCATGAGCAGCGAGATCAGAGCTTTAATGATCTTCATCGCCATCGGAAATTGTGCTGCAACAGCAAAGGCCACACACAGACAAGAAAAGGTTGTGAGCAACGAAAGAAAGCATGATGGGCTCGAGGTCTGGGAAGTTGTGACGGCAATGACTGCGACACACACCGTGTCTTCCACGCTGTTTGGTGTCTGCTTCGAGAAATACATTCTCGTGGTGCGCGCGCAAGTCCTTGACCACCTCTTGGTGCAGTGTGCCGTTCTGCAATCTACATTTTCGCAACCCGCAGCACCAAACAGCCGATGATACCTCGGACAACGACACTGTCGAGCATCAAATGCACAAGCGCACCCGCAATAGTTTGGCATCGGCGGCACCACCGGCGACCACGATCGCGCAATGTCCGGGTACTTGTTCTGTCAACATGGACACAGCAGTTTTTGTCAGGAGCGGGCTACGGTCCGCAATGGCGCTGCTGCCGCTGAAATGCAAGCGTCAAACAAGTTTAGGACCCACCAAATGATGATTGCTTGCACTCGACCTAGCTGCGGGGTTCCTTGTGAGACCCTGGACACGTAAGACAGTTCGTTCAAGGTTGGACTTCACGGTTCGTCGCATCAGCTGGGCATGCGTACATGGATGTGCACTGAGTTGATGCGGCGCACAAGCGTGGCATTGGAGCAACCAGCACTTCGTTTGTCATCCCAGCAGGATCGATGAAGCAGACCCAACGTCCCTTCAAGCACCGTTGGCAACGTGTTCGGCCGCCGCACAACCACTTGTCCGGGAGGCCATTGCGTCTGCTCGGCCGCCCTCAACAGACGAGGTCGGCATTGCTGTTGCAGCTACAGCGCAAAACATGGCACGTGCATCCATCAACAAGGGAGCCGCGCAGCGAATTACAACAGCGCGGTGGGACACTCACCATCTGCGAAAACAATGATGGGAGCGACATTGATCCCTTGTAGTAGGCCGACTCGTTGGCGAGGGCCGGAGCGAGCAGTGGATTCACCACAAAGACGTCGCCGTGCGGTGTGGTGGCACTGGACACTTTGTCGGCGGCATCGTACTTGCTTCTTGCAGTGTTGTTGCGACCTTGATGACCACTGCGGAGCGCAAGAACGAGTGATAGCACCAAGTCGTTGCTGCCCTTAGAATTTGCGGTATCCGCCGCAGCACTGAGGACCTTGTGCAGCGCCGATGACCTCCGTTGCGGGGGAACTGCAGCATCAGGTCGGGCTCTCGCGAGCGGTTCCAAGCCCCATGACAGGTGCGCAGCGAGCCCAGGAAAGAAAGCCGAGTCTGCGTCACCCACTGCAACACAAAGTAGAAAAGCATCACAAATAAGAACTAATCGTGAAAGACAATGCGGCCATGTAGCATGCGATCGCTGCTCGCGTGCGTGCACACACACACAATCACGCACCGCCCGAATGCCAAAGCGAATGCACTTGCGCGACAACTTCCGATCCTTGGGTGCTTCCGTCTTCCCGCGACGAGTTCGAGCACTCCAGAACGACTAGGTTCCGCAGTTTCTCGGCGTCGGCGTCCGTGAAGTTGACGCCGTGGTGGTCGGCGCGATGCAACCGTGCATCTCCCACGAAAGGAATTCGGATGAGGGCCACGAGTATGTAGGACATGGCTTTGTCCGCGTGGCCAAGAGCGACCTCGTCGACGTGCACGTCGCTGAGGGACCGCAGCTCGACGAGCTCAAACGTGGGTTTCGAAGGCGACCGGAGGGCGTCCAGCACGTGCGGAGCAACATCTCGATGAGAGTATTGCACCGCATTCGCGGCCAGCACAAGAATCAACAGAAACGACCGCAGGATCGCCTCGACACGCATCGTGCGCCACGAAGTCAGCGCAAGTTCACGAGAGAGTCACTCATAGCGGCAGGCATGGTGCCACTGGTCACAACACCCATGATGCCGGACACCGCATTGTTCGTGGAGTAATATGCACTCTCCACCTGCACTCTCCATCTCTCGAGGACGGCTTCATAGCGTCGCGACGCGCACAAAAATCATCAGGGGATCGAGAAGCAATTCTTTGCTGGTACAAATAGCACCCATACAACAATACGTGCGTCTATCCGTCAGTGTTACGATCAATGGGCCGGGTCACACGTGGCTCCCGAGCTTTGCTGCCGGTCATCCAACAATGACTCATAAGTAATTCCCCTGTCTACCAAACCATCCCTTCATCGATCACCCTTTCAGTCCGAGACATTCCCTATGGCACCAACCAACTCGCAAGCTAACTCAAACTAAACAGCGGACGAGCGAACACGAAGGAACCAAGGAACAAACGAACAAAGTCGACCCTGTTGCCGTCGTCGCCCCGCCGCTACCGTCATCGTATTCGCATCTGTCATTGTTGTCTTGGTGTCGTCGTCAGCTTCGTCGTTGTCAGTGATGTTGATGCCGTTGTCGTTGTCGTTGTCGTTGTCGTTGTCTGTTGAGGTTGATGAGTTGGTTGGTTGGTTAATTGATACTGTACGGCCCTTGCTCCTGTGATGAACTGTGCAATAGTGTGAGTGGCTGGCTGCTGGAGTGTTGCGTTCACGGGGCTGTCGTGTTGGTGGGTTGTTACGTTGACGGGCGTTTGCGATGCTGCATGAATGAAAGACGTCTACCGTCATCGTGGAACGGCTGTGTGGTCCGCTGTCTGTGCTCTGTTTCACACACAGGCTTTGAACTGTCATCAGCAGCTGACCCTTACGCGAAGCGCATCACTAGTGAGGTGCAAGCCAAGAAAGGGAGAGCGACGACGAGAATGCACGCATGGAGGACAACAGAGGCTTTGGTGACAGAAACACTTGCCCACATGGAACACATATCGAGCACGTCATGGTCCAACTTAATTAAGTTTGAGTGGTACGCGTTGAACGCATAAAGAGTTAATAACAAAAAAAAGGTTACTCCGGATTCTGGCTGAATTCAGAGATCCGAGCGCAATGGCGCATCGGCAGCAGCCTCCACGAAGTCGTGCGCACGTTGAATCCCGGCATCCCATGCTGGACACGCTGGCGCGTCCAGTGTTCACTTTCAGCCGCCGTGCCAACACGGAGGAAGACATCCACCATTCGCGCAAGCACGCCAAGTATGGTCTGAAGCGACCCCCTGCAGCTGGATGGAACAACTTTCGGTTTGCTGACCCTCGAGAGCACCATCCTATCGCGTGGAAGCAGGTGGCGCTTTTGAATCTGGACCAACTGGCGCAGCAACGCGACGTCCGATGCTTGCAGAGGTCCTTGCACGAGACGGCGTATGGCACGGTCCGCGCGGCGGACCTGCAAGTCGTGTCGGACGACACCATAGCGAAGTATATCCGCTTGTGCCAGCTCACCATCCAGTACTTACTTCACCGCAACAATGCCGTCGACGAGCTTGCTGCCAAGCTGGGCAAAATTGCCGCAGCCGCCAAGAAGAAAGTGCGACATGTGAGTGACTCTCCTGTCTGTCATGTTCCTCCATCACCTTCCTTGTCACGTTCGCGTGCTGTCCCTGGTGTGGTGCACTGACATACTGTGGTCTGATGTTTCGTAATTCTTCGTTCGCAATATTGCGGCTCGCAGTCATCGAATGCTGCACTGGCAGCCGAGCGCGATGCAGCTCGAGCCAAACTGAAGCGAGAGCAGCAGTTCAATGCGTTTTACAAAAAGATTCTAAGATCCAAGCGAGTTGATGTCGATGCGCTAGGGGATGCACTTTCAGTCCACTCATCGGAGCGAAACCGCGAAGAGAACCAGCACATCCAGGAGCATGCGGCAAAATACTTCAGCAGCAAGAAGAAGACTGTCTTCGCCGCAATTAGCGCCGCCCTTCGTCAGCACCAAACATCAAGTGCTGAGAGGGTGGAGGGTGCCGCCGACCTCATTTTGCATCGTTCCGAAGAACTCCGGAAAGCTCACGTGGTAATGAGGAGATAACCGTGCCAGTGTGTTTGTTCTTACTCGCATTAACACTTTGCTCGCTGTCGTCTGCGTCCCGGTGTACAGATGGAACTGCGCAGTGTTCACGAAACGTACGAGAGAGACATCACAACACTTGTTTCCGACTTCCGGCTGCAACAACTGGTTCGTTGCTGCTGCGTTGTTGCCGACAAGTGTTTCGGAACGCCCAGGGTTCTCATGTGTCGGTCCACTTGCACGTTAGGCTCGAGTCCTTCGCATGCGAGCAAGTGCACAGTTGCGAAATGCGCTTTCGAAGTGGAAGTTCTACACCACACGATGCGCTCACGATGAGTAAGACATTCACGCCACAGACCCTACCGCCCACTTTTCTGTCGTTTTTCACTGGCCTTTTTTGGATTTGTCCTTGGGTTGGTATGTGCACAGACTGATCATCAACGACAAAATCCTCAGAGACCGGCTTCGCGCTGCTGAAATGGTTTGCATTTCCGTGGTGGTCGACCGCTGCCACCCTGAATAGTGCTGAGAGTGGTGTTGTGTGGCAGGAACGGCAGAGATCCATCGAGGAGCTGCAACGATACCGCGACAGACCTGTACCAGAGACCAGTATTCCTCAAGCGTGCGTTGTTGTCACTGCGCTCCGCATTTTTCTCTTTTTGCTTCTAGCATGTGCTCAGCTCGCTTGTTCGTACGCCAGACAACCGATTAAGACTGAAGACGACAACAAAGTCGCCGTTCCAGCGAGCATCCAACTTGGTGGAATCGACGCGTTTTTGAAGCGCGTGGAACGACTGCACACAGCTGTGAGCAACGACAATAACTCAGCACAGGGCATCGACAAAGCTGACGGTCAAGCTCAACTTGCAGAGGATGCTGTGGCTCGCAACAATGCGACTCGGCAGGCAAACGAGGCCTTGAAGCAAATTATGGATGAATACTGCATCGCCACCCACCAGAGTGCAAAGAGCTCAACGAAGGCCAAGGTCAGCCAAAGGGACACCCTCGGCGCCGACAATCGACCAGCCGGCGTGCTTCGCGGCGCGACCGACCCGAGTTTATCGACCGATCCCACTGCGCCAGCGGATGCCTCCTCATCGAACAGAGAGATTGGGCTGCCGTCACGAACCTCGGGCAGACCGCCCACCACAGGTGTCCGAGGCATCTCACCACTCACCAGCTTCCCTTCGATTGGAAGCGGCACAGATGTTGACGACGCGACCGCACGATCAACGTCTCGACCGATGTCCTCCAGAACTCTCCCGCGGACTCTTACAGGTAATTTTTTCGTCAATCGCAACCCCGGGCATTCCTCGCGCTTCTGTCTGTGGACGAGGCGATATGACCTGATATTGCGCGTATGTCTGTGTGTCTGTGTCGATGCTCATTGTCCAATTGTTTCGGCAGGGGCATCCCCAAAAGTAGACCACAATCAGAGCAGCGACAATAGCGATTTCAACGCCACGTTCACTTCCGCGGCATTAACTCCACTCATGAACGCAGCTGTAACGCCCATGGCCGGATTAGATGGACCCCCTGCGCACAACTTGGGCGACATGTTGGAGCGCTTCAAGCGGCAACAGGTACGTGTGTGGGTCCATGCGCTGTGGGATTGCCATTGTGGTAGCAAGCGCACGTCACGCGTGCCCTCTTGCCGTTCAGGAGCCCGATGCAGCATCCGGCGCACTCATTACTCCGGAACAGTCACAGAAATCGTCATCTTCCTCTTCCTCCGGCAAAAAGACCGACTGGTCTCAGCTGTCGTCTCAATCGAGTATCGGGGAATTGTCCTTGGACAAGACTGCAGCAACAAACATCACGATGGCCACCGCTGGTAGTGCCGATGGCAGGTTCCGCCAGGTGCGTCATATTTTTTTGTGGTGGTTCAGATTGTAGGGCACTGCACTTGGCACCTCGCAATTCAAACGCTGTGCTGTTGTAAGGTTTTACGAGGCATTTTGTCGGGAGAGCCGAACAGCGCAACATGAACTGGGACGCACACAAAACTCTGCTTGCCCACCCGCCACGCAACTGTGCTCACTCACTGTTGCCCACCATTTGCTCGGGTGGCCCAGTCAAATGCACGATCGCGCACACGCACGCGACCACGCTGGATTGCAAGTCACTGCTCTCACTCACGCACACCTGCAAGCACCACGCACGCACGCACGCACGCACGCAAAGCCTGAACGGACAAATCGACTGGAGCTTGAATGAATTTTCTAACTAACATATAAATATATTATACATGCATTTCGCTGTGGCGGCTTGGCAAGGAACCGTGTGAGCGACTTCCTCCAGTCGGCCTCACCGCGAGAGCTGCCGCATCAAACAAGGCCAACACCGACTAATAGCACTGGCCAATGCAACAGCGACACCGCTAAAGTCGCTCCATTTTGGAGAAGTTGCCTCCTCCCACTGCGGCACGGACTTTGGCTAACGCTTCTGCTTGCTTTTGTGCATCGCTCTTTTTGGATACTAGCATCCTCTTCAAGAGCTTCTTGTAAGACGGTTTCTTTCTCTTCTTCTTTGGTTTCGAGACGGCGTGCGCCGTCCGAACGCTGTTGTTGTGCGCGGTTGGCGTCCCAGATTTACGTTCCTCGTCACAGTCATCGTTGGCGCGGTCTTCCTCGCCGCATCGAAGGTCAGAGGCTTTCCGCTTCCTTCGCGAAGGCGCGGGCCGCGGAGCCGAGGAGGGGCGGCCTTCGTGCGGCGGCTGCAACGCGCAGTCTATGTTGCCCAGGCTGGCGTCCTGCCGACGAAGTTGTTGCCTGAGGCTGAATTGTCTTTGCTGCATGCGCTGAATCTCGTGTTGGAAGTCACACCCTTCGTCGCTCTGCTGCACGCAATCGGGTTCAAGCTGCGAGCATTGCTCGCTATACAAGAGGGAGCAGACCGGCGGAGAGGTCGTCATCATTCGGTTGAGCGTTGCGGGAGGGGTGAGGGCGGGGTCGGGACCTAAGTCGAAGTCAGGCGCTGTGCCCAGCGCCAGCTCGAGGTGATCGGCATCGGAGGAAGGCAACGACCTCTGACCGGAGAAATCATGGTCGTCCAGAGACAGCGACCGCGGCGAAGGGGTGCGGCTCCGCAGAGCGGCGAAATCTTCCGTGTCGCACGGTGGGAACGCGAGGTCCATGGCAACTGGGGCTGGCCTGCTGCCCGCGGCCACGAGCTCCCGCCGGTGCATTCGCCTAGGAGGATGCGCGGAGCGCGTGGGTGACGATGGTCCAAAGTTGGCGCGATGGACAGGAGATGACCCGCGAGTCCGCGACCTCCGCAAGGGTTGCCTCTTCACGCGTGCACCCGCGGGTGCCGACCCACAGGCACAAGACTGCACCATTGATTTCGCGTCCAGCGGCGACGGTGGCGTCGTGACAGACGAGCTGGCCGATGCAGGGGCCAGGTTCGTGGCCGAGCGCGGGCCAGCGGTGGACACCGGGCGGGACCGTGCCTCTGTGGGCGCAGCTGCAATGCTGTTCGTTCTCGCGGTCGATCTGCGGGACACCTTTCGCGGACGTGCGGCTGTTTTGTCTGGGCGCGGTGCGTTGCTGTTTCCCTTCGCCACGCAGGCTGCTTTCCGAAGCACCTGCTTCTGTCGTACGTTTCGTGCCATCTTTTGCAACGGATCCTGGTTGGGTTCACACTCCCGGATGGCTGCGGTGCAGTCCAAGGAATGAACGACGAACGGGTCGGAGAACCGTCTGCGTCCAACAACAAAAAAACTTGTTGGCTGTGTTTTGTTGTTTTCTTCTTGTTCTGTCGTCTTGTTGCGCGACGTGTCGCTCGCTCTCTTTCGTCGTGGCGTGGTTGTGACCACAGACAACAGCAGAAGCGGCAGCAGCAACAACAACAACAGCAACAACAGCAACTGTGGTTGTTCCGAAAAGGAACACAAATTGTGAGCGCGGACAAAAGAGAGAGAGGGCCGGTTTTCTGCCCTTGCCAGGCCGAGCAATGTCGCCGCCGCTGTGGCCGGAACGGTGCCGCATTTCCCCGTGTTGGAAACTTGAATTGCGCAGGTGTGGCTGCCGCTGGCTGGCCCGGTGTTTGAACGGTACTCTTTCAATCATTGCACGGTTGTGTTGGCTTTCGGCACGACACGAGGGTCTGCGTGGTGTCGCGTCCACATCTTCTTGGCGTGTGTGGTCCCAGCGAGAAACCGACACGACGGCACGGCTCGAGTACAGTGAAGTGCCCTCGCACCGTCATCGTCGGTGTGTGTGTGTGTGAGTGAGTGACAGCAAGCAAACGCTTGCGTGAGCAGCATCTCACCTCAACCTCACCGTCGAAAGACGCAAATGTGCGCCATGGGAGAAGACGTCCTCCGTGACGAAAGAGCGGCGAACCAAGCGCCAACGAACGAACGGACGAATGACAACGAACGCACGAACGCACCAACGAACGAACGAACGAACGAACGGCGCAAAAGTGCGACGACGACAGCGGCAAAGAACCAACGAACCAACCAACGAACCAACGAACCAACGAACCAAAGACAGTGAATGAACAGTGACGACAACGACGACGGACGAACGAACGAACGAACGAACGAACGAACGAACGACGAACGAACGAACGAACGAACGAACGACGACGGATGACGACGCCACGGCGCCAGCTCACTCCTACTCACTGGCGCTCACTCACTCACTCACTCACTCACTGGCGCGCTAGAATAGAACACAACGGTGACTGAGCGACAGTGAGTGAGTGAGTGAGTGAGCGACAGTGAGTGAGTGAGTGGCAGTGAGTGACAGTGAGTGACAGTGAGTGAAGGCCAGCCAGACTTTAGTTCGGCGCAGCACAGACAGAAAGACATCACGGCACAGCACAGCACACACAGCACAGCGCAACACAGCGCAGGACAGCACAGCACAGCACAGCGCAGGACAGCACAGTGAGTGACACTGAGTGACATTGAGTGAGAGAGTGAGTGAGTGACAGTGAGTGAGTGAGTGACAGTGAGTGAGTGACAGTGAGACGCGAATCGAACTGTCTGATCTGGTCTGTCTGTCTGTCTGTGGAAGGAAGGAGGAATGTGGGAGTTGACTGACTGACAGTGAGTGACTGACTGACTGACAGTGAGTGACTGACTGACTGACAGTGAGTGAGTGACTGACTGACAGTGAGTGACTGACTGACAG